>Ga0325404_1003397_pt1 | contig 16951 bp, 10 predicted proteins | sample PopdelMetagenome_18_FD_205664 | JGI IMG/M metagenome (GOLD analysis project Ga0325404, IMG submission 205664) | Populus deltoides microbial communities from Bellville, Georgia, United States - Xylem-Control-R1 | ecosystem: Host-associated > Plants > Phyllosphere > Stem > Wood/Secondary xylem... | reverse complement strand
AGTCAGCAGTACTGCCTCCAATCCTGTTTTGCTTGATATCAGTCACTTGAAGCTGGAAACCTTTACCAGGGAGAAAGAAAGCCACGCTCTTGTTGATGGCTTGTTTTGTATTTGCCGTCCAGAATCTTTATTACTTGTGTCTGGCTGTGCAAGAAACGATGAGTTCATTAAGAATCTTTGCGAGAAACTAGTGCAAATAGAGAATGCAGCTACCTATGCAAATTGTTGGCAGCATCACTTAAAAGGCGTCAAGATCCAGCATTGTGGAAGAAAAGGATATAACAAGATCCTTACATGTGAAGCTTTCTTAGACTCATTGCAGACTCTGGAACCGAAGGAGAAGATTCGTTTTTTATTCGAATGGTGATTTAAATTTTGCATTTATTTTATTTACTTGCTTGGACAAATTTTCTTAGAAATCAGCTGAACCTAGCCAGGGCTCTGCTGCAGCAGCCCTTCGAGCTTGTATTGAACAAGTTTTTTCCGGTTTGCGATGCCTATGTTTAATAATTTGATATTTTACCCTTTACCATCTGATATGTTACTGTTAGTTTACTAAATTTGACTAAGTCAACCTTAAAACTGGTGTCAAATAAAATAAGACCCAAGCTAAAGTTAACATCAACATTTACCAAGTTATTTTTTAAAACTAGTTTGAAATAAAACAAGATCTAGGGTAAAGTTCACATCAATATTTATTAAATTATCTCTGTCAGGCTGGTCCAATTTAATAACTTAGTACATAGCATGAAAAAGAGTTCTAATTTAACATAATACAATGAAGCAAAGGATTCATTCATAGAAGAATAAAAAAGTTGTTATGCAGAGCATAAAATATTTTATAATTAACTTTCATGAGGTTTGAATCATTATAATGAAGAAAAATAATTAGATATATTTATTTTAGATTATATACCAATCAATTATGGAGTATGTTTAGTAATTTTTTTTTTTTGCACACCGAGGCTTGCAGCTCAGTGACCTTGACAAGCTTTGCTCTGCCTATGTGCCCTGGGTTCGAGCTTTCATATGTATGCTTGTCACCCCCGCGGTGTCTTACATGCCTATTGGGCTTGCAGGATGTTCAGTGGGTCCGAGAATTAGTTGTAGTGCGCGTAAACTGGCCTGAACACCCTGGTTATCAAAAAAAAAATTGTTTTTCTGGATAACTACCTTACTAAAATAAATATTTTTAAACTAGACTCAACCCTCTTACACACACATATTTGGACACATATTTGGATAATAAATAATATTTGAATGATTATTATTTATGTAGATACTTGAAACCGATAAATAAAATATAAATATATAATTTTTTTATCCCATAAATAATAAATTAAGTATAAATATTGAGAAAGAAAATCATTATGCAGTCATTGCCATCCCTATATGTTACCTAGAGTATTTATTCCATCCTTGTTTAAATGAAAATATCTTTATATTTTATTTTATTTGTGTTTAACTTAGTTTTGATATTATTGATGAATTTAATTATTTTCTTTTAATAACACTCTATGGGTTATATATAGATTGAAAGAAATCCAAACGATAGTTTGAGAAATTTTTTTAAAAAAAAATAATGGATTTTTGATGAATAAACAAGACTTCATATTCATAGACATTAAAGGGACTTCACCATCAATAGACTAAGTTATGATTTGTGAAACTACAGGGACTACCTTATTATGATGCTAAATAAACATGGACGTAACAAATTATTTACCCTTGCTTAAATACATGCTTCGTTTTTAGGTTTTCTAGGGTTTGCCACAACTGTTTGTGTTAATTTATAAATCCGCCTCACGTTTTAGATCAGCACCCACATTCTCTGATTTCAATATGAACACAAGTTCTATGGATGCTGCTGATCGGATTTCCCAATTGCCTGACCACATCAAACATCGAATTTTCTCTTTTCTTTCAACACCAGAGGTGGTTCGTCTTAGTGTCTTGTCCAAGCCATGGCATCAGGTTTTCACTTCTTTTCCCGTATCTGAGTTCTCCTGTCCCTCTTTTTTCACAAAAAAATCTGACAGAAGTTACGAATTCTGTAACTTTGTCTACAAATCTTTGCTTCGACAATGCCGACTATACAGAAGCATACCAAGATTTCAGTTGTCTGTCAGTACCAGAGATCTTTGTAGACCTTTTCCTTATTGTAAATTCATCAATCGGTGTATAGAACTAAGTACACAGAAGGGTGTGAAGGAGCTTTCTATCGACTTTTGGATGCCTCTATATCACAGACTACCTGAAGCCATGTTGTCTGTCAAAGAATTGGTTGTTTGTAAGTTAGCTGGTTGTCTCCTCAAAGGCAACGTAAATTGGCCTTCTCTGCGTGTGCTCTCTCTGAAAAAAGTTGAAATTTGTGACCAAAGTATTATCGACAATCTCATCTTTACCTGCCCTTTCATCGAGAAGTTGGCTCTAATAGAATGTAATGGGTTAAGTTACCTTCACCTTTCAGGTTTAAGAAAACTCAAGAAAGTTAAGGTGAAAGGCCAAATCTCTACGCCTCTGGAGAAGATTGAGATTGACGTGGTTAGTCTTCAGACTTTCTCTTATTCTGCATGCTACAAGGAGAAGACAGATATTGATCTGACCTCTTGCAAAAATCTAGAGGTATTTAAGTACAAGCATGGTATGATTACTGAAGACCTGATTCAAGGCCTTAATGGTAATTTCCCTGCCCTCAAAGTTTTGGTGTTGCACGGTTATCGCCATCACATTCAGAGGATTGCGATTTCTATCCCCCTGCTTGAGAAATTAAACCTCTCTTTACCTGACTTGCCGGCAGAGGAAGCTATCATCAATGCTCCAAGATTACGGTCATTCAAATGTTACATGGAAAACATCCCGCCTTTGTTTTCTTTGAATCAAACAAGTTTACAAGAAGTTGCTCTTAAATTATCTCTTGATCTCATCTATTTTCAACAGCGTGAAAGTTTTCGCGAAGATTTTATGGAAATTATTAGAAATTTCAACCAAATCAAGCTTGTCACTCTGCGTTTTACCTACTATTCCTCGTCTGTAATCAACAAATTAGTCAGCAAAGTCTCCAATCCTGTTTTGCTTGATATCAGGCACTTGAAGCTGAAAACCTATATAGACGGCACGGAGAAAGTAAACGTCGCTCTTGTTGATGACTTGTTTTGTATTTGCCGCCCTGAATCTTTATTACTTGTGTCTGGCTGTGGAGGAAACGATGCGTTCATGAAGATTCTTTGCAAGAAACTAGTGCGCAGAGTGAAACATAAAAATTATTCTGCAGCTGCCCATGTCAAATGTTGGCAGCGTGACTTAAAAGGCGTCAAGATCGAGCATTTTGGAAGAAATGGATATAAGAAGGTTGTTACATGTCATGCTTTCTTAGATTCATTCCAAACTCTGGAACCGAAGCAGAAGATTCGTTTCGTATTCGAATGGTGATTTAAGTTGGAGTGTTAGTTTATATATATATTTCCTTGAACAAATTTTCTTAGAAAACAGTTGAACCTAGGCAGGATTCAGCTGCAGCAGACCTTCGAGTTTGTGTTGAACAAGTTTTTTTCCGGTTTGGGATTTTTATGTTTAATAATTTGATATTTTATTCTTTAGAGTGTGATATGTTACTGTTAATTTCTGAATGCGCATCTCCAGTACGTATAACATCAGTTCCTAGTAAGGCAAATTCTACAGTGCCTACAATGATCTTGTAATCATTTTTGGTCTTGTTATGATCAGCTGGAAGCCCCAAAAATGAGGCCATAACATTTCCAGGGCCATGCCATCTGATTATGCCGGTTGCCTCACACAGATCAAAAACAGAAGGCTAGATTAACCACCTTAAATGAGTTTCAATTAGATGTTAGTAATTCTTGTTTTTAGGGCCATTGCTTGGTGGACTTGTTAAATTTAGTTTCTTGTATCATGTTGAGTTCTGGAGGGTACCATAAACTGGCCTTCTCTGCATGATCTTTCTCTGAAAGAAGTTAAAATTTGTGAGCAAAGTTTATGTGGTCTATGATCAAGAGAATTTCTCTGATACATTGTCGGTTACGTTACCTCAAAACTTTCAGGTTTCACAAAACTCAAAGATATTATGGAGAAGATTGAGATTAAAGCTCTCAGTCTTCAAAGTTCAAACCCTCGTCTGTGTCGATGAAACAAGCTATTAGAGAAAATTTATCGATGAAAGTGCAGGTAAAGATGAGATTGTCAATAATACTTCGGTAATCAAAATAAACTTCTTTTAGAGAAAACTCACTCAAAGAGGGCAAATTTATGGCAGTGTCGAGAGCACATCCAGCTAACCTTGAAACAACCAATTCCTTGGCAGGGAAGATAGCTTGGAGCAAACTATAATTAGTAGAAAAAAAATCAAGAGGAAACTGCTTAACGCCAGCCCATTAATAAGCATAATGTGGAGAGATTGTGGTGTATAATGTGGTCAGGCAATTATGATATCCATTAAGCATCAATTGTTCTGATGACCACGTTGAAATCAGAGGAACTGGTTGTGCTAAAACGTTAGGCCTCTTTGAAAAAACCAAGGCTTATACTATTTTCCCTGCAACTTGAAAAAAGAGAATAACATCAAATGCAGAAAAAATACAGAACAGCATGAGACACCCCAGGTTTCGACAAAATGCCTGATACAAAAAACACCGAAAATAGAGGCACAATGCCCTAGTGCTGTCTCAGCCTCGAGTGCAAAGTTGGCGTTCAAGTCCAACGAAGAAATAGCCGTTCAAGTAAGGACCCTTCCCCATGATGAACTAATTCAAAATTCAGAACCTGTGTTGCTTCTTAAAATTGATGTCCAAGGATGGGAATAACATGTATTGAAAGGGGCCATAAAATTACTGTCAAGACTGGAAGATGCAGCCCCCTACCTAATCAATGAGGATGAACAGTTGCTGCGAGCGAGCAACTGTAATGCCAAAGAGAACAGGGATTTCTTCCATGATGTTGGATATAGTCACTGTGTCCAGCATGGTACAGATGACCATTGCTCCAAGGGTTGGTGAGCACCAGACCGTGTCAAGGGAAACACTCACCTAACTGAATGCCTTAGTTTCCAGACTTCACATCAATCCCTTGCAAGGAAATGCAAGACATTTGTCTGCTTGGTGTTTATCAATTTCTTCTTTTCTTGAGAAATTTTCAGATACGAAGAGTTTGTATGCTAGACATTTGGCTGCTTTGATGTTTGTCATTTCTTCTGGCCTTGAGAATTTTTCAGTATTAGTAAGTTGTTGTTGGAGACTGCAATTGGCATCTGTGAAGGGATATTATATTTGAGGACAAATTTTTTTTTCTTCTAAATTTAAAAATTAAATTGACCTATAAATTGTACTTTCTAAAAAAATAAAAATAAATACTCTACAAGATATAAAGTGTAATTTAAAAAAAAAAAACCTTGTTTTTCTATGATTATGATTTATTTTATAAAAAAAAAAGAAAAAATAACACAATTTTATTAAAAAGATCTCAACAACTAGAGACTGATCCACATTTATTAGAAAATGATTTTTCTATTTTTATATGTAGATTATGTTTTTCTCCTAATAATCCTATTCATGTAGGACTACAAAATCATGATAGGATTAGGACGAATTTATTAGAAAGTTTTTGTATTTTAAAAGTTTTCTAGGTCGCGCGGTCACCATTATTCATAGAGTAATTATCCAATCCCTTGTTTTAATGAAATAATCCCTATATTTTTATTCCCGTTCATAGTGATGAGTTTTCATTAATTTAATTATTTTCCTTCCATAATACTTTATTGGATATATAATAATCATAGGAAACCCAATGGTAGCTTGGCATTTTTTTCAAAAAGTTGATGGATCTTTTTTGATGAATTAATTATGTAAATAAAAAAAGGTCAAGGGACTAAGTTGTGATTTCTAAAATTATAGGGTCTAAGTTATTACATTGCTAAACAAAATAGGGACTAAATAAATTATTTACTCTTATTTAAACACATGCTTAGTTTTTAGTTAATAGGCGGTTTAAGCTTTGTCTCTGAATTTGTTTTTGGTATCCTCTCCGGAAAAGAGACTAAAATCCTTACAGCTCAAGGATTCCTAAGATTTGACTCCGAAAAGGAGATTAAAATCATATAAAAGACACTGTTTGAGTTATTTTTTAAAGCAGCCTCACGTTTCAGATCAACAACCAAAATTCTCTGTTATCAATATGAACACAATTTCTATGGATGCTGCTGATCGGATATCCCAGTTGCCTGAACACATCAAACACCACATGCTCTCTCTTTTATCAACACCAGAGGTGGTTCGTCTTAGCGTCTTGTCTAAGACATGGCATCAGGTTTTCAATTCTTTTCCCATATCTGAGTTCTCCAGTTCCTCATTTTTAGTAGAAAATTCTGACAGGAGTTTGGAATTTGCTACCTTTGTCTACAATTCTTTGCTTCGACAATGCCGACAATACAGAAGCATACCAAAATTTCAGTTTTCTGTCACCGATCGTTATTTCAGGACTTGTTTTTTTACTTTCCAACAGCCGTTGCAGCCTCAACTGGCTAAACATATCAATCGCTGTATACAACTGGGTACACAGAAGGGTGTTAAGGAGCTTTCTATCTACTTTTGTGTACCTGACTATTATAGACTACCCGAAGCCACCTTGTCTGTCAAAGAATTGGTTGTTTGTAGGTTAGCTGGTTGTATTCTCAGCGGCCCCATAAATTGGCCTTCTCTTCGTGAGCTCTCCCTGAAACAAGTTAAAATCTGTGACCAAAGGATTTTCGACAATCTCGTCTTTACCTGCCCTTTCATCGAGAAATTTGCTCTAGTAGAATGTGATGGGTTAAAGTACCTTCACCTTTCAGGTTTAAGAAAACTCAAGAAGGTTAAGGTGAAGAGACAATCTTTTCCGCTTATGGAGAAGATTGAGATTGATGTGGTTAGTCTTCATACTTTCTCTTATTCTCCATTCTACTTTGAGAAGACTCATATTGATCTGACCTCCTGCAAAAATCTAGAGGTATTTAAGTTTAAGGGTTGTACAGAAAGTTTTAGGAAATATCTAAAAAATCTCAACCAAATCAAGCGTGTCATTCTGTGTATTTTCTGTTATTCCTCTTCTGGGTTCGAAAAAATAGTCAGCAAGGTCTCCGATCCTGTACTTCATATCACTCACTTGAAGCTAAAAACCTATATCATAGAGAAAAAAGTCCACTCTCTTGTTGATGTCTTGTTTTGTATTTGCCGTCCAGAATCTTTATTTCTTGTTTCTGGCCGTGGAACCAACGATGAGTTCATGAAGATTCTTTGCAAGAAACTAGTGCGGAGAGTGAAGCATAAACATTATTGTGGAGGTAACCATTTAAGCGGTTGGCAGCATGACTTAAAAGGCGTCCAGATCGAGCGTTGTGGAAGAAATGGATATCGGAAGGTTGTTACATGCGATGCTTTCTTAGATTCATTGCAAACTCTTGAACCAAAGGAGACGATTCGTTTTGAATTCGAATGGAGTTTTAATTCTCTTCCTTAAAGATGGTGCAGTTCCAGTTTATTTAAATGCTTGAATAAATTTTCTAGGAAACAGTTGAACCTAGCTAGCAGGGCTCAGCTGAGCAGCCCTACGAGTTTGTATTGAACAAGTTTTTTCTGGTTTGCGATGAATAATTTGATACTTACTATTTAACGTCTGAAATGTTACTGTTAATTACTGATTTTATTAATATTTGCTAGTTCCAAGCTAAAAATAATGACCAAACTAGCAAGCAAAAGAAGAATACAGAAAAGAAAAGGAAGGAAAAAACGGAAAACAAAAATAGACAGAGGTATATACCAGCAAGCATATGATGAACAAAACTTGACGCCTTACTGATTTGACAGAAGGAGGATCCCATATGAGCTTCTAAGCAAGTCCAGTCCCGTGTAATAGTGGTTTCCTTCAAATGTTTTCAGCCAAAGTGTTAGTCGATGAAGAACCAGCTCAAAGACAGTATCCCGATCAGTAGAATCTCCCAAGAACAGATTTTGCACAACACATCCTGAGTATTGAGTGGGAAAGAGTTATAATCAACCTTGATGGGCAGAATTAACACAATAAGATGAAACATTTATTATTAGCTAACATCTCTGAAATGTTATTGCTGAACCAAACTCTCTACCTGTTTATCAGGGACGTGAGAAATCCTGGGCTAATCTTGCTCCATCTCCTGTCGACACCTTTTCCCAGCAAGAGACTTTCATTATTAGCCAAGGAACTAGTAATAAACTTTAATTATAATTCAGAGATATATGACACACACGAAATGAAAGCTTTCAAGAGAGGAGAGTCTCAAGGGAAAGAAAGCTTAGACGAAGATCTTGACATTCACGAAAAGGAAGCTCCGAGAAAAATAGAGTCTTCATAAATAACAACATCAGAATACAAGTGAGGGGACACTTGGGATAGAAACACTGCATGTCTCGGTCTTTCCTATTTTGAATGTACAAGTAATTTTTTCAAAATAATTTTTTTTTTAATTTTAGCTTTATTTAAGTATAGGAATAATAATCATATACGGTCTATGTTTTTATTATAAATTTTTTGAGTGGCATCTTTTTTTTTTTCCAAAAATTAAAGTCAGCTCAATGAAAAATTCAAATTAGAAATATATTGAAATTCCCAAAACGTCCGGACTAAAATGCAACAGTCTCAAAACATCAAGTACCAAACATTCCAAAGCAAAAAAATAGGTCCCACTCTGTCATCAAATTCAACCATATATAAATAAAACAAATTAAAAAAAAAAATCCTCCAGGTCTCCCTTAGCAAACCAGAACAGAACCTTCTCGACTTCACTCGAAAACCATGCGTCCTTCCCCTTTACGTCGTCGTTTCCCCGAACAATCTAGACAGACTCACGCTTCAAGAAGAACCTAGAACCCATCATCCACTATAAAAAAACCCTAAAGCAAGCTTCTTTCCCTCGTCAAGAACAAGCCCTAAACAATCTATCATCGAATTCTCTCTCGCTTTGTTGTTTCTGAGTCGTTTCTTGCTCTCTTAATAGTGTTTTCTTGCTTGCTTTTGCGTGGTTTCTTGCTTGCTTCGTCGTGGGAAAGATGGCAGACGTGCAAATGGGAGAAGCAGAGACATTTGCATTCCAAGCAGAGATCAACCAGCTCTTGAGCTTGATCATCAACACATTCTATTCCAACAAAGAAATCTTCCTTCGTGAACTCATCAGCAATGCTTCTGATGTACGTTGTCCTCTGTTCTTTCAGTCTTCGTTTTTCTGGGGTTCTTATGTTTTCATGGTGCTAATGGTGGTTTCTTGGGATTTGTGTAGGCGTTGGATAAGATTAGATTTGAGAGCTTGACGGATAAGAGCAAGCTTGATGCACAACCTGAGTTGTTCATCAGGCTTGTTCCTGATAAAACTAATAACACCTTGTCCATCATCGATAGTGGTGTTGGCATGACCAAAGCAGGTACATTAAAGTTCTCTACAACCCATTTTTCTTCTTTAAAACATTATCATCTGGATCACTGAAAATTTTGTTTCCTGGTCTTGATTCCGTGTTTATCTCTCAAACCCAAGATTTATCTTTGAAAATTACCATCCGGGGCAGTGCAATTTTTTTTTATTGATTTTGATTCTGGGTTTTGGGATGTAAAGTTACGTGTTTTATGCTTTTAGTTCGGGATTCTCATGAGATAAATGCAGAAGTTTATTAAAAGTGCGAGTGGAATAGTGAGAAAGTGGTTTATTGGTAAGGTATAGTGGGAGGGTTAGAGATGCTGATTGTGGTTGATGTGATTTGGGAATGCTTATTTTTTGAGTTCGTGAATTGTAGATTTGGTGAATAATTTGGGAACAATTGCGAGGTCGGGGACGAAGGAGTTTATGGAGGCATTGCAGGCAGGGGCTGATGTTAGTATGATTGGACAATTTGGTGTGGGGTTCTATTCTGCCTACCTTGTTGCTGAGAGGGTTGTGGTGACTACTAAGCATAATGATGATGAGCAATATGTTTGGGAGTCACAAGCTGGTGGATCTTTCACTGTTACAAGGGATGTTAACGGAGAGCAACTTGGTAGGGGTACTAAGATTACCCTCTACCTCAAGGAGGATCAGGTAAATAAAGCACCCTGTTTAATTTAACCAGACCTTTTGGTTTGTGGATTGATGTTGTCATTGGCTTGTTCGTGTTAGATTTCATTTTGTGTAATGTCTTTTGGTTTTCGCAATAATTTTGTTTGTAGCTTGAGTACTTGGAGGAGAGGAGGATTAAGGATCTTGTGAAGAAGCATTCTGAGTTCATCAGTTATCCTATCTATCTGTGGACTGAGAAGACGACTGAGAAGGAGATTAGTGATGATGAGGATGATGAACCAAAGAAGGAAGAGGAGGGTGAAATTGAGGAAGTAGATGAGGAGAAGGAGACTAAATCCAAGAAAAAGAAGATTAAGGAGGTTTCTCATGAGTGGCAGCTCATTAACAAGCAGAAACCTATCTGGTTGCGCAAGCCCGAGGAGATCACCAAGGACGAGTATGCTTCTTTCTACAAGAGTCTGACCAATGATTGGGAAGATCATTTGGCAGTTAAGCACTTCTCTGTTGAGGGTCAGCTGGAGTTCAAGGCTATTCTCTTTGCGCCAAAGAGAGCTCCATTTGATTTGTTTGACACTAGAAAGAAGATGAACAATATCAAGCTTTACGTGAGGAGGGTCTTTATCATGGACAATTGTGAGGAGCTTATCCCTGAGTACCTTGGATTTATCAAGGGTGTTGTTGATTCTGATGATTTGCCACTCAACATCTCTCGTGAAATGCTTCAACAGAATAAAATCCTCAAGGTTATTAGGAAGAACCTAGTGAAGAAGTGCATTGAGATGTTCAGTGAGATTGCAGAGAACAAGGAGGATTACCAGAAGTTTTATGATGCTTTCTCAAAGAACTTGAAATTGGGTATCCATGAGGACAGTCAGAACAGAGCCAAACTGGCTGATTTGCTCCGGTACCATTCAACTAAGAGTGGCGATGAAATGACAAGCTTGAAGGATTACGTCACCAGAATGAAAGAGGGCCAGAAGGACATTTACTACATTACAGGAGAAAGCAAGAAGGCAGTGGAAAACTCTCCATTCCTTGAGAAGCTCAAGAAGAGGGGCTACGAGGTGCTGTTTATGGTTGATGCCATTGATGAGTATGCTGTTGGCCAGTTGAAGGAATATGATGGAAAGAAGCTGGTGTCTGCTACAAAGGAAGGTCTAAAACTTGACGATGAGACTGAGGAGGAGAAAAAGAAAAAGGAGGAGAAAAAGAAGTCCTTTGAGAACCTTTGCAAGACAATCAAGGACATTTTGGGAGACAAAGTGGAGAAGGTGGTTGTCTCTGACCGGATTGTAGACTCTCCATGCTGTTTGGTGACAGGAGAGTATGGCTGGACAGCTAACATGGAGAGGATCATGAAGGCTCAGGCATTGAGGGACAGCAGCATGAGCTCGTACATGTCAAGCAAGAAGACCATGGAGATCAACCCTGACAATGGTATCATGGAGGAATTGAGGAAGAGAGCCGAGGCTGACAAGAATGACAAGTCCGTCAAGGACCTCGTGTTGCTGCTGTTTGAGACTGCTCTGCTAACCTCTGGCTTCAGCCTAGATGATCCAAACACATTTGCTGCTAGGATTCACAGGATGTTGAAACTGGGTCTTAGCATTGATGAGGATGAGGCTGCTGGTGATGATACTGACATGCCTGCCCTGGAGGAAGATGGTGCTGAGGAGAGCAAGATGGAGGAGGTGGACTAAGCTCCTAGCTTTTTGTTATGTTGACAATACTTGTGAATTGGTTTTGTTCACCTTGTCTAAGGCTTGTGTCCGTTGTGTATTTGAAAGAGAGATAGTCCTTCGTTAGCGTCCTAAGAGTCTGTTTTTAGGTGTCATAGAGGGAGTCTGCAAATAGTTTCTGCCCTTGTGTACTGTGTGGTTACAAGATCATTAGATTGTGCTGTTATCAAATTATGCAACCTGATCTGTGCTGGGCTCTTGTTTTGAAAATTAATTTTGTTAGCCAGATGGTTGATCCCACCTTCTCTTTGGCTACACAGAAGTCCTAGCTACGAAGTTAAGAATTGAAAAATTAAAAGATTTTAAACAAAAATAGCGACCCTGGTTTCAAGCCTGGTTGGTTTTGACAACCATGATAAATTCTACTCGATTGACATGCATCTGCTCTAGTTGGATAGCCTCAATTTCCAGTTCGTTTCCATTGTCATCACTACGAACCTTCCAGAGCAGTTAGCAATGCATGTTCACAGAGGTGGTGACAAGAATGAAACATGGAATGGCTCGTATATGGAGGTGCCGCTCCTGAAACCCGTTTGGCCTCATTCCCTTTTTGTTCTTGGAACCCTTGCCCCTGAAAGGGAGGTCATAGGTTATGTAGCGAACCAGATTAGGCTCAAGCCATTAGTAATAGTCTAATGCTACCTGTGATGCACTGTGCTGCAGGTCATTTTTTTTTTTATATACATTGATGTTTAGGTGATGGTATTATTTGTAAATAAACAAGAAAAACTTAATGTTCGAGTCATTAATTTGAATTATTTAGTAGAATCAAGTATTGTAATGATATGAGATAGGTTATAGACATCGACTAAAGATGAATTATATAAAAAACTATATAAAAAAATATTTGATAATAATTAACTAAAATAAATAAGTTAAAAAAAATCATTGGAGACTCGTTATTTAAACTTCACTGAAAAATAATGCATGACAACATTTAAAAAAAAAAAACTACAAGGATTATTAGAGCAACGTTGCGGAAAAAAGATAGACATCGACGAAAGATGAATTATATAAAAAACTATATAAAAAAATATTTGATAATAATTAACTAAAATAAATAAGTTAAAAAAATCATTGGAGACTCATTCTCATTCCAACTTCACTGAAAAATAATGCATGACAACATTTAAAAAAAAAAACTACAAGGATTATCGGAGCAACGTCGCGGAAAAAAAAAACTAAAAAATATATATGTTTATCTGTTTATATTCAATCAATCAATTATATTCAACCAATTAATTTTATTTAACTCAAGAATAAAATTTAACTATAAAAAACTTCATAAAAAAAAGACCCAAAAGAATCCAATCAAATAAAAAAATGATAAAACATAGAACACAAAAAGTTAGGAAAAAAAAATAAAGCTTGATCTTTAATTAAATAAATCTAAAAAAAATCTAAAAAATCACAAGACAGACACAAAGATCGAGGAAAAGAGGTTAAAAAAAATGAGAAAAAGAAAAAAGAAATGCATGCTTAGGCGCTCCTTTTTCATGAGAGCACGTCAAGACGCATTGGAAGCAATCCTAGAACGACAATTTTGGCCTCCTGAATCAATCGCACACATTAGCATATTTTTTTTCATTCTTTTTATTTTTTAAAATACTTAAATAACATCACCTCAACTCATTAGTTAAAAAAAAGAACAACCAAAAATATTCTTTAACCTGAGGGTTAAATTATTTAACATCAAAGATACAAGGTTTTTTAATTGTGAAACAAAATTTAAAATTACAAAAAAAAAAACCCTATCTTTTTCATTTCAAGGGTAGATAGATTATTTTATTATATATTTTTTTCTATAAAAAATATAAAAATAACCCTCAATTGAAGCTAAAAATTTATTTCTTTAATGATGTAAATTTATTATACAATTAAAACACAAAATACTTATCCTCCCCTAATCAATTTTAGAACACCAAAATTGTTCCAATACAAAAACTATTTTACCCCTAAATAATTGGTTATTTTTTAAGGCGGGATAAAACACTATTCCCGTCCTCAATCAACTCTATCCAGGTAAACAAAATCTAGGTGAACAGTGTTTTCTCCTTCTCTTTTAGTGCTTTTTTTTTTTAAATGTTGCCACCGAGCTTCATGTAATCTAATGAAGAGAATTTTGAGTCGGGGGTAGCTGATGTGTTACTCATCAACATCACAGATTAGGAGGATCATACCAATCCTAAAACCTTGCTTTATATTGAACTGTATGACTGCAGTTTAATGTAAAGGACTAAAATTAGAAACCTAATTTTAATTAGGGCTGATATTCAAAACAAGGCCCCTATTTAACGCCGATTTAAGTTTTGCCAGAACTTGCAGGAGCTTGGATGTAGAAAAGATGTGGTGGTAAACTTCACGCAAAACAACTAATCTAACGGATCGGCACCAGAGACTCCGGTAAAATTGGACAACAGCCTTTGTGTGCTGGGCACTGAGTTATGAGAAACTAGAACATGCAGACCGTTTGAGCTGGTTTTTCAAGATGGCAATACCAGAGCTCCTGCGTCAAAGAATGCAATAACATAACCCCCAAAGTTATACTGTGTCCCTGACACATAATTGACAAATCTCACTTGCAATTCATGCCCTCCGGATAAGAAAACAGCCACGGTAAATCAAGCAATCAAATGATGGTAAAACAGAAAAATCTGGGTTCCATTTCATCAAATTGCAAACTTTAAACAAGAGTACTTCAAAATAGGAACTGTATTCTAGTCTCAAGGATCAACTTGCTAAGAGAGTTGAACAAGGGCACAACTTACATCTAGTAAAAACAGCAAAACTGTAAAAGACTAGCAACACCTTCAAGCAAAGTCAGGAGTACTAGTTTGACCAGCACCATAACCTCCTCCTCCACGACCAAAGCCAGGCCTTCCACCAGAGCCCTGGAAGATCCAAACATGGAATGGAATTAGAAGTAAATACACAAGAACACATAGTGGCAGTTGTCCCTAATGAGCATTAACATTTAGGGTAATTGTATTAGAGTGAAATTACCCTAAATGCAGGCTGGTAATCTGCTGGAGCTCCTCCCTTCTCACCACCTTCAACCCCTCGTGGGCCCCCACGATAACCATCACGGTCACCAAATCTTGGACGGTCTCCCTCAAAGCGAGGTGGGCCTCTAGAAATCCAAACAAACACCACATGCAAATTAGTATATTCTAAAAAATCAAGGTTGATGAGAACACTCAAATCACGGAATTGTCAACATAAATTAAAATTACCGGGGACGGTCACCAGGTGGACCACCAAATGGGCGACCACCAGCAGGCTTTGCCTGTTTCTTCAAGGTAGCAGGAACAATTTCTGATGGAAGATTCAGATAAGTCCTCAAAAACTCAATTCCATCATTGGTAAGATACCAGTAGTAGTACATCCATGCAAATGTCTCGCGAACATATTCCTTGGATTTGAAGCTCTGCATGAGCTTAATAACCTGGAGATTGGGAACATCAATCTCCGGGTGCTTTGCAAGATTGTAATCTTTTTTTGCATAGCAAACTCCCTCTGCAGAATCAACAAAATAAGATAAAACTAAACCTCATTAGTCCCGTTTGGATAACTTGAAAAAATAACAAAACTTCAACATTCAGACTAACTGATCATATCCAAAAAAAAAAAAAGCAAGAATAACCAAGATACTCAGCATAGTCTTAATTTGGTATTCCAACTACCAGGACAAAAACCCGTTAAAACATACATCTAAAGAGGAACTAGCTGAAGAATGATAATACTGACTGCATCTCACTTGAATTATCAATGCAACAAGAACAAAAGCAGCTAAAGACTACTGCTTTGGACAAAAAGAGAATGTACCCTATAAGTCAATGGCTTTTCTAATTGACATCCATGTTATTAGAAGAACTCAACGTTATTAAATCAGCTCTGTAAGATCACAAGCTGTGAACTAACATTAACCCCAATTCTTCAAAACCCACAACTAGAAGTGAATATTCCAAAAACCATAAAAAATACAAAAGATCTTCTTTCTAGATAACTAAAAATAGATCTATAGCAGAAAAAGACAAGACCTTGAAAGAGGTACTTGGAGATTTCTCTTCTGTTCTTCTCTGAAATAATCTGAAACAGTGATAGACAGCACAAAAAAAGTCAGTATCTTTCTATATTTGTGTCTATTAGAAGTAGAGAGGAAGAGATAGAGGGGGTTACCATGGTTGCTAAAATGCAAGCCCCGTTTTGTGCTTTGGTACAGAGATGAGAGGAGAGCTCTCTTCTTTCGATAGGATGCTAAGGAGGACTTCAAAACCCTAAAGAAAACGATACCGTAATTATATATGGGTTTAGTTCTGGGCTGGGTAAACAGGTAGCCCGGATTTCATTTGAGATTAATTAACTTTCATGTGGGTCTATTATGGGCCTAGTTCAAGTCCAATTTTCTTTCCTTTCTTTTTATTGAAACCAAATTAATTTAAAAATAAAAAATAAAAAGTAGTTATGACTTATGCGTAGGAGGCCACAGCGCTTTCAGGTCGGCAGATGTGATGCTTTCTGTTGTTCAAAAAAAAAAATTCACCGTGTTGTATAAAATATCATTGCATTTTATTATTATTATTATTATTATTATTATTTTGTGTTGGGTGGATAATTTGTAGGTGGTAAGGTTTTTTTTTTCCTCTTTCCTCTAAAATGATAATTTAGTTTTTTTGGTTTTTGATATTTTAAAATCAATCTTTATTTTTATTTTTTTATTAATATTTTTTTTTAATTTCATTCCTTAATCTTAATTTATCAAATTTTATTTTTTTATTTTTTTTCCTTATTCTTTTGATTTTTGATTTTTAATTTTTTTCCTTTAACCTTTTATAAAAACTTTTATTTATTTTTAATTTAATCATTCAATCTAAATCTATGGTATATTATTTTTACCTATGTAATTCTTATTTTTTGATTTTTTTAATTTATTTTTCCTTTCAATTTCATCATCCAGTAAAAAATTATTTTAATTTTTTATTTCAATTTTGATCATCATTTTTTGAATTCTTTTCTTTTATTAAAGTTATTTTTCCTTTTAATTTCATCATCCAATAAAAAAATATTTTAATTTTGTATTTCAATTTTAATCATTATTTTTTTAATCCTTCTTTCTAAATTGATTTTTCTTTTTAATTTCAACCTT
>Ga0325404_1003392_pt1 | contig 16975 bp, 9 predicted proteins | sample PopdelMetagenome_18_FD_205664 | JGI IMG/M metagenome (GOLD analysis project Ga0325404, IMG submission 205664) | Populus deltoides microbial communities from Bellville, Georgia, United States - Xylem-Control-R1 | ecosystem: Host-associated > Plants > Phyllosphere > Stem > Wood/Secondary xylem... | reverse complement strand
TTTTTTTTTTTCTAAGTATTATTCTTTTATGTCGAAAAAGGTTTTAGCTGACCTGCGGGATAGCACAGGGTACAAATATAGTACAACACTAATTAAAATAGGATATGGATAATAATTAACCAAGCAAAGCGAAGACATTATTTAGGCAGGAGTTTGGTGGGTTTGAGAAGAGAAAGATTCGAAAGAAATAATTAAGACTAATGAGTCAATGGGCTTACATCTCCAAATCCAAGCCCAACATGGAAAACTCACACAGAAAAAAAAAGATGCTAAAAATTTATTGACTTAAGGCACCACGAAAGGAGTATCGATGAAGAACAAGAAAGGGCCATGAGATCCCTCACCTCAAAAACCAGAACCTTACACTCTCTCTTTCAGTCTCTCTGCACCTCCAAATCCCACAGTCATCGCCATCCTCTCTCTACTCTCACTCCACTAAACCAAATCCCACCATTACCAGGCCTTGTGAACGAGATATCTCGCATTCTCAGCGACCAAAGAAACCCCCACCATGACTTGGAGACCTCTCTAAACGCTTTCTCTTCAGAAATATCCACAAACTTGGTAGAACAAGTCTTAAAACGTTGCAAGAATCTTGGGTTCTCAGCCCACAGATTCTTTCTTTGGGCTAAAAGAATTCCGGGTTTTGAACATAGCAAAGAGAGCTATCACATTTTGGTGAATATATTAGGTACTAGCAGGCAGTTCGCAATATTATGGGATTTCTTGATTGAAATGAGAGAATCTCATGATTTCGAAATAAACCAAGAAATTATCTGGCTTGTTTTTAGATCTTATAGCAGAGCTAATTTGCCAAGTGATGCTATTCGTGCATTTGATAGAATGGCTGAGTTTGGTCTAAGGCCCAGTGTTGATGATCTTGATAAACTTTTATATGTATTATGCAAATGCAAGCATGTGAAATGTGCCCAGCAGTTTTTTGATAGAGTTAAGCATAAGTTCGAGGCTAAAGCAAAAACTTACAGCATTTTGGTGAGGGGGTGGGGTGACATTGGGGAAGCAGTAGAAGCGCGTAAGGTGTTTGATGAAATGCTTGGCCGAGGATGTGCCTTGGATGTGCTTGCATATAATAGCTTGTTAGAAGCTTTGTGCAAGGGAGGGAATGTTGATGAAGCGTATAAGATGTTTCGAGAAATTGGTTCACATGGAGTTGAGCCTGATGCATGTAGTTATGCCATATTCATTCGTGCATATTGCGAAGCAAACAATATTCATTCTGTTTTCAGTGTGCTCGATAGAATGAAGAGATACGATCTCGTACCAAATGTCTTCACCTATAATTGTATTATCAAGAAACTTTGCAAGAATGGAAAGGTGGAAGATGCTTATCAACTTCTGCATGAGATGATGGAGAGGGGAGTTAGCCCAGATGCATGGAGTTACAATACAATCTTAGCTTACCATTGTGAGCACTCAGAGGTTAATAGGGCAACCAAGTTGATATCTATAATGGTTAAAGATAATTGCTTGCCTGATCGGCATAGTTACAACATGTTGCTAAAATTGCTTGTAAGAGTAGGAAGATTTGATAGAGCAACTGAAATTTGGGAGAGCATGGGCGAGAGGGGATTTTATCCTTCAGTCTCAACTTATTCTGTCATGATTCATGGTTTGTGCAAGAAGAAGGGAAAACTAGAGGAGGCATGCAGATACTTTGAGACAATGATTGATGAAGGAATACCGCCATATGCTTCTACCATTGAGATGTTGAGAAACCGGCTAATAGGGTTTGGACTCCTGGATCACATTGAGATACTTGCATGTAAAATGGAGCGAGGCACTTCTTGTTCTATACAAGAGCTGGCAAAAGAAATGAGGGGCAATAAGGCTTCTGTGAGATCTAGGAATGAAGAAACGGAGCTTGAAAGTGAGTAAAACCTAGCTCCCTAATCACTGAGTTCCGAGATGTTAACTGGGCAAACTCACCATGCTATAAACTCTACATCGAATCTAGTGGGGGTGCAACTTAAACACGAAGACCGCGATTTGTTGTCATTAGATAAAAAAGTGAAATCTTAGATTGTCTTTGATGTGATATCCTTTATGCTTTTACATATTTTTGGATTGGCTGTGGCCTAATTGAAATAAAATTTCGGAGCTATAAACTCGTTACTTGCATATTGTGTTTTCACCAATCTGTCAAAAAGAGCTCCTCTATTATTAATTATTCAAACGAGCCTTTGTATTTTCTATCTCAGCTAATTGAGTGCATTTTGCCAAAATTAGAAATTTATGCAACAAAATAAGCAGTCTTCTTCTCTATTTGAATCATTATCGTTAACTTACCTTTTACTCTTGTTAAAATCATCACTCACTCTCACCATCCTCATGAACGAAGATGGTGGAGTGACTGGGAGTATAGTATTCAGTCACTCCACTCTCTTCCCCTGAGATCCTAGTTGTAGTTGAATTCTACTTTGAAAGCGAACAAGTCTCTCTCTACAGATTAGTAAAATAACAGTCAAAGTTCTTCAATCAAAGTATTCTATGCTCTCTTCTCTTACTGGAAGGGTAAAGCGAAGTTTGCTATTGCCATGTGAAAGGTTTTTCCTTTTGATTATGCATGTTGGAATCTCGATCGGCTCATGTTTGAGCATGATGAATCACTTGGTGTCGACTTGTTGCTGATAAAGTTTCCGGCCTCATATGAGAACGGAAAACTTGAGCATTTTCTACATCAGTGGAGGAAGAATTGCGAACCATATTCCCCGAAAAAAGATACAATCGAGAAACGACTAGCAAGTGGCTATATCTACAAATCTATTTGCGGATCTATATGATTTGATTGGAATGGGAAGTTCCAAAACATGAAACTTTATTCGGATAGGATTCATGTGTGAAGGTCTTTCCTTTTAACTCTTACATCCCTCTTTGCCAAATAGAGAAAGAAGCTTCTTGGAGGCCCTTAACCCTATCTTATCATTCACTCCCACCATCCTCACCCTCATTGAGCAGTATCTTTATTGATTTTCTGGTAAATTGTACTCAATTGATTGAAATTGAAAATACAGGAGTTCCATTGATCGAAATGATAACAGAGAGGGTTTTTTTTTTCCCTGATGAATTGGCAAACACACATGGTGTAAATAATGAATGAGCTTTATCAAAATCTCAGCCCATGTACAATTCAGTGTGTAACTTTGTTGGTCCGCAAAAACTCAGTCTACGAACACCATCTCTAGTCCTTGTGAACCATCAGAAATCCCACTGTCATCTTTGGCAGGCTCAATTTGAACACATATTTCTGCTCCTTCTCTCCCAATTTTTGGATCACAATTCCTGATAAACAAGTAACTAGAAATTGTGTCAAGAACTACTAGAAGGGAAAACAGATAAGAAATCAACAATCCCTCCAAGATCATAGGCATACTAAACCTTCCAAAGACAGGATCATAAGCTCTTACAACCCGGTATCGGAACAAGGCTTCAGTAGCAACAAGACCTAGATTTATGGGAAGAGCCAACAACAAAGCCATTGAATCTGTACCCTTTCTCAACAAGCAAGCCTTACAAAGAGACTTGTATATAGTGCAATTATCAATACCTGCTACAACCAAGGCTAAATTGCACGTGACCATGGTATTGGTTAAAACCACGTAGAAAACAATCCCCGCTGCTAGATCGAAGAAAGGACTGATGGATGGTATAATCAATAGACCTTTAAAGAAACTAGAGGCTTCGAAAAGGAGCGACAGGGTTGTTGTGGTAATGGTTACAGTAAGGATTATATTGCAAATGCAGGTTAAGACTAGAGGCTTGTAACAAAGTGACACAGGAGACGAACAAGATAGTGAAAAAACAGGTTTATGGTGATTTAGAGATTGAATGATGGATGCTTTTGCTAGGACAAGAGAGGATAGTGCAAGTGGAAGACTAAAAACAAGGACAAATATCATCTGAGGAAGATCTAAAACAAGAAGAGAAACTCTTCTGCCTTGAAAAATTGATCTGGTCAGTGAACAAGGTTGATAGAAGGATAGTGAGAGGAGAATTGAAGATGAGAATGGAAGCAATAGGATTGCTGGGATGCTGGTGAAGTAGTGGAAATCTTTCAGCAAGGTGTGGATTGATCTTCTAATGATTTTTGCTGCCTTCTCCATAACAAGAAGCAGAGGTTCTTTTTTCTTGTTTTTGAATTGTATAGATGAGGACGATTTATCACTTACCAAGTGAGTTATAGGATTCTACAAACAATAGATAGAAACTAATGATATTTTCACCTGATATTTTGAGATTTGCTTAAAGATTAACTTCATATTTTTCATCCCTATCCAACCACTAGAAACTAACATGTAACTACCAAAATCTTCCTTCGAAGAATTATGACCATAGGGAGGACTTGGTATTAAATTAGGCAACAAAGAATAGACTCTAAAGGCCATTTGGTTTGGAATGAAGCGTTTCTCTCAATTTTGATTTTTTTTTAAATATTATTTTTATACTTTTGAATAACTTTTTTAAAAATAAAAAATATTATTTTAATAAATTTCTAAAAATAAAAAATATTTTCAAAATAACTGTTACAACACCACCACGTAACCTTTTTTATAGCCTCAAATTTTAGATTGCTATTGGTATGACTTCTTATTTATAGCCTCAAATTAGATTGCTTTATCAAATCCCACCAAAGCGTAACAACTTCTTACTTGAACGAAATTTGTGATTAAAGCATAGTGGAATTCATTGCTATGAGATTGTATCAATTTGGTCTTAAAAGATTGATGGACTGCAAATAAGGGTGAGGAGTTCAAATGATTTTGCTTTTAAAATATCTACAAATAAAGTTTTCAAGATTAGCAATTTTTACAATGATTAATTTCTTTTTATTGCAATTTTATGATGAATAAGTTGTTTTTTTCGATTTTCTTTTGAGTGGAAATAGCTATTTTCTCAAGGTGGGGAGGGTAACATTAAAGGGCTAACAGCCAAAATTAAGGATCAAATGTGACTTCACTATCGCCTTCTCAAGTGGACTAATCAAATTTAGATAAGTGCTTGATGATATTCTCAAGTTGACTAATCTAGTGCTTTCTCCAATGTCATTGGCAGGACTGGAATCAAAATTTGGCATGAAAACGAAAACAAAATCTCAGGATAATTTATAAAACAAAAAAGTTAAAATGATTATAAATTATTAAAACCTAGAACTAGAAAAATAAAAGAAGAAGAAAAGAACACAGATGCATAGTGAAAAAGAAGATTCAATTTCCATTACCATGGCTATGTACTAAGTTTGATGCTGGAATCAAACCAGCCGAGATGGACGCAAAGCTTCCAATCCAATGACAGCTTATCATCGGACACCGACGGAGGATTCCACTTGTAAGAGAAAAAAAGAAAGAAAGAAGAGAGTAATATTAATATACCAGGAGCTGTGCTCTTTCTTCTCACATGAAGATCCCTAATAAAACACCATGTTTATATGACTAAAACCTTCAAGATCTCTATTAGTTATAAAGAACTAACAATGATCACTGCTACTAAGGACAGGAAACGGTGTATTATCAAACCACATCTCCATTAATCATCGTCAAGAAGGGTACCGGGGACTCAAATTCACTCCATCCAATCATCAATCTTCAACCTTCAGAAGATCCATCCTCAGCTCATTGATTTTTACATGGCATCCATTGATTTTTTCTTCTGCCAAAATAGTAGAAATACATCGAGTATCCCTAATATCGAAAGAAGGAAAAACAAAGCTGTCATCTAAAATAATTATGATAGTGAGTGCCTTGAATTACCAGTGATTCCCTTGAATAGTACAAAAAGCAAGGTAAACTCAGCACTGTTGTTGCAAACCAATAAGTGACTGCATCAATGGAGAGATCACCCTCAAACCTAACACAAAGAACCAACTTTAGAACTATTCTATTGTCCAGTCAGCAAAGATATTACTTGGAGAACATATAACACCTTAAAAGAGATTCTGATACTGTCATTATCAAATGAAGTTTAGTGTCTTAATGATTCTGAAATTGACTCCAAAATTTAAAATTTCTCTCTCCCTTACCGAACCATCTCTTTTAATTTCTTTTTCTCTCCTTGCAGTTTTATCTATTTTTTATACATTTTCTCACTTCCTATTTCAATCTCTAATTTTCAACTTACCTAACAAGACAATCTGACGTTTTACACCCGATGGAAAAGCAACAAGTGAAGGAAGTCCTGTAAGCATTTCAATCAGGTTAAAAGCAAGAAACATGCTATACTGAAGCTAAAGTTAATAAAATCAAGCAATTTGAGAGGCACACATCAAATCAAGAATAATATATTGCCAAAATAAAATACTCTCATAAATGCAAATAATAAAGGTGTATTGGCAGGAAGGATCAAGCGAGTTCAGATATGCAAGAATAAAAAACTTCTTGCATCAAATATTTAATTTAATGCAATTAAATGTTCAGCTGGTTCTTTATTGACCAATTCTACTTTGCCACTTGGAAAAAGGAGAGGAGAAAGGGAAACTATTATACCATTGACACAAAGATTGTAATGTCTATAACATGGTGAAGGAATGAACCCAAGGTTCAAGTTTTCAACCATCACCAGAAAGCCAATTATTTGCATCTTAGGAGCTACAAGCAATCTAAGTACTGTTTCCTCCATCCCACAATGGGCATCCTCCTTTGCCTTTTGTTCTACCCAAAAGTAGTAGCATCTAGTAATGGAAGATCAATGCCTGAAAAGCTTTCCCCAGTGTATTGCAAGTTAATCTTGTCGATAATATGCTACAGCCAAGAACATCTAGTCACTTATGAAACAACTCATGATCTGGTTAAGAGAATAGGGTTGGAGGAATCCCGGGAAAAAAAACAGGACATGGTAATCAATGGTCCAAGAGCAATTACTCACAGATTGCTCATCAATGCCAAATATGTCATAGTCCCTTTTCCATGAAGGATTCGTCAGCAGCTCATAAGCATATTAGATCTGAAAGAACCACACATTAGAAAACCATTCACCAAAGAAGAGAACAATAACCCATCACCTACTAATAATCAAGTTGCAGAATCATCATATCGGACAAGAAGAGAATAAAATTGCTAGAGTTGTAGTAACCTGTCTGAACATTTGTCATCTAAAAAGGCATTATATCATTATTATTGGTCTATGGCCAACTACTGGACAAATCTTTGCACAAACTGATTTTCAGTAGGCATATTGCTTCTTATAACTTGCATGTAAAAAGCACTCTTTCCATTTTATTAATTATATGGATTAAATCTGAAGCAGTGCACTGAAAATTGATTGAGGGCGAGGGCTCCAAAATTTCTGTAAACTGTATCTCAAAACTTGCAACCACAATTTCTATAATTTTTGTTCCATATGTCCACTCTTCCTCACATTTACAAATAGTTCTTTGCTACTTCAAAGAATAATCACAGGGAACCAGCTTTTCAAGGATAGCATTGCTAACACCTCGACTCAACTTTCGCCTCTAGATACCATCTAACACACTTGGCTAGTAGAGTAGCTGCATGCAAAGAAAGTTTTTTTCCTACCCAAAAGGTAAGGTTACGCAAAGTGCTACTTTAATCGCTTTCATACTGAATGTAAGCAGAATTTGATCCCAATACTCTAATAACAACGACTTTCCCGAGCTGGCCAGCACTGCCACGCAGCACAGGCTCGTCACATTAAACCATTCCTCTAAGTACAAACCGCACAACTCCATCCGACTACTGCAGCTATTAATGAATTCTTAAATCATCTCAGAAACGCCCTCGTGTTCAACAAACAAAGGAAACACACACATTAGAAAATTACCAAGATACAGCCATTGAAAACACACTTTCAGTAACCAATTAACACTTGAAAAAAAAAAAGAAATTAACTTACCTTTATAAAACCATTAGTAGTAGGGATTTCCATGCCTGAATTACGATGGATGCCAATTAAATAAAAAATTAGAAAACTAAGGCATATAAATAAATTTTAAAAAAAAGAATGAAAAAGAATTACTACCGCTTAGAAGACAGCTTCCCGTATGCTTCTTTCAATTCTTCAACAGAGCTATACCGCTTTTTCCCCAAAACTACGTCGTTAACGAAACAAACAAACAAACGAACAATCACAATTGCAATTCACAGAATGCGAATCCAAAATTCAAATAGCTTTACGGGGAAATAAGTAATTGTTACCGTTGTAATGAGAGGGAGGGAAAGAGCGAGGAAGGAAAACGAGCTGGTAGAAGACAGGGAGTGGAAATAGAAAGAGAGGAACGCCGTAGGCATTGGCCGTCGATGCCATCGCCGATTTCTGATCTCAAGTGCAAACAGTGAAGAAGAGGGGGTATCAAGACGACGTCGTTCTGATCTTAAAACTTGAACAGCTCTTTTGGTTTTTCAAACCGGACGGTTCATTTCTGTTCTGTTCTACGGTTCTGGAGAAACCCGGCCCAAGTTCAAATGTAGAAACAGTCTTTTCATTTCTTTATTGTTAATTTTAAACTTGGGATGAGTATTTTTTTTAAAGGATTTTTTATTTTAAAATATATTGAAAGAATATTTTTTTAATTTTTTAAAGTTTATTATTGACATATATCTAAAATTATAGAAAAATAATTTGAAATAAAAAAATAAAATAGTTTTAAAATAAAAAAATAAATAGACTTTTATCGGTTCAAAAATAATATTTTAAAAAAAACTAAAATAACATAATTTTTTTTTAAAAAATAATTCGATACTTATTTAATTGAAACTAAAATTGGCTTAAACCTTCGAGAACCGGGCCTTTTGGTATATACTAATTTTTGATAAGGTATGGTGGGCCTGTGATTTTTTTTAGAAAAATTAATTTTAGGCAAAGAAGCCCAAACATACAAAGCCGTAGCAGCCAGCCCATGATGATGCCACAGACCGAAGACAATTGCATGTCGTTTTGGGTCAAATTATCACACGCTGTCTGCTGTCTTGTGCCTTTCTCGTCCACCAACTGAAAAAGACACGACATGAACTCCCCTCGTTACATTCATAATTATTGCTGGACTATAAAAAAGGAGAAAAAGGCAACGCATTATTAAGAAAAAGATGAAGAAAAGGCTTACGATGATCAAGAAATCATGATTCATAATTGTTCAATGCATATAATCTGACATAAAAGGGTATCTCCTACAGCAAACAGGATCTAGCTCATGATTTTTTCTCTTCCTTTCCTGTTGGTTGGAAGGTGGGAGGTATCATGGCTTGCAACTGCTTTCTGTGCTTTCAAGCTCCTTTCTGGGGATTCAACCATGTGGTTAAGTCAATTTTAAATAATTCAAAAGATTCTTAGTTTCTAATCCTAAACTAGGGCTGAACTTCCCCTCAATATATTTATCCATGATGTTTTTCCAAGTCACCATTAATGGTCTTAGCTTGCCCATTTCAAGACATGGGACCGTACCTTGCAAACGATGGCTGCATAATAATCAATATGTGTATCCCTTAATCCATTTATTGAGCCCAAAACATGATCAACTCGTCTTAATCCAATGAACCTTACAGTGTGGAGACATCAGAGGACATGCATAATCTTTGAAAAAACCAAGACAAAGATACGATCATGGTTGCAGATTATGGGGTTAAGCAGAGAAGCTCATTAATTACATAAAGATGCAGCTCCTAATTCGAGTTCATCTAGCCTGAAACATGACCAAAACCAACTAATTTCAGTGAACCCTACAATATATTTGGAGATGTCCGGATCGTAATCCTTGAATTAACCAAGACAAAGATACGATAATTAAGTTGTTTGCTTGAGTAAATGTAAAACAAGAGGTACTTGACAAGAAGCTTCCTCTTGAAACTCAAAAGGGCACGAAACAAAAATCAAGGTTGTCTACTGAGTAAAAGGCAAGGACCGTGTTTCTCACGAGACTATCACACATGTAAGCATGTCTTCAATGTACAATACAAGTTTGTAATTTTTTACAATAGTATGCAGAAACAAAGCTATAGTAAGCAACGTTTGGGACAAAAACCAGGTCCATTGTTTTGATAATGGTGTTAGAATTCAAGATTAGTTTAGTAGAGGATTGTCTCCTTGTTATCTAACCTCCCTCATTTCAGCATGGCAATCTTGTTCATAATGGCCCCAAAGACCCTCCCCAACATGACTGATAACTCAGATTTAAAGCAAGTCTTATCTTCGATGGGCCAAGAACATACCATTGGATAAGGCTATGATATTTTATTAGGTTTGGCCGACTGTGATATTCCTGTTAATTGGCCATTGTATGATTGTGTTCTTTGGTGGGTCGTGACAACATATAAATTATCTAGCATAGTAAATATCTTGATCCAGGGCGACTGAAAGAGAATCTTGAATGGATTCGAATTTAGAAGTTCTTTAATATCGAACTTGCATTAAGACAAACTAGGTGGACTTATGGGATAGAAAATCATAGTCTTTGAGCATGGTTCAAAATCTAGTGGTCCTCCTAATCTAATATTGGATGATTAGAAAGGGCTTGGTAGCAGTCAATTGGGTTGGCCTGGCGACAAGGCATCTGGCTCGACTCTTTATTCTTCCCAGTTAAGCTAGGAGTTGACAGTAATTGAGTGTAGATTCCTCAAGTATGGAATGATAGAGACCAACGATACGGAAGGAGCAGGAGACAAAACATCTGGGATTATGCTTTGTTTTGTTACTGAATAGATTTAATCAGGAGTTAATTTCTGTGCTGGGTTTTAAGAAGTCAGATTCTAAGGCAATTTCTTGGGTTTTGAGCATTCTTGACATAGCCAGATTGCAAATCCAAGATTGTCCCCTTGTTTCTTCTTTGTTAATTAACTTAACTCCACTTAGAAGTGTGGGAACATCCACTAAAACTGGAACTATGTAGAGTTAGAACTCTTAACTTGTTAATAATGTATTAATTTTCAAATTACCAAAAATCTAATGATACATGTTGATGTTGTGGAAATAATGATTTATTATTTGCTATATATACTTGAAATAGTTTTTTAGGTGGGAGCTATGGTGGCAGGGAGGTGAGTAACTAATAATAGTAGAGTGAAAGGAACAATTTCGCTGACAAATTCACTCATCTTGATAAGCTATGGGCAGGGAACAAAACGTTCTTGGTTTTTGTGCTAAATGCTACGTGCGGTGCCGGAGAGATGGTGATGAACAGTAATATTATAAGGCACTAGGTCATATGCAATATGCAGTCAGAAGACATGACAAGGGAAAACATCATAGTTTCTTCACCGAATTGTAAAAATGGAAACACCCACGGAAGGCAGCAATATCCCAAATATCCAAGTACAAGACTTGGGGTTCAATTTTTGCTTCTTTTTTTTTTAATCAAGAAGGTATCAAAATTGCCGACCAATTGTCTAGGTGGTTGATAACCCACATAAATGTTGGTACAGAGAACGATGTGGCAGAAAGATAGAGGAATCAAAGTTTGGTCGTGTGTGGGGGCCTAGGTGCATGTTCTCTGGAGCTTTGGACCACACTTCACACTCTTTTAAGGAGCTGCCTTGGCTCTTCTTCGCCATCCATCACTCACTCACTACAAGCATTGCTACTTCTAGTTCTCAAGTGCATTCTTCTTCTCTCTGAAAAGGCAAAGAAATTAAGTGCAAGTACTTCTCAAAAAACGAAAACCATGAAGATGATGAGCCAAGCAACCATGGAAGAGTCCAAGAAAAAGATGTCATGCAGAAGGCTTGGAGGGTACCTTAGACAACAGAAAGGCAGGCTCTACATTATCAGGAGATGTGTAGTCATGCTCCTCTGCTGGCATGACTAGGCCAAAGTTTAATTATGGATCTTGGCACCATCTCCGTGAAGTTGAAGATCAGCAATCAAGCAAATCATCCATCATTGCTAGCTGTGAACTTGGAGCCAAGCTCTCTAGTCTTCTACTCTCTCTTTTTTTTGTTCGACATGTAAATAGAAACGAGAAAAGGCTGCCTATATTAGTTGATTAATTCTAAAACATATGCCACTTGAGCTTGTAGTACTGTACAAGGAAATGTTTCAAACCAAATGACTTGATCTCAACTCTCTAGGAAAACAAGTTTTGCAGCTTCTATACAAGTTGTCTCTTTTGTCACGAGTTCTCATCTAACTATAATGTAGAACATCGACCTCTTACTCCATAATTTATCTCTAAAGCACTTGATGATTATTAGATTTTCTTATATCATTGATGAGATAGCCTAGCATGTCTTATTTTGTGACTCATACTGACCTAAGCGATCAGCTAAATTAATAATGGATTTGTGCTAACATGCACGTTAATTACTTTTAAATTAGCATGGCAATTTGAGGTAAAGAAGACTGAAGAAACTGTAATAAGACGAAGATATTCCCCGAAGAAAGTAACATTTGAAAAACTCCACACTGGCGATGATTTTCAGTGTCTTTTATGAAGGATCCATTTGTAGTCTTGTCAACTCAGAGCAATGAAAACAACTTCAAAGCATTGGTTGTCTCGTGTGGGTTGTACCAATTGATAATACCATTTTATTCATTTGAACGATATAATATATTAACCACAAAAAAAAAATAAAAAAATTCAGTACTGTTTATCTAAATACAAATTATGGTGAATTGGATTAGTATAAAAACAGAATTATCCTTATCAAAAAAACTTGTTAAGTATGCAGTTGGAAGTAATATTGTCTTTTTTATGAGATACATTTAGTATTAAAAGAATAATTGGGAAAAAAAATGATCCGTTTGAGTTTTTTGGGTTAATATAGATATTGATTTGCCTTTCAAAACACAAAATTTTAATCTTTGTGTTGGGGATTTCTTTTGTTTTTTCAAAATAAATAAACAGTAAAGACACAACTATACTCCTAGGAGGAAATATACATTTGTTGAGGGGCTTCTCTATCTTTTTTATTAAAACAGTTCAAATATGAAATTACCATTGGATTTCAACAAAAAAAAATAAGGCTACATGTAGGGGTGTTTTCGTGGTTTCCATATGGCTTTACTTTAAATATCATGTGGGGTTAGGGGTAATTAGTTATTTATATGTATATAAATTATTATTTATATTTAGAAATGGTTGACGCGTGCTGAGCACGCACCAGCGGGTAGGCGCCGCCCAAGCCTTTTAGGTGGCGCGTGCGGCTCCAAAATAGAACCAAGCGCCACCTTTCAGAGCGGTGTTCAATGCGCCTCGCCACCCCAGGCACAGTGGCGAGGTGCGTGTGCCGAGGCGACCCATGAAGGAGCTCCGACCAGGGTTTTTTCCCTCCTTATCTCCTCCTAGAAAATTGTGCTGCCCATTGCAAAAAAACAAGAAGGTCTGGATATTTGTCTACTAGGTTAAATTTGGTCATCATTATTTTGAATGTAGTGTATTTGGCCTTCATTTGTTTGTTGAGTTAGTTTTTTTTTAATTTCATCCCTTCACAATTGATTTTTATATCAAATTTGATCCTTATTTTTTTAATTATAGTGTATCTGGTCTTGAATCATTTATCAAGTTTTTCTTTCATCCCTTTGCACTTGGTTTCTATATTAGATTTGGTCCTCATTCTTTTAATTGTGATGTATTTGGTCTTGAATCCTTTATTGAATTGATTTTCTTTGAATTTCATTCCTTGACATTTTATTTTTATATCAAATATGATCCTCATTTTTTTTATTGTTATTTTTAGTTCTTATCCTTTTCTACATTGAAATTGTTTTTCAATTTCATCCCTTATGATTTAGTTTTATTTTATTTTTGTATCAAATTTAGTTTTTTTTCTTTTTAAATCTATATTTTTTGAATTGTTTTTTTTATTATTGTTTTTCAAGTTCATCTCTAATTATTTTAGTTGATTATAAGTTTTACATTGTTATTTTTTCAGGTTTGATTTTTATGTTGTGATCCGGTCTCATGATCTATATTACTAAATTCTAAAGGTTGGATCGAGTTGGTTTGAGTCATTTTTCAGTATTTTAAAAAAATTTCATCCATCATTATTAAGTTTGTTGGAAATTGATATTCTTTGTTTTTTTGTTTTTTGGATTCATTTGTTAATTTGAATTTTCTTTTTTCAATTTTGGCCTTCAATTCAAGATTTTTGTTTATCCTCTTAATTTTATTTTATTTTTGCAAATGAGATCCTTATTCTTTCGGTTGCTATTTCTTTATCCTTCATTTTTTTTATTTCATTATTCGACATTTCAATTATTGGGATTTGGTCTCTTAGGTTTTTCCCATTGTTTATAAGCCCTGCCTAGGAGTCAATTGGAGACAATGATGGGGTCACGGGTCGAGCAGATTGACTCAAGTTAACCTAAGCCAACCAAACCCTTTTTTTAAAAAAAAATATATAAAAATGATACCATTTTGAAAAAAAAGAAAGGAAAATAGTCAATGGGTTTTTACCTTACTTTGACTAGATTTTTCTCGGGCTAATCAAAACATAGGTCAACCCGAGTTGTTGATAGTCTTACACTTCATCAATTCTCCCCCAATTTCTTTTGAAGCTCGACCTGGTTATGGTCGAACCGTTGGGTCGAGCCAAGTTTTAAAATAGTTGTTTATCAGATGTGATGCTTCTTTTTTAGTTAGTGCCTAGGGTAATGGTTTTGAAAAGTTTACATAGGTTGATAACATTTTCTTTCCCGATTACATCCTTTGAAGTTATTCATTAAAAAAAAAAAGAGGATCTCTATTTATCCATGTGGCCTAGGTTTCTTGAATTTTAAGAAAATACATTTTGGTATTTAACTTCATTATCTGAGTGGCCAAGTAACGTGGGTCTGGCATGTTTGCCAGACCCAAGGCGCCTAAACTTGACGCTAGCCAAGTCCAAAATGCGTGGACTTCGTGGTCAGCCAAGTTTAAAGTAAAGTGGGTCATGTATGTTTGCCAGACCCAATGCGACTGGACTTTGCACCACCTAAGTCTAGAATGTGTAGACCTGGAGGTTACTTAGCGTCATCTAAATCCTTGTTTGTCAGACCCACATTACTTGAGTTAGCCAAGTCCAAAGTAACATGAGTTTGACATGTTTGCTAGGCCCAAGTAACGTGGGCCTGTCATATTTTCCAGACCCAAATAAATATAGGTCATGCATGTTTGCTAGACTCAAGGCACTTAGACTTGGTTGGCGCTAAGTCTAGAATGTGTGGATATGGCAGTTAGCAAAATCCAAAGTAAAGTTGGTCTGATATGTTTGTCAGACTCAACTAACATGAGTCAGGCATGTTTATTAAACCCAAGACGTCAGCCAAGTCCAAAGTGCGTGAACTTGGTGGTCAGCCAGGTCTACTTATCTGGCATGTTTGTCAGACTCAAGTAAATGTGGGTCATGCATGTTTTCCAGACCCAAGTAACCTGAGTCTAACATGTTTACCAGACCCAAGATGTCTGGACTTGGCGCCAGCCACGTCTAAAGTGCGTGGTTTTAGTAGGTAACCAAGTCCAAAGTAATGTGGGTCTAGCATGTTTGCTAGATCCAAGTAAACATGGGTCAGATACATTTGCCAGACCTAGACGTCTGGACTTGGCTGACACCAAGTCCAAAGTAACATGAGTCTGTTATGTTTTCCAGACCTAGGACGCCTAAACTTGGCACCAGCCATGTCCAAAGTATGTGGACCTAGTGGTCAGCCAAGTCTAATGTAACATGGGTTTGACATGTTTATTTGACCCAAGGCGCTAGCCAAGTCCAAAATGAGTGGACTTGACGGTCAGCTATGTCCAAAGTAATGTGGGTCTAACATGTTTACCAGACCTAAAGCACCTGTACTTGGCGCTAGCCAAGTCCACAACATAGACTTGGCAATCAGCCAAGTCCAAAGTAACACGGGTCAGACATATTTGTCAGGCCCAAGTAAATGTGTGTCAGACACGTTTGCCAGACCCAAGATGCCTGGACTTGGATGGCACCAAGTTTATAATGTGTGGACATGACAGTCAACCAAGTCCAAAGTAAAGTGGGACTGACATTTTTGCCAGAACCAAATAAACAAGGGTCAAACATATTTGTCAATCCCAAGTAAATATGGGTAAGACATGTTTACCAGACTCAAGTAACGTGAGTCTGACATGTTTGTCAGACCTAAGGTGTTAGCTAAGTCCAAAGTGCATAGACTTGACAGTCAACTAGGTCCAAAGTAAAGTGAGTTGGGCATGTTTGCTAGACCTAAGTAACGTGGGTCTGGTATGTTTTTCAGACCCAAGTTGCCTGGACTTGGTGTCTGCTAAGTCTAAAATGTGTGGACCTGAAGGTTATTTGGTGTTAGCTAAGTCCATGTTTGCTAGACCCACGTTACTTAATTTTGGTATATTTATCGGACCCAAGTAAATATAGGTTACGCATGTTTGTCAAACTCAAGTAACGTGGGTCTTATATGTTTGTCAAACCCAAGGCGTCAGCCAAGTCCAAAGTGCGTGGACTTAGCGATCAGTTAGGTCCAAAGTAAATGAGTCTGACATGTATGTCAAACCCAAGTAACGTGGGTTTAACATGTTTACCATACCCAAGGCGTCTGGACTTGGTGTCGACCCCGTCCAAAGTGCGTGGACTTAGCAAGTAGTCAAGTCCAAAGTAACGTGGGTGTGACATATTTGCGAGACCCAAGTTAACGTGGATCAGACATATTTATCAGATTCAAGTGCCTAGCTTACCAGACCTGTAAGCTCCTGACCCGGTTCTTTGATATATATATATATATATATATATATATATATATATATAAGGGAGAAAAAAAAGAAAGCATAGATGATGTGAATTTCTTTTACCATATGTTTTTATTACTTAATTGACAAGCACTTCTTTTGTTTACCTTGTCATTAAATGTTTTATAAGAGATAGTGTCAATGGATTACTAAAATTTAAGTATCGTTGATCAATTCGCTCAAACTTTACAATCATACTAGGCTTTTTACAATTGATCTTGGACTTGAATTCCTAGAAAATGAGTCTTTTATGCTGGTAGGGGATACTTCAATATTTAAATTAGAAAAAACAAAGATTAAGTATAAATATCTTAAATAAAA
>Ga0325404_1003391_pt1 | contig 16981 bp, 13 predicted proteins | sample PopdelMetagenome_18_FD_205664 | JGI IMG/M metagenome (GOLD analysis project Ga0325404, IMG submission 205664) | Populus deltoides microbial communities from Bellville, Georgia, United States - Xylem-Control-R1 | ecosystem: Host-associated > Plants > Phyllosphere > Stem > Wood/Secondary xylem... | reverse complement strand
AAAAGAATCCTGTACTCTTAATATTTTTTATATATTTTTAAAAATTATATTGATTCAGTACGAAAGTATATAATATGTGAATGCATGCTAGGCACCGAATATTTTTTTCAAATATGTTGCTTTACCAATTTTTGAAAACAAAAAAACTCCTTTCACTTACTGAACTGATATTTCTGCTGCTGATAGCCCGTTACAACACCTTATGGCTTTGAATTGAAGCAAGAAAAGCGGTTCCTCGCGGTTTCTTATTAACGACTTTTCTGAAGATCCATAATCTGGAAAATTTGCTGCAAGGTAATCCTAACTCAAATTTCCCTTTCGCAAAGCCCTAATCTAATCTGCCCAAACATTGATGCTCTTCGTTCATTGATTTAGTTTGCTAGGCAGCTGCACTGTAACTTTTAGATTTGAAGGAAGAGAAGCCATCAGCGTCAGTTCAAAAATAAGAAGCAAGACATGGTAACTTAAATCAAATTTTGTTATTGTTAACCTGTTATTTCTGTTTTCTTGACGTGGGTTTTCTTTTTTTTTTTTTTCAGTCTGCACTGTTCAATTTCCATTCGTTTCTGACAGTGGTGCTGTTGGGGATTTGTACATGCACATTTGTGAAGATGCACTTTCCAGCAATCCTTGAACAGAGAAATGGGTATATCCATTTTTTTTCACTTTATTTTATTTTATTTTGTGGGTTTATTAAATGTGTAGGGGATGATTGAAGAGTGTATTGCTGATTGCTCGTTAACTCTAAAAATTAGTTGCATTGTATTGCAACGTTGTCTAGCTATGTATGTAGTTTAGAAAACTTAGATTATGTAAAGTTTGGTTGTGTCGGCTGTTTTTTCCCTCTTTCTTTTCAACATTTTTTAGAAATCTAAGATTATGCATATACTTTTGTTTTGGTTTTTTAATGAAAGTTTCTGTTTTTGATAACTAGTTTCAAGTGGGTGGCACTAACCTCCTGAATTCTATCAATTTTCACCATCAAATAGTACTAGGTTTCCATCAGTCATTTTTTATGCTGTATAAAATAGATGCACATATAACTGAACTTCTCTTAGCTTTGGACCCTCTTATCTGCTAAATCTTCTCATTTAGCATGTGATAAGATTTGCAGCAATGTAGTGGCACCAGTCTTTTGTGTAGTTTGAGAATAACCCAAACCAATGATAGCTTAACAAAGATGAACTGAAAGTCCATTGGATCTTCCAAACTCAATAATGTTACTGGATTTACAATTTAACCACCCCCATCTTGAAACTGTTATGCTGTTATGCTCTGCTATTAAGTTTTACATTTTCATAATGGTCTTCTAAGCCCATGGTAATTATTTCAGGCATGTTAGCATCCAGCAAAAACGATAAGGTTTGAAGAGGAAGTTTCAATCACCTAAAACTACACCTCTCGAAATGCCAATCACTATAGCTTGTAGTGTCTGCACAAAATAAATGTTGAGCCTTGGTGATGCAGGTTCTATGAGGGCACTGCCCAAGGGACTTCTAGGGTCTAAGATTCACAGAGACTTTAGATCTATAGCATCAGTTTGAAAGCATAAGGCCTGCTCAGTGCTATTTCTTAAGTCGTGCTATGTTGTCCTCAGTGAAACATGTTCAATAGCAGTGCCCAACCTGCTGATTATCTGTTCTTGAGGAGAACATTTTAAATTGAGTCTCTTCGGTAGGGTAAATTTCAGTGAGTGGAACATGAGAATCCCCATTACTTTCTTTCCACCAGTCAATGGGACATGACAAAATAAGTGGGGTTGTTAACATGTTGGGAATCGTTGGAGATGGCTCTGGCATCTATGCCTCAGCTAATAATTTTGTTTTATCACTGTTCCTGGTGCTGTGAAATTGGTTGGTATCTAATCCAAAACAAGAGTTGAAGTAGGAAAAGACACTTCTTTTTTAAAGCACTGTACATTAATTTGTTCTGTTCAAGTTCATTCATGTAATAACATTGTATGAAAATGGGAGCACTTGATATATAACACCCGATTCCCTGAGCTTAAAAGTCTACCAATGACCATGATAAAAAAAGAAAAAGAAAATTATAAATGACAACTACGACAACCATCACAGATAACATAGCTAATAATATGCTGACCATGACCCTGTTTCACACGAAACAAGATGGTTTGGTTAATGTAGAATCTGTTACAAGAGATTAGAGAATTGCTACTGTGAACAAAGCGACAACCAAGAGAGCAGATTTTATGTACTTCCAATTTTCTGTCATCATCCAATGATCATAGCATTTGGAACCTCATAATCAGGCATAGGTCATGGGCATGAATGAATGATTACTCTTGCTTGAAGTTAAAGTAATTGCCATCCTTGCTTGGCCTGGGAAAACTTATGCCCAATCCCCTCCACATAAAACAGCAGGGAGTGGCCTCCAAAATCTCTGGAATATTACCACCCCTAGAAAAAAAGTATCTTCTTTATCTACGTGCTTAACTGATCGTATTATCCTAGAACTTTGTGAAATCAGTTATCTCTAATCCTCCAGGTCATCATTTGTTCTTGTTTCACCCAAAATACATGTGATTATACAATCGATATATTCTTTTTCTATGTATGGTGCGAGTTAGCATTGTAAAGAGATAATTATATTCACAGGAGTTTTGTTGGTGCGTGGCTAATATGTATCAATGATTATGGAACTAACCAGTGTAATATACTTTTTGACAGATTTCGTGGTTTCTTTTGGAAGGCAGCTAGAATAGGTAGGCTTCCTTACCAAGATTCCTTACCATCAATTAGTGGAATATTCTTTTGCTTTCTTTGGGCATAACATCTCTTTATTTTTCTCCATTTTCAATTAGTTAACAGTATGGATTTAATTTTTCAAGAAGCCTTTAATAAATATAACGAAGTATATAAAGAGATCAATGTTGTTCTATATTATTCTAACAGAGATGAAGTGTCATATGGAACATTTGCATATTGGACTTTGGATGCAAAAACAAAGTTCCCTAACAACATTTTTTAAAAGGGGAAATGACCCAGCCTGTTCTTATTTAATGGGGCAGGAGAGGAAAAAGGGGTAGAGGGAACAAATAAGAAGAAGAGAAAAGAAGAAAAAAATGGGTTTGGTGCTTGTTCTTGGCTGGATCATGCGACAGATCACACCTGATGATTTTACTAGAAAAAAAGTCATCATAAAGATAGATTGGAAACTCACTTAATATATAAGGACATAATTGGCTCATTTAGGATATAATGACAGATTAGGCACTTACCCCATTATATAAGGATAGGCTGGGCCATTTCCCTTTTTAAAAATTAACAAAGTGCAAGCAAGATGAAAATAATAATTTTATTATCAATAAATAAAATGAGGGAAATTAATCATGTAGAGGGTTAAAGTATCCAGGTATTGGTTCACCTGGTAAAAGTTGGGTGCGAATAGGGATAGGACTCATAGTAAGGAGATAGAGATACAGGCAGTTGTAATTTGATGATTCTGGTAGGGGGATGAAGGAGTATTGGAGTGAAAAAGAATGGAAGGGAATCTTGATAATTGGGTCTCTTAGCAGTTGGTGTTAATCAAAGTGGGTTTCTGGCACGGTTACTAAAACTTTTCAAGTTCACAGCATTTGGATTTGGTTTAGGATTAAAAATCAAGTTTAAATGTTTTAACTTTTAAGTTAGTTACTGTGAAGTTGTACATTTAATTGTTAAAACTGTGGAGCAATATTACAAAAAATCCTTATTTAGTTGGTGTTGCTGTGAAACTAATGATCATGCAAACCATGAAGAAGAAAATTAGAACGGCAAATAAATCGTTATAGGTCTTTGGCAATTCAGGATGTGATCAACTATCTGACATTCTGGTGCTTTCTTCGATGATGCTGAAATAGGTGAACGTTTGAGCCCCTGGGTTGCTGTAGGATGCTTCACGATGGGCATGTCGATAATCTTTTTCTGAGATAGAAATTTGTTGCCTCTGTATGTGGAAGTAAGCTCCATCTTTCTTTCTTGTGGGTAAAATGTCACCCATGTGATGAAATTGTTTATGTGATAAAATTGAATTGATAAAAACTGTTTGGCATCATTTTATGAACTTGTTTTCATGGCATTTTTTTTGGTAAATGTCTATTGATGGTACATTCTCTTTCATAACTGATTGATCACCAGATTCTGAAGCACTTTCTGCTAAAATTAGTTATAGAAAAGCATCGATGTATGCCATATCACCATGGGCTCTTTCTTTTGTTTTGTTGAAATTATGTCATGCCTTGAGCAGTGAGAGGGGATTTTAGAAAGTGATTTCACCTGAAAATTTTAACTTCTAGTGCTGTTAGGTATGTGATAACTTGTGTATGTTACCCAAAAGTAGTCTGAGACTTGCTCTCACTCACTGAACCATGTTGATGTGTGGATTTTTTCTTTCTTTCTTTCCCTTTTTTTTCCAGACTTCTTTCATCTATACATCAATGATCGAGAGAGGCTGCTGCTAATGAATAGAGGAACCCTGTTTTCTGCACGTTTTGAGAAATTAGAGATTCTGTATTGATGTTTGTAATTTGTTACATACATAATATATATATATTTTATGCAAACAGTATAGTTTTGAAGAAGACAAGGCTGAGAATACTGGATTTAAACTGAAATTAGGGCCGTAGGGGGCTTAAAGCTGACAGGCATACAAGCTATGATATAAACCTGGATCTTATGCTTGAATTTCCTCAGTACTAGAACCTTCCCTTCACCCCAATGAGCTACTGATATGATCATCCTCCTTATGGCTTTCTTCTCAGTTTCCTTGTTTGTGGCACCGATCATCTCTTCATTGGTTGTCTCATCTTCTGCTCCGTGATAAAGAGGATAGCTTCTCAAAAATGCCCTTCTGTTGCTGTAATCTTCATCACGGAAGCTCCTTGTCCTCATCCCCGTCCCATTTTCCTCCATATCTTTGCAATCCATGCTTATGATGTTACTGATTGCAAAGCTGGCTTTTATAGGATTGCGTTGAGAAATAATGAGAGTAGGGTGGCTGGGGGAGAGGGAGAGAATTGTCAACAGAGGACAGGATGATTCTGGGAGTAGAGACATAGGAGCATGATTAATTAATTCAATCAGTGAAAATGATTTTGGGGTGTTGTATTTGGCTTTTAATATAGTCCAGATGAATAGTCTCTCTTCAAATATATTTTATCATTAATATTGCTCTTTGGTTATGATATTTAGTTTCGGTGTCCTCGCTGAATTTCTTGATTGATAGGTTTTCCTCGTGCAAGGTGTTGATGACATCGTTGGACCTGCCTGTATGCTGCTTAACCGAGCTTGTCACCATGCACAGCAGTGTGCTATAGCAACAACTCTATCATTATTTCATTATTTTTTGTCTGCCATGGATCATATCAGTTGAATATGCTCCTCATTTTCTTTATTTTTTTTTTGTCTGCAATGGATTTTATCTTGTTTTAATCCAAGAAACATGGCGTGGAAATTGAACAGAGTAGAAGGTTTGAGGTGACAATTTGGAAAGTATTATGTATTTTCACAATTTAAATATTTGCGATGAAATTTTTGCTGCATCGCATAAGGTTCATCCGTAAACTCATTTAGATTACTCAAAACGCAATTAGCACGCACACGGCCACAAGACAACCTAACCCTATCACGGTTAGGAAAGTGTAGATCGTCTCTGTTGGTGTATATTGCTATCAAAACTTCTGCAAGACATATAGACAATCATACCTGCCATTTTCAGTACTATTCTTTATATCATTTCATCCTTTATTTATTGTTTCCTGAGAGCTATGATGCCTGTAGAAGACAGAAAAGATGGTTTGCCGTTAGGGGGATCTACATCCATATGAACTTTCATTTTCGAGTTACTGCACAGGAATACTGATATCCCCGTGAAGGCACGTCAGAAGCGAAGACAGAGTACCAAAAGGACAGAAGAGGTGAAATTGTTGATGAAACGATGTTGATTTGCTCAAGGTTTAGCAATGAAACATGAAAAGGACTTCTATTATTCTGATAACTTAGTTTAGAGAAATGCTTGTGGCATCTTATTGCTACCATAGCATCTCCTTGTTCTTGTCGTGGACTCTGTGTGCTCAGTCCGGCCAGGGTTTCCTGGATTATCTTAGCATCAGCAGGAAACAGATTAAACGGGGGAACTGAACCAGAAATTTGCTGTAGGGAAAATAGGAAAATAAGAATTTTTTTTTATTTACACATGGTTCTTGATTTATTTAATTATATACTTGCATATGTTTTTTTATTTATATTTATATTTTTTTATATTAAAAAACACGTCTTATACATCCAAAAATTTAAGAAAAAATATACAACCTGCGGTAGGTAACTAGTAGTTTATTTTTTTTAGAGTAAAAAAAGTATTTCATAAGGCATAAATACATTATTATTTTTACATTATAATTATAAAAGATAACAAATATGAGAGTTGAATCTAGCTATTTAAAAAGGTCTTGACAACTCCATCAGTGAAAATTAGAGAAAACAGCTACTATTGCTTAATTATATATAGTTTTTATACGAACCTAGGCTTTATTAAGTGCAGCTCACACCCTTCCATAGTAATTTTACATGCTTAGTGTTTACTTTAATCATATATCAATAACTTATTTTTCAATCCACCTTTAAACTAGTTTATTTCCAAGGATTTGTTCCATATTATTTTGACGAAAGATATTTAAAAAATTAGGAAATACAAGCATTCGTAAGTCATAATATAATAAATATTAATAATCCAGCCTATCATTTAATTATTATTATTATTATTATTTTTTAATTAATGTGAGTGTCCGGGCCAGCTTGCGCGAACCTCAACTGATCTTATAGACCCTGAAGTTAACTACTATATAAATCTCTAATAGTCCTGAGGTTTGTGAGACTCAAACTGGTGATTTTTAAGGAGTAAATCTAGAGTTTGAGTTGAGCTATATCTTTTAAGGTTTTATTATTATTATTATTATTATTAATAGTAATAATAATAGTAGTAATAATAGTATATAGAAGAATAGATCTCACCATTTTAATTTAAGTAGATCTAATGGATCGGTTGTTTGACATAAAAGTCCAAAATCAAAGCCTAAAGCTTGGGGCTAGGCCCAGAATAATCCCATGGACTTAAAAAAAGAGGCCCAAAGAAAGAAAAACCTATTAATTAATTAATTAATACTAAAAACCCTAAATCGGCAGGCGGGCAATTTTGATCGACGGGGACGCCAGAGGCTTCCAGAGAGGGAGGCCTCGTCTCCGCTTTTGACTATTCGATGGTATACCTCCGCCAGAAAGAGGATCCTTTGAATGCCGTCATGGCGGCCGCGGCCACGGGAGGCTTTCTCTCCATGCGGAAAGACTCGGCGCCTCCGCTCGCTCAGCTGTATTTGGTGCGTTCTTTTGGCTCTAATAAAAAAAGCTGGGGTTATGCTTAATAAGGTTATGAGTGATCAACAGAGTATGCCTATGATGATTGACGAAGACCCACACACACACACACATATTGCATCAATATAATGCATTAGCAATTTTTTTTAAAATTTAATTGTTAATCAGGGGTTTTTTATTTTATGAGATAGCATCTTGTAGATGGGGGCAAAAGGTCTTTCTTTTTTATTATCTCATTCACTCTTCCTCTGTTTTTTTTTGTTCGTACCATTGATTTGCTTATGCAATTTGGATGCATGTTTCTATGTGAGCTTGAATGAGTGCTTTCTTTAGTAGCTTTCCGTCTGGTTTGTGCATTGCCATGCATATTAGGGCTTTAATATGACAATGAGAATGTGTTTGTGGTTTAAAAGTTAATTCTCTTTTTTATAGTTTAGGCTTGATTTCATTTGTTGTAAACCAGTGGATTTTGTGTTTCCTATACTAGGTTTGGTGCTGCCATTTTCTTCATTGAATGAGGACTAGATTAGCAAAGAGAAGTATGATAATTTGCCCCAAGGATTAGCGTCTGCTTTAGGATATTAAAAAGCGTGGTTTCTGTTGCACCAACTTGTGCCCAAGTGTCTGAAATTTAGCTCGTGGAATGTTTTACAGCGTTTTAATCTAGCAAGATGATGGTATGGATCAAAAATCAAGTTTTTGCAAAACTAAGCACCGGACTTCTACTATTGGGTGCCTCTCTGACAAGTGCTCAATTGGCTAATTGCCAAGAGGAGGCAGAAAAGGATGGAATTTCCGCTGAATTAGGGCCCCATGGCCTCAAAGCTGATCTGGAGCTTATGCTTTCCGCAGCAACAGAACCTTCCCTTCACTGCAGTTTATTCTCTTCATGGGTTTATTCTCAGTGTTCTTGTTAGTGGCGCTGACCATCTCTTCAGTGATTGTCTCGTCTGCTGCTCCACAATGAAGAGGATAGCTCCTCAAGAATACCCTTCTGTTATTGTAGTCTTCATGGTGGACACTCCTCATCTTCAACCCATTTTCTACTATTTCTTTGCAATCCATACTTTCAGAAGCACTAGTGATTTCTGCACAATGGTGGCTTTTAATGGATTGTGTTGAGGAGAAAGTTGGGATAGTGTGGTTGGGGGAGAGGGAGAGAGATATCAGTAGAGGACAAGATGATCCTCGGAGATTCGGAGTAGAGACTAAAGAGTAAGAATAATTTGTTCTGTTGTTGAAAATGATGAATATGAATTATTGTATTTGGCATTTTATATGGTTCATCTGAATAGACTCTTCAATTACATTTTCAGCATTGATAGTTGTTTGTAAATGCTCAATGGTTCTGGTATTTTGGTAAGTTCTCCACTCAAAATTTCTTGATTAGTATATTTTACTTGCACAAGGTGCTGATGACATCCTAGGACCTGCATGTTGCTTCACTGTGCACAGCAGTACGCCATAGCAACAACTCCCAAATTATTTCTTTAGTTTGTCTGTGATGGAAGTTTCTGCTGAGTAATGCTCCCTTTTTCTCCCCACAAAAGCCAAGAGAGTGATTTTTGAATCTAAGAAATATAGGGCGACTAAGTGGCTGGTTTTAGGTGACAATTTGCGAAGTGCTATGTATTCTATAATTTAAATGATCGTCCCAATTACCATATTCTAAATGAAATTTTGGGTTATTTAGGTTCATACAGAACCTTATTTAAAATCAGGGAAGTTGCTTTTCTACACATTAGAAGCCTCTTTCCACAGGTAACAAGCTCGCCTATCATGGTAGCGAAGGTGTAGATGTGTGTTGGTATCCGTTATTGAATGGTAGGAATTATTAAACTTAGAAAAGCTTCTTCTCTTTTCAGAATTTTTTACTGTGATGGTACTTCGTTTTCTTAGGCTGCGCCTTGAAAGCACAGATATCTATAGAAGACAACACTGAAACAGAGAGTTTGGTGACACAAGAATCCAGATCCAAACATGGTAGCGAAGGTGTAGAAGTGTGTTGGTATCCGTTATTAAATGGTAGGAATGATTAAACTTAGAAAAGCTTCTTCTCTTTTCAGAATTTTTTACTGTGATGGTACTTCGTTTTCTTAGGCTGCGCCTTGAAAGCACAGATATCTATAGAAGACAACACTGAAACAGAGAGTTTGGTGACACAAGAATCCAGATCCAAACAAACTTTTCATTTCGAAATTTATGCATAGGAACCCAGTTGTCGGCTAATCAGTAAAACAACAAATTCATTGTTTTGAATCTTTTGATAGCTTAGTTTGGAGCATTACTTGTAAGTTTAAGGATCATAATTCCTAGTTGACTATACATGCAGTTATCATTACTTTTTTGTTCATGTTGTTGGATCTGTAAACTCAATCCAAATGGAGCTTTGCTAGAGTGGCCCAACAGGGTTCATGATGTTTCTAAAGAGAGAAACTAAATATGAAACTAGCTGCGAGTGAATATAGGAGTTTGACCAACTTAGATTTGGAATTTTCGGACTGGCATAACACTAACTCCACATGATGGAACTGCATAGATCTCTGTTAGCATGAAAATGTTGTATCATGTCTGAAAACTTCCACGAATTGGAACAAATTGTTGATTAGCAGTTAACTCAAAATATGCTAACATGCCACATGCTCCATGCTCCATGCACCAACCCTCCTTTCCAAAGCGACCCAAAAGAAGAAAAGGAAAGAGAAGTGGACGATATTGGGACCAAAATTGGCTGATAACAGGAGGGATAGCAAACGTCAATTTCATCTCATAAGTTGAAGTTATCTTTTCCACCAGAAAGAAATGACATAATTACTTTCTTGCGTGTTTTTAAATTTCCTGTCCTTCTGTGACATCATCCAGGATTAAATTTGCAGACCAGGTGAAGTTAAGATAAATCTACCTCAATAATGAAGCACCCATATGTTATTAATTCATCCTTCCTTTGTCATGAAAGATACGGTTGCATCGCATCGCATCAGTGCTCAACTCTTGAACAGTTAAGATGTGCCATCACCGCTACAGATATTATTAGAAATGTATTTAGAACTATACCCAGCAAGGCAATAAAAGCTCACACCAACCAACCATTTAATAAGTAATCAAGTGATAAAAATTTAAAACTAAAAAGTTTGTTTTTCATGTAATTTCAAGTCTGAATCCTATAGTTACTAATATTATGATCATTGAAGGTTTATATAGTCGTTAATTTCAAGATTTACTAAATTTAGTTGAGATACCCGCAAGCTATCCAAATATCTATATTAATAAAAAAAAATTAAAATAAAATAAAAGCTCAGACCAAGAAAATGATTCTTTGGATGGAGCCTTGTAACAGGGAAATTGTGGGGGTGATCTTGGGATTTCTGAATGCCCTGTTCATTTATTTTAAGTTCAGCTAGCTAATGATTTTCATTTTCAAATCCACTTGATTTTGAAGTCAATAAACATCCAATGATAGAACACCAAAAAAGATCAGTAGTAGCAAAAGGGTCTATTCATTTCAAAGTAAAAATCATGGGAACCACCCAAAAAGCAGCTTTTCTCCCCTTGTCTTGCAGCTGCCACTAACAATTAGTAGTGGTGGTACAAAGGAAAACAAGAACAGGAAACTTCAAGAAAGGGGAGGGGGTCCCTCTGCAAATGCCATTACTTCGCTTTCAAGACCAATCAACTTCTTTCCCAGATTTTAGTTGGAGAGAGACCAACCTTTCCCCCAAACAACATTAAGTCGAAGTAATGCTTGTTCAGTAACGGATTGATAGAGTATAGTTGCAGACATGGGCAATTGTGCTTCAGTTCGTAAGAAAGCCGGCCCTGCTATGAAATTCAGTTGCCCCATTGATTCTCGAGGAAACTGTATCCATATTGAATCACCAGTGAAGGGCAGCAGCAAAGTATACGGTGATCACTCCATGACTGAAAAACTCAATTCCAAGCCCCAGTCCATGTCTCCAAAGCCTTGTCAAGCCAGTTTTCATGACATGGGTACGATTCTAACTTTATTTTATCATGTAAAATGTCCATCTTTTGTGGGCCATTATTACCTCCTGTCCTGTATTTATCCTTTTTTCTAATTTGCTTTCCAGTTGAAAGGTTTGTGGATGTGAAATGTTGAATAGATGTTGATCCTGTAAATGTTGAAATGGAATGCAACGATGTCCCTCGTTAGGCTGCAACCTAAATTTCGATGAATGTAGCTGGCTGCATCTTGGTTAGTGGATGAAATACTTATCTGCCATGAAATTCGTTGATCTACCTCTGATCATCTATCTGATGATGAAAATGAAAAGGGACGTTTCAGCTGCAAATAACAAGTTCTTCCTATATAAGAAATGTATACGAATTGCCCTCATGATAGTGGTTGGGTTCTGGAGTTTGATCGTGCTTAATTCTAAGTAGGTCTTCCAATAATACTTCATTTGTCTTGTCTATCCTAGCTATTAGGTTAAGTTCTATGTGAGTATTCCATTTAACAGTCTGAGTAGACGCCAGGCAGTCTTTTTGAAATCTCCATGATGTCTGCAAAGCATTCAACAAACTGCAGTTTTGGTTTATGAATTAATCTTAAGAAGCATGAAATATATGATAACTTAATCGGATAATACTCCATATGATTCTGGAACTTCATGCTTGTAGATGGTCGTTTAAGGCCATGGCATCCTAAGGACATTGTCCTTAACAAACCTGTGGTTAATATGAACATCCTGAGGATCTTCCATTAATCTACGCCCTATTTTTGTCTTGAACATGAAGCACTGATCATCCATATTTGACTAGCATATAAAATTGAAAATTGTGCATGTTTACTCATCAAGATGTAATCTGGCATCATTGAAGATCATTTTACTTAAGGTCCTCAAGTGATGTGCTAACTCCTGCAGTTTTCATATCGAGTTTCAGACTGCGTCTGAATTTATGTCGCTGTTCCTCTTGATCTGCTCTCTAAACCCGTTGAGCAATTGTCTTAAGTATGCCTCTTACTTGTTCAGGTAACCAAGAGGATATGTTTTTTGATTCTCATCCCTGGATAGAGTCTGATTGTGAAGATTACCTCAGTGTCGATGGTGGTGAGTTTTCCTTAAATTTCTTTCCGTGGCTTAATTTCTTCCAAGAAACTCCTACTTTTAACATAAATCATTGTTGAGATTTCTATGCATACATCTTTGGTTTTCAATTAGGTTAACTCATTTATTCAGATTTTACTCCATCACGTGGCACCACTCCTATTCACCAAGGCAGCTATATAGAAACCCCTCCACGTGAAGAATCTCTCTGTATTATCACTTCAGCCAGGTCAATAGCTGAACCTTCTCCAGCTGATATGAAGAAGCAACTAATCGAGCTCTTTCGAGAGAACATCAGTAGCGATCTGGCTAATAACAACCAAAGTTTCCAAGACAAAGTCAATGGCAAGCCTATAGCTGCTTACCTCTCTCCGAAATGTACAAGTAGAAGTCCATATCAGTCTGCAGAAAGCTCTGTCCGCAGCAGTGAAACAACTCCACACAGAGATTCCAAATCTGGGAAAGAGAAACCAACTCATTCTGCACACTGCTGCCTTCCAAATGTTGTGCGGAGCCTGAGCTTCACTGAGAGGAAGAGGAGGCTGAGCCATGCCTATGGTGGTGGACAGTAATAAGCTTTTCCCCAGTCAACTTTTTTCTGTTCTTGAAAGCAGAACTGTATGGGCACACTGCAAGGAATGGAAACTAGAATACTTTCTCAACTATACTTGTCTTTATTCTGAAGAAAGCAATTTGCGAACTGGGTTCTATATATTAATATATTGTGCAAGAGCTTGTTGAGCTTTTCTAAAATCAAGAAAAACAAAAATGATTCCTTTCGTTTGCCTGTGCTTGTAAGACTAACAAAATAGCTAATGTTCAATAATATAGTTTCGTCTACAGGTATTTGAACAGAAAAAGAATGACAAATGTAAGATTTTTGTTTATCAGATAACACCGAGAGATGAACTAGACATGGCGCAACTAGTGAAAACAAAATGTGAAGAAATCTCCTCTCCAGGTCTAATGGAAAATCAGAGTCGACACGAAGAGATCTTCCATCAGAGACTCTTGGATTTTGTTTCCTCCATGGTTCCTCATGTTTATAGCCAATGAACTGCATTGACTGCGTTGCCACAATAAACCATGAATGTTAGAACATAAAATGCAAAGTGAAATTTTTAGAAAAGAAAAGCGGAATAAAAATGGCATATGTTACCTGTGTACTTGTTAGCAGGAGCTCATCATCTTGTGCTCTATCTTCTTAAACGAGCTACACACACAGCAATGGCCACAAAGATTTTTCGTTTCGTCCACGAACTGGAAATAGGCACGTCTCAAGACTTCTTCATTACCAAATGTCCCACAAACAACCCAAAACCCTACGGAAAATCCTGCTGCCATGCCTAAGTAAAACCACAGCATTTCACCATCATCTCCATCCTCGACCTCATCATCCTCGAATTCTGGTGCTAAACAGTTGTTTGGTAATGGAGACCCGCGAAGCTGAGAGTTACCTTCGTATATAGATGGATCATTGAAGGTTTGGAATTGGTTGGTTGATGGAATTGGTCCTGATAAGTTGGTGTATGACAGATTCAAGTGATTCAAGAAAGTCATGGAAGACATGCTTGGAGGAATCGGACCTGAAAGATGGTTATTTGAGAGGTCAAGAGTTTCTAACCGTTGTAGGCTTCCAATCTTGTCAGGAATCTTTCCAGTCAATTGATTCCAAGACAAATTCAAGGTACCCAGGTATGTGAGATTAATTATCTCTTCTGGGGTTTCTCCCTTTAAATTATTGCTTGACAGGTCTAAGACATTTACAATGCCAAGTGTGAGGTTGTTCTCAAGTTGTCTTCCCTTCACGATCAAATCCATACTCTGACGATAGGAAACAGTAAAGTCTGGACGATCCTGCTCATAAAAAGATGGAGCTTGCAAGCCACTTAAATTGCCAAGACATGTTGGAATCTAACTGGATAAATGATTATGAGCTAGATCTAAGATAAGGAGATGAGGGAGGCGACATAGTTGCTCAGGAATGTTTCCACTGAACATGTTGCCTCTTAGTCCTAACGCTGACAGTATAGATAGATTATCCCCAACCCACTCTGTTATACTTCCAGACAACCTGTTTTCCCCAACATCTAAAAGGATCAAACCTGTGCAGTTTTGTAAGGACGGGGAGAGTTCTCCAGAGAAGTTGTTGCTGAGCAATTTCAAAACTTGGAGGTAGGGTGAAAAACAAATAGAATCAGGAATGTCCTCAAACAGATTGTTTCTGGACAGGTCAAAGTGACTCAAACTCATTTCCTCCCAAGGAATATTGATATTTCCATACAAAAGATTATTTGAAAGAACAGTGTTCCCAAATTCTTTAGGTTGGTTATGAATGGGGGAATGTTACCGTTAAGTGAGTTACCAGAAAGGTTTAGGCCCGTTAACGATGACATTTCTTGACAGAAATTCAGAGTGATGGGACCTGACAACAAATTACTCTTTAAATTTAGTACACTCACATTATACCAAATTGGGAGTGAGAACCCTCCAAGAAATTGGAACTCAAATCAACCCAAGCACTTGATCTAAATTCTAATGAACTGGGGATTTCCACCAAATTGATTACCAGAGAGATCCAGCAAAAAAAGTTGAGGAGATAATTTCCCAAGCCAATTAGGAATCTTGCCTGAAATTGATGCATTTTTCAAGGTCAGAATGGAAAGGCCTTTCCGAGTGCTTAGCCATTGAGGAAATGTGGAACCCAAATGGCAATCAACAATTTCAATGTCTTGAAAGCTAAAAGAGAAACCCACTCATTTCTTATCTTGATAGCTAGAGACATTCTAATAGAATCTCTCCAACTTTGCAAGGCTCAAGAAATGAGTTTCAGACACAATACCTCTCCAAGAATTCCATTTTAGATTCAGAGAAACTAATTTTGATAACTGTCCAATGCTATCAGGGATCGTCCCGTTCATTGCATTGGAACTCAAATCCAATGTCTCTAAATCATTCAAACTTCCAATAGATGATGGAATTGAACCGGAAAAGGAGTTGCTCTGAAGATATAGAGATCTCAAATGCTTGAAGTGTCCAATTGAGTCAGGTATCTGTCCACTCAATTTATTACCTACCAGTTGTAACGCCTCCAAACTAGCATTACCACATCCAGACAGACCCGCAACAAGATCAACTATCTCACCACTAATATCATTATTTGACAGATATAAAGGCTGCAGTTTGCAAAGTTTTCTCCAGGAGATATGATCTATGGGGCCTTTCATTCCAGAAATACTAAGGTCGAGGACCTCGAGAGTACTAATATTGGACAACCAGCGAGGCAAAAAATTGCTGAAATTATTATATCCAAGGCGAAGAATGCGAAGAGCAGTTAAATTCGTTGTTGGAAGAGAATCAGGAAAGTTTCTTCTTAAATCTCGACAGATGCAATTGCGACAGAGAAGGAAGCATATTAACAAATTGCCCAAGTATCTGATGCCAAACTAAGGTTAACGTATCCTAGATTCAGGTACTCCAAATGAGAGAGTCTAGTGATCAAATTCAGATCAGAAACAAATGTATTAATAGGGATCAGTATTATCAATAACAGATGATTGGTAGGAATCAGAATACAGATTTAGATAACGGAGGTTTGACAGATTTCCAAGATGAGGGGGAACTAGTCCAGAAAACGATGCACCAGAGAGATCAAGATAACTCAACTCACTGAGTGAACCAATGTATTCTGAGATTGTTTTTCCTTGGAAATCGTTCCAACTTAAATCCAGGTGATTTAAGTACTTGAGCTCAAGCAAAGAAAGGCTTATCTTACCGCTTAAGCATGAAAACTTAAAACCCGCTAACTCTGTTGAATCACGAGGATCAATAAAGGTAGAATTGTATGGATTTTGAAGATGAAGCTTAATGACATGTCCTGTCTGCTCGCTGCAGCCTAGCCCGAACCATCACAGCAATCTTTGCCAACCCAAGATGAAGCTCATTGACATGTCCTGTCTTTAAGACCTTGTTTGAACCTAAGAAGTGCTTTCCTCTCAAGCTCAACGCATCCTGCAGCGTTGGAAATGCTGGAATTGGGACTCAGTTTAGTAGCTTCGAGGGAAACAAACTTTGAAAACAAGGAAAGGAAAATCAGAAATGAAAGCTGGAAGCAGGTTCTCTCTTTCTCCATAAACATTCTGACACAAAGACCTCTCAATGCAAGTGTTTTTATAGATTATGACGACGAGGAAGGTGGCGTCTGGTATGCACATAGATGAGTTAAGCTGTCAGCATTTACGCACTCCATAAGTCAACAACGAAGTGAAGATGAGTATTACAAGTGTATGACCGTTGAAAAACAGTACATCAGTCGAGTAATGGCAATGATACTATTATTTATACGTAGAAAAATCAAGAAAATCATTATAATCCGTCAGATCTGGCCTTTCTAATCATATAAAAGGGGGGCTTGAACTGTGCTTTATAATTGGACTAATTGTACTTTTTTTTAATTAAAAAAAACTTACCAGATCATATTCTGCTAACATAAAAAAAAATGAAAATTGTATACTAATTGTTCCAAATTTATTGATTTAGGATAAG
>Ga0325404_1003390_pt1 | contig 16983 bp, 6 predicted proteins | sample PopdelMetagenome_18_FD_205664 | JGI IMG/M metagenome (GOLD analysis project Ga0325404, IMG submission 205664) | Populus deltoides microbial communities from Bellville, Georgia, United States - Xylem-Control-R1 | ecosystem: Host-associated > Plants > Phyllosphere > Stem > Wood/Secondary xylem... | reverse complement strand
AGCTATCCCATCGATTCACGCGCCTCCTCCCTTCACCGGTGTGTGAAACCACGTGACATATACCCGTAACCCCTACCAACCCAAATCAAATTCTAGCAGCGTCCAGTCGACTTCCAACAACTCCCAAAGGTCCTTTCTAACCTTTAATGCATTGAATTATTTATTTTCACTGGTTTTTAGTTATGTTGGGTAGATGCGAGAATTATTTATTTGGCTTGAATTTTTTTTATATTGTCCTTTTGAATTGGGTTGAATTTTGATTTCGCTAGTTTGAATTTTGGATTGGTTGGATTGATGTTTAAATTATTTATATTGATTGATTTTTGGATATTGTATTTTTGAATTACAATGAATTTAAGTTTTGTTGGATTGATGTGTGAATTTGTTATTTTTTATGTGTTTAAGTATATCGATCGATTGATAATTTTTGCAATTTAAAATTGACTTACCATTGTAAATTCTAATAGGTTATTCCTCGAAGTTGTATTAACGGTAAATTTTTTAAAAGTTCTAAATATTAGTATTATATTTTTTTTTATTCTCATCATTTGTAATATTTTACGATGTCATCATCGCTTAAAGTTGGACTATGAGAGTAAATCCTATTTAGATTTTTCTTCGGATATCATACTAAGAGTAATTGAATTTGTATCATAAATATTAACGGGATGTATATTTGTATATGACTTTTTTTTCCTATGGATTTTTATTTGTCTCATAACTTAAAATTGATCTATGAATTATAAATCTTAATTAGGTTTTTCTTTGGACATCGTATTAAAAATAAGAGAGCTGAATTTTTGTTTGAATATTGATTTTCCATTAATTTGTATGGTTTGGATTCCTCTTGTAACTTAAAAATCAGTGTGAAAATTATAAATCACAATAAGATTATTCCTTAAATATCGCATTAAGGGTAGATCAGTCATGTAGGTGAACGAGTTTGTATTGTTGACAAATTTAGCATGGATCCCATGATCCAACATATGCCCATTGTGTGTAAGTGGAGGTTTTCAGGTTTATTTGGGACATCACACAAGAAATTAGATCAAAGCTTAATAAGCCATAACCATCATCTCGAGTCCAACACCCATATTTGAAAGGTAAGGATTGTGTTTTGTTGTTAGGTTTAGGATCCAAATCATTGCCTTAGAATTTAGAAGTTAGGATAATTAGAAAGGGTTTATCTATTTGGTAGAAAAAGGGTGTTAAAGGTTTGTTCTTTAATTTCATCACAAAGACCCATCCAACTTGAGTTGTCTACATATGGTAAAAGGCTTTATCCTCATTTTATTTCATTGTTATTAATTGAAATCGAAGTGGAAATGGATATCTCTTAGATGTTGTACATTTTAGAAGTGTTATATGTTAGTCTTAACTGATGATGAAAACATTAGTTTGATTGAGTTCTTATTCACTTTGTTCTAGGAATTATACAATTATGAGGCAATTTGGTGTAGTTGAGGCTATCCATGAATCTCAAGTCTATGGATGGCTGGCCATGGTGGTGATTAGTGAGCCAAAAGCTCATGCCACCATAGTTTCTAATTAGGGCATGATTTGATGTTAATTTTATGGCATGATGATGAATTGTATGTAGAATTTCAAATTGATTTGTGATGTGTTAGACCATGATTGATGTGTTATGGATGAATTGTGTATGTATTTTCTTCATGTAAATGATGGTTTGGTTTAAATGCACACTATGTGTTTGATAAATTATAAGAATAAATGTATATTGATTTATGATGAGTTAAAACATAGTTGTTATGTTTTAGAAAGTTTGTGTATGTATATTTTTTTTATGTAAGGGATGATTTAGTTTAAATACACACTAGATGTTGGATGAATCGTGTGAAGGAAAATAAACCCATTAAATGGAAGCTTGTCTATCTTGATGATGATCAACTAAATGTCATAAAAGGACCCATGCATTAGCTACTAAACCTTCAATCATGGATTAACAAGAAATGATGTAGGATATTGATTTACTTATAGTATAATAAATATACAAAAGTAGCATGCCATTATATTGTATTACAAAAATGGGTGATGATAAGATTGGTTATTAAATTGTATTATGAAAATGGGTGACAATACGATTCGTAATTTAATTGTATCATGAAAGTGGGTGATAATATGTTTGAGTAAAAGTGATAAATGAACCAAAGAAAAATTGGGTACTAATTCGGGATATTCTTTTGAAAATTCAGGGAGAACTTCAGAAGTGAAACTCTTAGTAAGAGGAGCACACTCAACAAAAGCTTTAAGTATGTGTTCATCACCTTATTTCATTTTAGTTAAAAAGTGTTTTGCATAATTATTTGGTGTGTGAATGATGCATGATATGGTGATGCTTAAGTTATGTGAAATTAAGTCATTCGTAGTGGCAGAGGCTATGATAGGAAATTAAGCTGACCGTAATGGTGGGGGCTTTATGATTTGAAAACTAAGTTGGCAGTAATGAAAGGGGCTATGATGAGAAATTAAGTCACCCGTAATGACAGAGGCTATGATAGGAAATTAAACCGGCTGTAATGGCAGAGGATTTGATGTGAAATTAAGTTGACCACAATGATGGAGGTAAAAGAACATCTTAAAGCATAAGTTATGATTATTGAAATGGATGAATGGATACATAGTTGATGGAATATTAATTTATACATGAAAGTGGTAGAATAATAAATGTAATAAAAGAAGGGAAGGCTTATTACTTGGTGAGAAGGATTAAATAAATTGAAAATATAGCATAGTTTAAATATGCTAGTGAAAGGACCATTAATGTTGTGTCTAATCCTAGATTGTGGTAAAGTTATTAGTTTATACTTATATGCTTAATATATATTCTACATTTCTATGTGTTTTACAGGTACATCTCATCCATCACCTTAACCTTGATAACATACTCCATATTTTCTTAATTATTCTATTTTAGGTAGAATTTTGTAAATTTAATCAATGTTATGTTAATAATTCATTATATGTGCTTAAGCTAACAATACCATATGGATCGTAAGAAAAACTAAAATAAAAGATGATTTTTTTTTAGAATGTTTGAATATGTTGAACGAAATGTTGCAATTTTGCTATTTTGTATGAATATTGTGTATAATCATGCTTTTTGATGGATGGTGATCCTGAAGCTACCTTTGTGTTTATAATTTGTGACTTGAGCTTGTTTGGGTAGCGCTTCCATATAGGAAAAACTCTTCTAAAATAAAAAAAATAAATAAAATTACAGTTTATTTTGGTGTAATAATTACATTTGAAAGATAAAATTGCTTTATAAAATTATAGTCCATTACATTTTTTGTTTTGTTGATTTTTTTATAGGTGTTTTTAGGGTGTTTTGAGATTGTTAGGTTATTTAGGATAGCTTATATGATTTCCTATGAACTAGGATAGCTTAGAATTAAAACTCTGGAAGCATGACTACATGGGCTTTTCATAATTATTGTTTAGGATTAGAGGTCACGTGGTAATTTGATAAAAAATAAAAAATAAATAGCCTTTTGGAGGCGCGTACGATTGACTACAGTGATAGAAACCACTGTTTCACCATTATATTCAATTTGACTTGATGTCTTCTTCCTTCTTACATTGCACGTGCATTGTGATTCCATCTGGTTTGGTAGCTATTCAATTTACTTTTTTCCCTTTATTTATCTCTCCTCCACCTCGATATGTGTGTCACCCCTAAAAAATCACAGTAGCCCTACAATTTCTTTTCCTTCCAGATTTAGTCATTGTTTTTTATTGCAATTTTTTTTGAAAAAAAAATTCTCAAATTGGAAAATATTTCAATTTCATCCTCTTTTAATTTTTCAATTCTCGGATTTGGTTCCCAACTCCTCGGATTTGGTTCCCAACTTTTTTATTTGAGATAATTTATAAAATTGATTTTTTTTGCGACTTCATCCTCGTTCATTTTATTTCTAATTTTTTTCTTTGACAAGTTTTTTATATTGATTTTTTATCCTCAAACATTAAATTAGTTGAGAATTGAACTTGATTTAATCCGAGTTTGAGATTTCACGGGTTATGATTATAGAAGATTAACCCGGATTTATGAGATTTGTCGGGTCTGCTTGGTTTTTGCATATTATGAAATTATAGTTTTTCTTTTTATATATAATTAAATTAACAGAATTTATTAAACTCAGTAGACTCATGACCTGAGTCTCAAGTTTCTTTTATTTCTTTAGAAATCCTAGCGTCACCTTTACTTTATTCTTCATGATTCTAAAAAAAGTTACCCTAGCCCTTAATGTTCTGCCAAATACCGATATAAGTTTACTCAAGTTATTTTTTGTTATTTTTTTAATTTAATTTTTTTTATCTTTTAGTTTTCGATACCTGGTTCATTATAATTGAGTTTTTTAATTTGTTTCAACATGAATTTCATGATTTTATCACAATTTAACACCTCATATCACAGGTTTCATAAATTAATTATTATTGACTTGGATTGATATATTGTGTCATTGTTATATATATATATATATATATATATATATATATATATATATATATATATATTTGTTCATTATGCATAATATCTTTGACTTGCGCACATGTTTATTTTTTTTTTCTAAATCTTAAAAAACAAATCAACTGCTTAGCACAGATAAAAAAAACTAGTTTGCTGGTAAGTTGCATACAATGTAAAAGAAGAACAAAAACTAGCGAATTCCTTTTAGTCATATATCGAGTAATGGTGAAAGTACCCATTCAATTTTTTCGATCTTTCGAGACAGTATCATTTGTAGCTTGCAGACCAAGTTAGCAAGAATTTACAATCATTAGACTAGTCAAGGTTCGGCCTATTTAAGCTGTGAACTCTAATCTTCATAATTAATGTGTGTTTAGTACTGTGATTATAGTTATTAAATTTAGTTTAGAGATTGATACGGATAAAATATCAGGTCCCAAGCCATATAGTTAAATCTAGATTAACCTGAAAAAATAAATAAATAAATTGATTTTAATATCTTAAATGAATTCTTTTTTTCAAATAATGTCTGTAGAGATAGATTATAAAAAAAAAAAATATGAAGTGTAGTATAGTCATATTGAAAAACTAAAATATAATTCATGTGTAAACTATATAAAAAAAATTGAAGTTTATCTCAAATAAAAAACTTATCAAAAAATTAAGAAACAATTTATATAGATATAATCCATATATTGTTAACTCACATCAAAAAATTAAGAAATAATTCATGTGAATATAGACTATAAAAATATATATAAGTTTAAGTATCAACAAATTAATTTTATATTTTTTTGACTTATTAAAAAAAATATAAAACAAAAAGAATTGGGTCTCACCTGAGTTATGATGAGTGGTTTCAGGTTGACCTAGCGAATCACCCAGATTTGATTGGATTAATTGCAAACCTGAGTTTCGTGATTTGTAACCCAGCCAAGTACTTGGGTTATTCGGGTCAAGTCAGGTTTCATGACTATGATTGTGATAACTTTTTGTATTTACAGTTTAAAAAAAATATATTTAAGAAAAATATTTTTAGATGCTATTTATACAAAAAGTAAGTTCAAAAAGATATGTTTTTTTTTTATTAAAAATACTATGAGATGAATTTTTACATGTAAAATAAAAAACAATATGTCGTTTTAGCCTCTAAAAAACTAAAATTCAAAATACAATTATATGTGGATCCCAATACAAAAAGTAGAATATATTTTGTTAACCAAATAATTATTCTATATGATTGGGTAAAATTATTAAATTTAATGAAATATATGATCAAAGTATTTTTTAATAATCCAAGTTACTGGTTTGAATAACCAAAAAGAGAATATCACACAATCTCCTAATACATCAGCTGGAGGGTATTTTTCCATTTCTACTTTCATTGTCCTTCTAAACTGACTTTTATTTTATTTTTTACTTTTTATTTTTTTATTTTTTTCTTATTCCGATTGAATGCCTTTTGATTTAAAAACCTGAGGCTTGTCCCACCTCATTCATTATTAACTAATACTCTAAAATATGTGTGTGAAGAATAATGTAGCTTTTCCCACAATTTTTTTTTGTTATTTTGTTTTTTTTTTTCAATTCCCCGCATGTTTTTTTTTCCCCACGCGCGCGGAAATTAATTAAACTATCTGTCTGGGAATTTATTCCCCACAACTGGTTTTTTCACAAATGCTACAGTGTACTGGAGGGCAGATAGTTTAAACGTCTTCAAATTTCGTTACATGTTTTTTCTTTTTTGTTCTTCGTTTTTTTTTTTTGGTTTTTTTCCAAAATTATCTTCTTCTTTTTTATTTTTTTTATTTTTATTTTTTTATTTTTTAAAAAAATAATCTTTGTTGATTTTATTTTTTTTCCTATTGAACTGACTGAGAATTTAGCTTTATAGTTTTTTTTTCTTTGAAACATTAACGATTGCTACAGTGTTTCCTCACATGGTTTTATTGTTACAGTGTTTCCCACATGTTTTTTTTCTAAAATTATCTTTGTCGAATTTATTTTTTTAATATTGAGATGGTTAAGAATTTAGCTTTGTAGTTTTTTTCTTTAAAACATTGTGGATTGTTACAGTGTTTACCCACATGATTTTTATATTTTTTTAATGATTTTTTTCAAAATTATCTTTGTCGATTTTATTTTTTTTAATATTGAACTGGTTGAGAATTACATTGTGAATTGCTACAATCATTTCACACATGGTTTTTTTTGTTATGATTTTTTTCAAAATTATCTTTGTCATTTTTTTTTAATATTGAGCTGGTTGAGAATTACAATTGTATATTTCATCGCAAAACACTATAGATTGCTACAGTGTGTTTCCTACGTGGTTTTTTTTTTTCTTTCAGTTTTTTTTTAATGTTTTTGTTCTAAAATTATCTTTGTAGTTTTTTTCTTTAAAACATAGTAGATTGCAACAGTCTTTCTTCATATAATTTTTTTTATGTTTTTTTCATAAGTCCACGACAACGCACTGGCATGCCACAAGCCCGCGGCAGCGCGTGGGCATGACATCTTGTTCATATATAAACACTGAAAGTGGTGCTCCGATGTTTTTCCCATTTTCTTTTATTTTGAAATTTTAACTTCTATTTTTTTATTCTTTTGATTGAATGCTTTTTTTTCCTTTCAATTTTACCCTTTAATATTTTATTAATTTTAAATTAGTTGTTATAATTTGTTTCAGTTTGTTTTTTATAAGCTTATCATAGTCTCAAACAAAAGTCATGACATTTATTCGATACTTAATTTTACAAGCGTCTATTTTTGTTATCATATTTATAATAAAAAATAGTTTTTTTTTTTTAAAAATATAAATTTAGTGAAGTCCATGATTCAAATTATGAGTTTAATAAATTAAGTTGTGAAGCTAAAATGGATTTAATATGTAATTATCTCAATATATATATATATATATATATATATATATATATATATAAAGAATATCTGTGTAACGGATGTCCAACGATGCATCGCCGTTACTCCTGCAATAACAATCACTTTATTATCAGTGCAACGGCACGACTTTATCTGGCTTTAAGAAGCCAGAGAAAGAAAGCAGAAGGACAAACTGGAAAAAAGGGGAGAACCAGAGCAAAAACAAAGCAAAAAACCCAGAACATAGAGGAAACACGAAAGAAGAAAACAAAGGAGAGACGGGGAGAAACAGAACAAGGGGAAGAAGAGGGACTAGAAGAGGAAAAAGGGCAGACTTTCATTCCCCTGGTTTCTTCTCAAAGAAACAGAGGAGGCCACGAGCAGCGGAGGAAGAAAGCAACTAGCCCACCAGTCCTCCATCACGTCTCCGTTTCCCTGCTTCCAGAGAGGAAGGAACACCGGGAACACAACAAGACGCAAGAACAGAAACTACACAGAGGGGAGCAAGTTTTCTACCCCTGTTTCTTCTCAAAGAAACAGAGGCGTTCGTGCCTCACGATTGTGAGGCACGAACGCGTGAAGAAAGGCCATTCTCTGGCTTTATAAGCCAGAGAAGGCCACAGAGAAGGAAGAGAAGCTGAGGAGAAACACGGAAAAGAGAGGACAGAATCGGTGGACGAGAAGAACAAAAAAACAGACGGACGTGGATGAGCGGGGAAGACGACGAGTAGGGGAACAAACTGAAACAGAAAAGAAGAAGACGACGGAACAAGGAAAGCTAAAACAGAGGAGTAGACAGAAAGCAGTAACAGAGAGGAGTAACGCTGGTCAGTTGTCATCCCCGTCTTCAAGTGCAGCGACAGGTAAGTTGCATTGTCCCTCCCTGCATTTTAATTGCATGTTGTTGTAACAGGCGTGCGTGAGCAGTTCACGCACGCCTGCGGGTAAAAAAACAGAAAAAATGGCCAGCCGGGTCAAGCCTGTGACCCGGCTAGGCCTGCCGGGTCCAGCCCAGCCACATGGGCTGAGCTGGGCCCAGCCCCAAAAAAAATATAAAAAAATAGAAAGCGTAGAAATAAGATTTTTTTGCATGTATGAGAAAAAATGTATTTTTATCAACTTATTCAATGATATCAAGATCATGAATAAAAAAAAGGAAAATATACTAATTTTTTTTATAGCTATGAATATTTACCAAAGCCAGAGTTGGAATTATTCGTGGTGGAATTTTTACCAATGCCAAAGTTGGAATTATTCATGGTGGAAATTTTTTTTACTAACGCCAGAGTTGGAATTATTCATGGGGGAATTTTTACCAACGCTAGAGTTGGAATTATTTGAGATTGAATATTCACTGGCGCCAGAGTCAGTAATAAATGTTTAGCAATTTAAGACAAAACCAGCAATGCAGTCTGCTTTAGGCAGAACGTTTAAGGGGTGATAATATCTTCCCTTTTACTTAACCAGTCCCGTACCATAGAATCTCTGTTGACCAGTTAGGGTTCCTAGTGACCATAATACTAGGTGGCGACTCCTTAAACAAAACCTTGTTTCTAAAAGAACAAGATGTTAGAAATCTGTTTTTTTTTCATAAATCAAGAGATTATTTTTTAAAACCGCCGCGATGTCGGGCGCGACAAGTATCATCTTTTTTATTATAGCTTACTAGTTATAAGCGTACAAGTAACATATAGATTCTCTTTTGTCTTCAAATTACCTAGATTCATCCATTTCTTATTTTTTATTTTAAGAATCTTGCATCATATTATATATAAACTTTTTTTATCGTCTAATTATTCACATCGATTGCTGCTCACATTTTATCTTCACTACAATTGAACTTCTCACGTAACCTTTGATCCATACAAATATGAAATAGCCCAATATTATATAAGTCTAGACTTCTACCAAGTTTGATTTCATAACCAAGTTTGGTCCATTCTTCCTCTCCCAGACTTCATCTTTTTCTTAATTAATTTTTATGTATAACACATACACTATGAAAAAAGATAGAGTGAAATGGCGCTGAAAGTTTATTTCTATAATAAAATGGGTGAAACAGGATTGGTTTTGTGAAGTAGGATGGTGTTGCATTAATCACCCACCTTACATTTAAGAAAACTCTAACTTATGCTGGATCACTTCGTCTTCCCAATGAGTTAACCAGGCAACAGAAGAAAAGAAAGGGTTGTAGATGTTATTCATGAGCTAGGCCTTGAAACATGATTTCCTGGTGGATCACTATCTTTTAATTATGCCTTAAATTGACGTTCGACTTGTCCCTCTGTCGCTATCAGTGTTATAAAAATTTTCTTAGTGATCTGAATAAAAATCTTAATATTAATTTAGATTAATTGTTTATTTAGTTCAACTACAAGGTAAAGCATATAAATTGATGTAGATGGGTTTGAAATTTTTTAAGATTTTAAGATAGCGTTTGAAAACGGGAGGCAACTCGTGTTTTTTTTGCTAAAAATATATATAAAAAATATCTTAGTTATTTAAATTTTTTTTTTTTGCTAAAGATATAAAAAAAAATATTTTGATGCATTTCGGAATGAAAAACACTTTGAAAAGGAACTGCAACTACACTCCCAAATAGACCCTTAGTTAGATGAAGATCTTTTATCAATGGATTATGCAAAAAAACTTAGCAAACTCTTTTATGGGCATGTGGGATAGAATTAAATCCAAAAGGAAGCCTATCATTCCAGACTAATAATTTAATATAAAATAACTATAACTTTCAATTGAATTATTAGATCGATCTTAAATTTTATCGGATTATTCTACATGCCTAGTTTTATAAGAGACTTAGCTTAATGTAACTAGCCAAGTTTCAAAACACCCTCAAATTAGGCCATGAAAATGTTGTTTGAGATAATTTTGTTATTATCCCTTAATTTTTTTAGATTTTATATTAATTTTGGATTTTTTTTCTTTTTTTTTAGGATTTTGATTTTTTACCTTTTAGAGGTTGAATTCTTACCTATTTAAGAAGTTGTATACCTCTTATAGAGATAGAATATATTAGAATTATATTTTAAAATAAAACCACAAGTCAAGGTTCTTAATGTGGAAACCTTATTTGGTCAAAACCTTGTCTTTCTTGCTTGCTGTTTTTCTTTATTTTTGCTTCCTTCTGCATCATATATACTATATACATAGGATCATAGTCATAAAAAAATCATGCTTGCATGACATTGCATAAATTTAAACTAGATTATTTATTAGCACTTACTTGTTGAAGTATTAGAATCTGATTTGGATGATGATCATTTGATTTCAAGGATCACTTTTCTATCCTTAAGTTTTTATTTCTCATCTCTTGGTGTTAATGAAATGGTTGTAATCAATGCCGTAGGATTCCAACAATATTACTTTATTTGGTTCAACTACTAAACAAGGCCAACAAACTTTAGAAAATACTAGTTTCTTGACCTGCGTTACGAGTTGCCAGATTTCTTCTTAACATTTAAAAAATTATAAAAATATTACGAAGTAAGAAATTCAATACATGTTGGTTGAACCACTTCTAAAATACTTAATTGGTGACACGTTTGACAAAATATTTTTTTAAAAAAAATATTGACACCTCGACATATCAAGTTGACTTAGACCAACCATAGTTAACTTTCGAAACCCATTATATAAGATATTAGATAGTGATAAAACTATGGAACTCATAATGAAACAAATTAGATGGTCCAATTATAATGGATAATATATTAAAGGCTGAAAGAGAATAAAAACATATAATTTAAAAAAGGATAAAAAAGGGTGACTCTAGTAAAACTACATCTGTGGCTAAGATAACAATGGGGCTGGGATAAATTTCAAGAAGAAGAAAAATGTTAAGGCGAAGCTAGGATAATATTTCAAAATAACATGAAAGAAGTAAAAGATAAATTCGGTTAATTTAATAGTAAAAAAAAGGCAGCCCTAATTTAACAACATGAAAAACAATGAAAACCTAGGTGAATCTCATAAATTTGAGTTAATATTCTAAAATTATAACTCATGAAATCTCATATCCGAGCTTAATGAAGAAAATCAATTCTTAACAAATTTAATATTGAAGGATAAAGTTGAAAAAAAATCAATCTAAAAATCTCGTCATAGCATAAAATTAGCAATTAAAAGAATAATGATCAAACTTGATAGAAAAAAAATTAGAGGATGAAATCGCAAAAATAAATATATTTTATAAATCACTTAAAATAAAAAAAATAAAAATCAAGAGAATAAAAACTAAATCTGAAAAATAAAAAATAATAATAAAGAATGATAAAATTTGAAATACTTTTCAAATTAAAATAATTTTTTTCAAATTTAAAACTTGTAATTAAGAGAAGAAGGACTAAATTTGAAGGGGAAAAAAATTTAAAGGGCTAATGTGATTTTTTCAAGGAACTGTGCGCAAATCGAGGTAAGAGAAGAGACAAGAGAAGGGGAAAAAGAAAAGCAAATATGCGCTAAACCGGACCAAACCACCATACATGCTCTAACTAGGAAGGAAAAAGACACTAAGACAAATCAAATAATATAGCGGAATCATGACTAAGACCACCAGAGTTAGTCGCACTTGTTACTCAAAGGTTGCAGAACGACTGACGCGTGCTTTGCACATGTCAAAAGATTTTTTCTTATTTTATTTTATTTTTAAAAATAATAAAATGCTCCTAGGACTAAATAATTATAATAATAATAAACTATTATGAAATTAGTACCAAGCCTTTGAAGTCAATGTTAAAATATTTGGATGGTAAGGGCAATAGAGTCATTACACTATTCATTGTGGAATGAAATTTCTATAAAGCCTCAAGACCAAAGGTTCTAATTTTTAAATTTTTAAGGTTAATACAGTAATTTTATTGTTATTAAAAAAATAAAAAAGACAGTGTTTCAGCCAAACAAATAAAGAATGCCATATTAACCTTACGAAAATATCATTTTACCACTCAAGGTCAACTCTTCTGATTTTTTAGTCAAGGGAAAAATCATAATTTTAGTATTAATAATTTAAAATATCTCAATAATATATCAAAACTAAAGCTCTAGAGTAGAGAGAGAGAAATCTTTAAAATAAGAAGGTAATCTAAGAAATTAAGGCGAATAAGACTAAAAATGTCTATAAAGCACTCTTTCTTGTGTCCTTTTTTATATTCAATTTTGGAACCAAAGCTTATGTAGAATTAATTCTGATAATTCCCGTCATTTATCATTTTTAATTACACACCATAAAATAAAATTAACATGATAATTTTTTGCTTTAATATCTAATTTTATTTGTATTTAATAAAAAACTATTCAAGTTAAGGAAGAAAATTGTTCAACTCTTTATTCATGAGTTGAAAAAGAAATGGGTTGGTAAAAATAATTCTTTATGGATCAAAGAATTATTTTAAAACAACCCCAAACCCAAGTCCAAAATAAGATAGTAAAAAGCAAACCTAGGCCTTAGCCTAGAGCCCAAAACCACTTGTTGTTTAAGGATTAAAACAACTATAACATTTAAAAGAAGCATGAATTAGGTATATCACTAATATTCACAAATAATACCCATGTAAAAAGAAATAAGGGAGAGAATTTGCAAACTCATTTTTAATATAGTTCAATAAGTCTATATTCACACCTCAAGTAAAAAACCGTACATAAGTTTTATATTCCTTCATTAATCTAAGTTCAAGAGTACAATAGCCACTTGATGAATCCACACCAATACTGTTCACCATTTGATGAATCCAACCTGAGATTCTTCACTACTTGAAGATAATTCCTATTTAAAATTTTTTCACCACTAGATAAATCCATACCAAGATTTTTCCCACTTAAAGATATGTTATTTTCAAGATTTTTTTCATTTGAAGATATACCCTCATCAATATTTTTTCTTAGTGAAATTACATCACTAATACCAAGAGTTTTTATCTATCTCTCTCGGTAGAGTGAATAATACAATTGAAAGTTTTAATATCTTTATATCTCATAAGATAACTCTTATAGGATTTGAAAGTGTTTAAGTGTAATGAGAATGAGATTGAGATTGAATACTCTTGTGCTATATTATAAAAGTTTAATAGCACCAATTAGAGTATAATTAAGGATTAATGATTTTGAACTATATTTACTCTTAGAATAGCCTGTATATGATATATGTTAGGATTTTCTTTTTAATTTTATAATTAGACAAGTTATGTATATGTTTCTAGCAAAAACTAGTCGTTTATAGTCATTACAGCCCCACTGGCAACTTAAACGATTGACCAGTTCAAATTGGTCAAGCCAAGCGATCAATCAGAATTTCTACTGAATTCTCAAGTATTCATCATTGATGAATAAGCGATTGACCGGTTCATTTGGTCACACCAAAACATCAACCAGTTCATGCAGAATTTTAGTTTTGACATTAACCAATATGAATTATTAGAATTGTCTATCTTAGATTTTATCATATGATATATTAATCATTTAAATATATGTATAGTGAGGTATGTGAGTTTATTTCAATTGTGCTATCAAGTAGGATATAAAGAAGTACTAAAATGAATACTTAATCTAAGTCTTCACTTTTGCTTTATTCTTAGATTTCTTGATGAATTTCTTCATGAAATTCATTATGCTTGTTGATATGTTTTTCGAATAAACTTGTTTAAAACTTATTCTCAAAAAAACATATTATTAATTTACTTTTTATTTTATTATTATTATCAAAATATATAAAAATATAAATATTTAATATAAAAAACAACACCAATGCCCATGCCAAGCTGAGTGAGCACATGACTTAAGACTAAAGTCACTGAATATTTTTTTAATGTGAGATAGAGGGTTTTGAGTTTTATAAAAGATAAAAACTGGGTTTTTTGGTATAAATTTTTTATTAACTTATCATTTATTTTAATCACATTAATATTTTATTTTAAAGAACTTTAATAGAAGAATAATTTACAATTTAGCTTGTTAAACTGTGAAGGATTATTACCTTATTATTGCTGTAAATTATCAAATCGTAACTTGTAATATTTGTATGCAGAAGGTGCCATCATTCATGCCATGGAATTGCTACATCTTGCTGAACTATCATATATATATATATATAGGCTACTTCTCAGATGGTTTTGAATAACAGATATTTTCATTCACAAAATCTCAACCTTAAATAACGATAAAATTGTTTTTAGTTTATTATATGCAATGTATACCAAAGTAAACGATAAAATTAAATTAAACAAAAGAGCTGCGCGCCAATAAATAAAGTTTGTGACTTAAGAAAATCTCACTTTATATGACACGTACAGACTTCAAATATATAATAAAAACATTACATCCTACAACCTTGATATGTAAATCATGTCCTTGGAAATTATTACAACATATCCTTGGCTGGAGGGCATCTTTTATTCAAGCACCAAACTTATATATTGTTATAGTAGCTAGATAGACCTTTGAAATTATCATTTACTAGTTAATTATATCCTCCACGACCAGTTGGATCGATCCTCATTAATTATAACCTCCACGGCCATTAGGATTCTCGTTGTAGCCTCCTCGACCATTAGGATACTCGTTGTAGCCTCCTCGACCGGTGGTTTCAGCTAGGAGAGCCCTTCGTCCTAAGATGAGAAATGGGAAAATAGTAAACATAACAAGAAGAATAATAATAGTAATCAAGAATACATGTTGAGCAGTAACATTTCCTTTTGTTTTTCATTAGTCGTAATGAATTGTAGCTAATGGAATTGAAGTTACGAGGCAACCAAGTTATTAATTAACAACTGTAAGTGCTGCAGCTCCATCATAATTTAGCGTAGCATTTGCCTCCTTAGAAGACATGAGCAACAAAGTTGCAACAAGAAGTGTCATCACCGCCGTGACAGGCATGGGCCTGGAGAAGGCTGATTTTGCCATGCTAAATTTACACTACACGCAAAAAGGTTTATGATAGATTGTGAGTACAACGATATGCAGAGCAATTTTCGCAATGTGGAGCTTCAGTTGGGATTTGAGTATTTATAATGGAAAGTTGAGAAAATGTTAACATCGTTGAATAATATGTAGAACCCCATTATCATTTTATTGCAAACTCTGGTTAATTGAGATGGACACGAAAGAGGAGACTTGGCGCCGGTCAATTTGATTCTCCAAGGTGCTACTCAATAATACAAGTAAAATAAATTAAGATAAAAAGAAATCACTCTCATCGCCGTATTCTATCAAATTGGTACTCCAGGTTACCTTCTAGATCACTTTTATGTCTGCCTATTGAATAATACGATAGTTGTTATTTTTTAAAGTATTTTTTTAAAAAATAAAAAAGTAAAAAAAATAATTATTTTTAATATTAACATATCAAATTGATCTGAAAATACAAAAAATATTAATTTTAAATAAAAAAATAAAATAAATTTAAATTAAAAAAAACATTTTTGAAATATAAAAATAAATAAAACCTAAGAATTGAAGCGGTCAAAGGTGGAGTTCTCGTTTTCTTGCAAGAACCTCAAGGCTCAAGCCTATTTTGACTCAGCAAGCACATTTACAGTCAGCATTTAAGCGAGAGTATAACCATTTTAATTTCTTCCCTGTTTTTTAATACAGGTTTAGGTAATCTTTCATTTTCTCCCTTTCTTCTTTGCCCCATTTCGTGTCTGTATTTCAGCTTTGGCTCGTTGTTCATTAAGTGGGAGTAAAAAATAAAGGGAAACCCCTCCATGTCCAAATAAGAAAATGCTCCATATACCAACCTTTACCTCCAAGTGTTTTGTTGATAAATTAGTAATATTTGGTTATTGGTTAATATTAGATGTTTGTGATAATCTTACGAAGCAGGAAAATCTTTCATGATCATGACAAAAATAGAACACCTTTAACATCATGTGATGAGATCGGCTTATATGATTACCATCTTTTCTAAACCTCTCCCATAGATTAATATGCATAAACCACTCCAAACTTAGTAAAAGGATGTTGTTAGTGTTAGTGACACGCTCAAAGATTGATACCGAATGTTTTACCAAGAATTTCTTGGAATTAAGCTATCGGACCCCAAGAAGAATTACAATAAGCAACTGGGTCTGGCTCCGAGATGTTTATGATGTCGTGAGGATCCAGGAACTGTAAATCCAATAATTAAGCTCTTTATCACGATGGCATACAAATTAATTGATCTCTCTCTCCCGTAAAACTTACACGAGATAAAAAAACCAATTTGAGAAAGAGGTGGTTCTTTTTCTGGGTTCATCTGAAGGGCCATGGGCCTCGGGATATGATCCCAGTCAACATTTTCAGAGTTTAATTTACCATTTTTCTTGCCCTTTGCCCCCTCTTGTTTGAATGTTTTGTCAAATACTAGTGCGATTACATGTTAGAGCGACAAAACTGCTAATCTCATCCGTCCACGAACTGTAGCAACTATTTGCGGTTTATGGAAACAAATCTTTGGACAAAACTTCCATATTTCCCGATTTTAAGAGCAACCAGCTTCCACTACTAATTTCATATGACGCCGTGTACGAAATCATGGGTCCCAATAAACCGTCATAAACCGGGACCTATACACCGTATATTATGTCAAGCGACACCATGCCACGCCCATGTCTTTTATTTTC
>Ga0325404_1003388_pt1 | contig 16987 bp, 9 predicted proteins | sample PopdelMetagenome_18_FD_205664 | JGI IMG/M metagenome (GOLD analysis project Ga0325404, IMG submission 205664) | Populus deltoides microbial communities from Bellville, Georgia, United States - Xylem-Control-R1 | ecosystem: Host-associated > Plants > Phyllosphere > Stem > Wood/Secondary xylem... | reverse complement strand
TTTATTGGTTTATTCACTGACGCCAGAGTCAGGAATAAAAATACCGATTTAAATTTATATTATTTTTATTTATTTTATTTTATTTTATTTAGCTAGAAAAATAAAAAATATGTGCATTGTGTAAAAAATAAATTTATTTTATTTCTTTATTCACTGACGTCAAAGTCAGGAATAAAAAATATTGATTCAAATTTATTTTATAGCTACGTAATATTTTCCAATGCCAGAGTTGGAATTATTCGTAGTTAAATATTCACTGGCGCCAGAGTCAGGAATATTATAAACAAATCATCATAGCATAAGCGAATAAATGTTTAGCAATTTAAGACAAAACCAGCAATGCAGTCTGCCTTAGGCAGAACGTTTAAGAGGTGATAATATCTTCCCTTTTACGTAACCAGTCCCGTACCATAGAATCTCTGTTGACCAGTTAGGGTTCCTAGTGACCATAATACTAGGTGGCGACTCCTTAAACAAGATATTTTCCCCTAAAAGAACATGATGCCAGAAATCTGTTCCTTTTTTTTATTCGAGAATTATTTTTAGGGCCGCCGCGATGTCGGGTGCGACACTTATAAGAACAAGAATAATAACAATAATAATAATAATAATAATAATAATAATAATAATTCCAACAACAACAACAATAACAACCATAATTGACCCACAACAACAATAACAACCATAATTGACCCAAGTTTAGTTGGGTCTAGCAACATGCTTGACCCACGATACTTGGATCTAACAAACATATTCATTTCAAGTAATAACAACAACAACAACAATCATGCCAGACCCAAGGTACTTGAATCTGACAACCATGTCTGACCCAAGTTTAGTTGAGTCTACAGCATGTCCGACCCACGTTATTTGGATCTGGTAAATATGCATGACCAAGGTTTACTTGGGGTGAGGTAAACACACCTGATCCAACTAATAATAATAACAACAACAACAACAACAACAACAACAACAACAACAATAATAATAATAATAATACTAAAAATAAGAACAACAACAACCACCATGCTAGATCTAAGGTGCTTGGGTCTGGTAATCATGACTAACCCAAGTTTAGTTGGGTCTAGCAACATGTTTGACCCATCATATTTGAGTTTAGCAAACATATTTGACTCACAATATTTGGGTCATACTAATAACAATAATAATCATATCAATAACAACAACAACAGGAACAATAATAATGCTTGACCCAACTTTAGTTAAATCTAATAATCATGTCTGACCCACATTACTTGTGTTTGGAAAAAAATGTCTAACCTAAATTTACTTGAGTCTAGCAAACATGACTGGCTCAAGTAATAATAATAACGACGACGACGATAACAACAACAACCATACTAGACATAAGGTGATTGGGTTTGACAACCATGTTTGACCCAAGTTTAGTTGAGCCTGGCAACATGTATGATCCACGATACTTGGGTCTGGCAAACATGCACGATCCAAGTAACAATAACAACAACAACAATAATGATAATGACAACAACAACAATCATGTCAGACTTAAAGTGCTTGAGTCTGACAACTATGCCTGACTCACATTACTTGGGCCTGGAAAACATGCTCGACTCAAGTTTACTTAGGGTATGACAAACATGCCTGACCCAAATAACAACAACAACAACAACAACAACAACAATATTACTAATAGTCGTCATCATCACCATACTAATAAGAATAAAAACAACAACAATAATAATACTAACAACAACAACAACAGAAAGAACAATAAGAATAATTATACTAATAACAACAACAACAACAACAACAATGGTAATGATAATAACTACAATAACAACAACAACAAAAATCATTATAATAATAATAACAACAACGCGTGTCTGCATGAACAATACACATTATCTGTTTTTTAATATTAAATAATATTTTATATCTATTAAAATACCAAATTACCAGTGGCTTTACTCGACGATAAAAAAACTTTTATAGCAGTGTTTCCGGTTACAAAATTTCATACACTAAAATTAGAAAACTCATGTGTACTGGAAATATTTATTCTTTCTAATTGTAATCTTGATTACAAGTTTTTATGAAATTTATTTTACCTATTTTTTTAATTAGATAAGTGTTGTTAGGAAACTAGTGTTCTAAAATGTTATTTTTATTTTTCTATTTAGTATTAAGGCTTATAGTTTTCTTATTCGAAAGTTGTAGTAGCATTATATATGAAAGAAAAGAGAGACATTGTTTAATAATTAATATAATTTGAGTGATATTGGAGTTTTTCTATAATTATTAATTACTATGTTTTTTATTTGGAGAGTTTTAAAAAATTAAGGAGGTTATTCCACTGTGATATCACCAATGTATTTTTTTTTTCAATATATATACATTATTTTCTTTTCCAGGAAATAAAATGAATATAAAAAATAAATAAAAGGTGTCTGTTTCAAGGTATTGTAATCCCACTTCATTTTCATGCTGCCTTGCATTCATCACTCGGAGATCGTGAGTCAACCCAATTCATAAGCCATAATTTCAGCCATACACTTCCTAATCAATGGCGTTAACTATGCATTTGATTCCTCAGAAATAAATGCAATTAAATAAATAAAACTTTCTTCATCTAGAAAACACGAAATTTTTATATTTTTCATTGGTTGGTATAATTGTTGGTGCAATCATTGATTATATTTTATTTGGGGTCCATTATTTTGCTAATTTTTTTAGAGAATACCTATATAATTATAAACTACAGCTCATCTGTTACTTATACAAAGAAAAAAAATATATGGGCTAGGCATGCAGGTCTTCAAGCCCACACACTGATTCTTCAGGCACTAATATGGCTGAACTTTTTTTAGCTTTTTTTTTTAATTTATTATTTATAATGAGGTTTTTTTTTAATTTTATTATTTAATATTAAATTAATAATAAATTATTTTTTATTATTATCATATAAAAAATTAAAAAATTAAATCAATTAAGTGGGGTTTATAACTTGGCTCGAAAATTTAACAAGTTAACTAAATATTAATCAAAAAATCTAGTTGAGATTTTTGTTATTTTTTATGTTTTTTTTTGTCAATTCTATTATTTATTATAAGATTTTTATTGAATTTTATTTTTTGATGTTAGGTTAATGGTAAATTAATCTTGATATTTTTTTAACATATAATAAAATAAAAAATTAATTCAATCTATTGAAATTCATATTCCAGATTATAGGATAGACCGAGTAAATATTAATTAAGGAATTGGGTATAAATTTTTCAAGTTTAAACACTTATACAAAGTTTAATAACAATGTTGGAAGGTATTTAATGATCTAACTATGTTTTTTGTTTTTTCTTAATGATCTAAATAAGTTCACAGTCAATGATTTAATCCAAAATTTTAAACATCAAGTTAATCAAGCAATTAGTCTTAAGTAATGTATATAAACCATGCATTAAAAAAAATAAATTAATATTTTAAACTGTATACAAATTGTTTTTATAACATGTTAGTCGTTACCTTCTGGATTGCTCGATATCTTAATCTTGCTGTTTAAGATCATTATTCATCACTAAGCCTTTATTTACTATATTTTACTCTTATCTATTCCAAGTTGACCCGGCTGTTCCGCTTGGCAACACCTTTGCAGGCGATGTATGATCAGAGATGGACTCCTTCCTTCCTTCCTTGGAAGCTTCGTGATTTGGATATAAAATATATGTGTAACTTGAGAGCCAAGTTTACTTTGTACTCATCAGGATAATATATACCTAGCTAGCTAGCTTTGGAGCTGGAGACCGTATTGCATTAAGTATAGTAGTTTTGATTAGGCTGCCATTTCCCTGCTGCTACCACTTCATCTTCCTTCCCTTTCTCTATCATTATGCTCACCTCTTTCTACATCTCCTTCCTTCTCCCGCTTTTTATTCTTCCCTTTACTAATTCAGTTTATTTTCAAATATCTCAGTTTAACGAGACCAACATGTATTATCAAGGTGATGCAGTGGCTTCTGGTGGACGTATTGAATTCAACCTTATGAACTATATAAATCGTGTTGGCTGGGCAACCTATCCTGAAAGGGTGCGGCTCTGGGACTCGAGTTCAGGAAAACTTTCTGATTTCACATCTCATTTCTCCTTCTCTATTGATACCCTTGATGCACCTAATTATGGTCATGGAATTGCTTTCTTCCTTGCTCCTGTTGGTTTTCAAATCCCACCTAATTCTGCTGGTGGCTTCTTAGGCCTATTTAACACTACTACCATGAAATCCTCTCATAATCAAATTGTTTCGGTGGAGTTCGATTCTTATCCAAATGAAGAATGGGATCCAAAAGTTGAGCATGTAGGGATCAACAACAACTCTATTATGTCAACTGTATATACACCTTGGAATGCAAGCTTTCACAGTGGAGATACTGCTGAGGCATGGATCACCTATAGTTCGACTGATAGAAATTTGAGCGTGTTTTGGAAGTACCAAACAACCTCAAATCCTGGAGAGAATTCCAGTCTATTTTACATAATCGATCTCAGTAAGTTTTTGCCTGAGTGGATCACTGTTGGCTTCTCAGCAGCTACAGGTCAGAATCTAGAACGGCATAGACTTCTATCTTGGGAGTTCAATTCAAGCTTGAACGTTAAGGAGACGAAAGGTAAGAATTCAAAGAAGAGCAAGATTATAATTGGCGTCATTATTTCGGTACTTGTTCTAATAGCTGGGGCGACTACAACATTTGTGATTTTGTGGAGGAGGAAACAAATGATAACAAGAAAAAGAGCAGCAGAGAAAATGACGTCGATTAATGAAGCCCTCGAAAGAGGAGCAGGGCCAAGAAGGTTCTCTTATGATGATCTAGTTTCAGCTACAAACAACTTCTCAGACCAGAGGAAGCTAGGCGAAGGGGGGTTTGGTGCTGTTTATAGGGGATACTTAAATGATATGGACATGGAAATTGCAGTGAAGAAGATTTCAAGAAGTTCTAGACAAGGTAAGAAAGAGTACATCACTGAGGTGAAGACCATTAGCCAGTTGAGACACCGTAATCTGGTGCAACTCTTAGGCTGGTGCCATGATAAAGGTGAGTTTATGGTGGTATATGAGTTCATGTCAAATGGCAGCCTCGATTCTCATCTCTTTGGCAAGAAGAAGATGAGTCCTCTAAGTTGGTCCGTGAGATACAAGATATCTCTTGGCCTGGCCTCGGCACTGCTTTATCTTCATGAAGAGTGGGAGCGGTGTGTTGTGCATCGAGATGTCAAGTCAAGTAATATAATGCTGGATTCTAGTTTTAATGTCAAGCTTGGTGACTTTGGGTTGGCTAGGCTCATGGACCATGATGAACCTGGTCCCACAACAACTGGGCTAGCAGGAACTTTCGGTTACATGGCTCCAGAATACATAAGCACAAGAAGGGCTAGTAAAGAGTCTGATGTGTACAGCTTTGGAGTGGTGGCCTTGGAAATTGCTAGTGGAAGAAAGGCAAACGATCTCGTCGATCAAAATCCGGAAATGAGCTTGGTTGAATGGATTTGGGATCTATATGGATATGGAAATCTTAGGTTGGCTGTTGACAAGAGACTTGACATTAAGGATTTTGATGATGAGAAACAAGCAGAGCGTTTGATGATTGTTGGATTATGGTGTGCCCACCCCGACCAAAATTTGAGGCCATCAATTCGACAGGCAATTCATGTTTTAAATTTTGAGGCTGCAATCCCAAATCTGCCTCCAAAGATGCCTGTTCCTGTGTTTCATGTGCCTCTTCCATCACTTGCTTCTAGTGAGCCTTCTTCCATAACAAATACTAGCCTTGATGCAGGGCGTTGAGTGCTTTTTCTATCCAGCCTTGTACCTACTCATCGATCCATCAATGCATAATTTCGATATTCTACTGCTACGATAAGCCTTTGTTCCTTTCATATGTAGTGTAATTAAAATATATTATGATGAAGTAGTAAGAAATTCAGATTGAATTTGTGCTTAATTTCCACGGCTATTCTAGGATGAGGTGTCTGGATTTAATCGTTTCACGTTGTCCTACAAAAACAATTTTCCTATCAAGATATATGATAAGGAACCTTTCGTTCCTCAGGTTAATAAATTATAGGAGGAAAATAATATATTACAATAAGGATAAAAACATAGGAGAGTTTATTTTACGATGGTCATGGGTTGTGTTGTTCTGTGTTTTTATGTGGCCTTTTATTCTATGTAGTTATTGATTGCAAAGAAAATCAATTTTTCAAATCAATTTGGATGTTAATTGGAATAAATTAAAGTTTGAGGACTTAATTGGTTTTTTGGGAGATTTAATTAGACGAATCAAGGGCTTGATTGTACAAATATTGAAGTTTGATGGATAATTAAAGACTTCATTGAAGAAATCCAAATCCAATGACCAAACTAAAAAAAAAAAAAACAAGTGATTATAGGGGTTGAATTGACCAAATCATGGGACAAATTAAAAAAAATTAAAAGTTTGATGGTAAATTAAGGGTCCAAGCGCATAAATCAAAAACCAAGAACCAAGATGAAAATAGAACTGAACTTTGGGGTTGATGATTGATTTTAGTAGGGGTGAAATTGCATAAAATTAAGAGTTTGAAAGGCAATTACGGGTGCAATTAAAAGCAATTGGAAAAACATGGACTAAAATGAATATTGTTTAATTCCAAATTACAAACCCTAATTTTTAGGGTTTAACCTAAACGATGCATCGTTCAGCCACTGATTAGCTTCTTCTTTGGCAGTTTTGACTAATCGAGTAGGCACCTTCAGACAAATGAATGTGGTGTTTCCAATCACCTCTAGGGTTGTAATCACCACCATTCAACTGAGAAACACCCTATCTACAAGGATCAACAACTCCCATCAAACATCTACATCCCATTTTTTTAATGAACTCAACAACATTTTATCCATAATCAGTCATCACTGCATTTTTAGATTCTCGGCTAATCGAGTTGGCAGCTTCAAACGAATAAATGTAGAGCTACAGACCTCTAAATTGAGCAAGAATGGATTCAATCGAAAGGTATGCTTATCCTCTACCAAGTTTAAGCAGTCTCCAATAATGTTTACATCAGAGTTGCTCCAGCAAAACCTCAAATATGGTCAACTCAACCAATCTTGATTAAGATACCCATTTGTGCAAAATCACTCGGTTGTTTTATGTGTTCACACTTAAAAAATTCCAGAGGGTTCTTATCAAAGGTCATAAATCTTTCATCGAAAATCAAAAGGTGAGGGAGCATGCCTTTGTCTCAAAGCAAAAGAAAACCACCTAAACAAATTTGTTACTAAATCACAATCCCAAACCCATTGAACGACAGAGGTTCCAATTGTTAATATTTGTCTAAAACCTTTTTATTTTGATCAGAGAGTTAAGCTTTGATCAATCTATGTTTGAATCCATTAAGAACCCTAGCAAAGCTCTATAAATACCCCCTGAAAAATGAAGAAGGCTAGAAAAGAAGCAACAAATCTGTTGAAAATAAAGGCTAGAAAAGAAGTTTTAATGTGAACAAAGCAGCAACCCAGCAACCCAATCGAAAAGAAGGCTAGAAAAGCTCAACAAATCTGTTGAAAATAAAGGAACCATACAGATTAATTATGGATGCATAAGAAAACAAACTAAAAAAATAGTAAAAGAGGCAATGGAAAGAGGGAAAAAAACACTAAACTGATGGTGCAACAACCAGCAAGAGAGGCAATGGAGAAAAATAAAAAGAGAGTCCAACAACTGATAGGTAAAGAAATACATAGACCGGAAATAGACAAAACAAAAGAAAAGGCATTTGGCTGTAAACTAAAAAAGAACAAGGCATTTTCAATATCTGGTCACACGAAATACAGAGAACAATGGCTGCATAAAATGCAAAATCTTATTTGTAATGAACATGATCATATTTCCCATGCAAACTAGATAGCCCTCATCCCAATATAAAGAGACCAATGTGACAGCAAATAGAATACATTTTGTGACAGCAAATAGGATACATTTAATGCATACTTGCCCACTAATTTAATTAACAATGCAGAACAAAAGAAAACAAAGAGCATGGCTGCCAGCAAATAGGATTAATTAGGATACATTTTGTGACAGCAAATAGGATACATTTAATGCATAATGGCCCACTAATTTAATTAACAATGCAGAACCAAAAGAAAACAAAAGGCATGGCTGCCAGCAAATATGATATATTTAATGCGCATTGGCCCACTAATTTAATTAATAATGCAGAAGCAAAAGAAAAGAGAAAGCATGTGTGCATAAACAAAAAGAACAGATATGCGAACTGAAGTAACTATTACAATCCACAATTGCATGAGTCTGAATAAATAAAAAATACCGCAACATAATTTAGTTTCTTTGTTAATATACACATACATAATACTAAAAATGATATGAAAATAAAGTTTAAACTACAGAGCTCATAAAAAAAAAAGATTCTGTTCATTCTTTGAATAGTCAAGCAATCATCACTTTCGAGAAAAATATTAATTGATTTTGTTAAATATATTGTTGCAGTTGATGTTATACCTTGTAGGCTGTAGCCATACAAAAAGTTTAGAACTTTTTTTTTGACATTATGTTTTTAGTTTTAAGGTTTTAATTTTTTACTATCTTTCTAATTTATTTTTTTATGTTTTTTTTCGTTTTCTCAATGTAAACCATATTTTAAAAAAATAAATTTTATTTTTATATATTTTTAATATAAAATATGCACACTATTATTTAGATTTTTTTATTGATAATAAATTATTTTAAGAGATATTTAATAAGATTTTAAAATTTTAGAGATTGAAAAGGCTTTTTTTTTTCCCCTTACTTTGCATAACATGAAGGTGGATAATGATAATTGATTAAAATTTTATGAAATATATTATACCACTGATTATTTTTTAAAATATTTTGTGTTTGGAAATATATTAAAATAGTATTTTTTTTTTTATTATTTAAAAATTATTTTAGACATAGCTCATCAAAACAATTCAAAAATATATATATAAAAATAATAATTTAAAAAAACAATTTAAAATTTTAAAAATATTGTTTAAAACGCAGTTTATCTTAGCTCTATACAGGATATTTCCACTTTCTCGTGAGCCCAACAATGGTAAACCATCCATCACTTCCCCCTCTCTTTCCTTTCACTTTCTTCTGTTCATTCTTTCAGACCAGCATATCCTTGTTGCCCTAATATTTATTTGTCAATAAAAATAACTAGTTTGTATGTTCGCTATATCTTGTGGGCACTCTAATTTTTTAAATAAATATAAAAAAAAATATATTGGTCTCAATAAATGTTTTATAGTATTATCATTAAATTTCAAAAATACAATTATTTTGGAGTTTTTTTAAAAGCAAGATAAAATTTTCTAATAATGTATCTCTTGTTTATCTAATTTTCAAAAATACAAAAATTTTGTGTAATCAAAAGGTAAAGAAATAACAAATGTGATAAAACATGTTCAAAATATATTTTTAAAAATTTTAATAATAAGAAACTGATTTTAATCTAATTTTCATGAATAATTTTTCTATTATTATTTAAAAACCATATCAAAACTTAAAATTAAGTGTAAAGAAAATAAAAGAAAAAAAATAAAAAAGCTAGCGAGGGGCCAAGCACAGCGCCTTACTCAATCTTATCATGCTAATCACACGCGCCTAACACTGCATTTGCCTCTTATTTTTTTTTTAAAAAAAAAACAATACATGAATTTGAAAAAACAACTCATTAACATCAAGATTGACTAAGTCAATGCATGAATTTGTTATTAAATTAATAAAAATTAAAATACATTAATATAAGTTTTCTTGTCGAATACAACTCATTAACATCAAGATTGACTTGATATCAAGATCAACTTTTCTTATTACAAAAATATGATCAATGAACAATTCTTTTTTTTATTTATTATTTTCTAACGACTCTCTCTTTATATCTCTAATCTAAAAACTAAAATATAAAAATAAAATAAAATTTAAAATCAAAATATTAAACTTTAAAACTAAATGAATCAAAAATAAAAGTGAAACAATTCTTTAAAAAACATTATTAAAAAATGTGTGACTTAAACTATAAGTTAAAAAAAAAGTCATTGCATTCTTTAAAGGATTCTCGTAATACAAGATCAAATGTCTTTATTTGTTTTTATTTTTATTTTCATGATTTAGTTTTTAGCTATATTAAAATTTATTTTTAATAATTATTGACACTTAAAATTTATTTTTAATAATTATAGACACATATAATTTTTAATTAATTTTACTAAATATATATCAAATTTTTAGTTCATGATACAAAAAAAATTATTTTTTAAATTTTTTTTTGAGGTCAATTGCTCTAACGTTTACTGGAGGGAAGCGTGTGGAAAGTGTATAATTGAAATGACATGGAGTTTACCATTTACTTGACCTATGAATCTTGTTCATATTTTCCATCTAGATTAAAGGCTTCTCGTAATATAATTTAATTTGTATGTATTAGAATTTAAATTCATGATTATAATTTTTCTTGCTAAAATAAACAGGTTAATAAAATTTAAATATCTTTTTATATATTTTTTAAAAAATCTTATTTGACCTACAACGCAACGCAATGTAATACCAACCACTAATCATATTCGATCATAAGTCTTGTTTTTACACTGTAAGAGGAAATTACCAAAGGCCAATTGCATAATATTTACTCGAGGGAGATGGGTAGAAAGTATATTATAATATTCCTTCTTAATTATACGTGTTCTCTTAATATTCAAAGACTCAAAATTGAAAAATAAAATGAAACTTGGTATCAAAACATAAATCTTCAAAACATTAGGGACCAAACGATACAAGATTTGAAACCTTAGGGATTGAACTAAAGTTTCCCATATCAAAATATAAATGGGGCATGTGTTTTTGTTCTTTTTGTGTCAAATCTAGATCTATTTCTTTTAATTTCTATTTTCAACCCTAATTCAATGTTGATTTTGCAAAATCAGAACCCCTTTAGTCTGTAATATCTTTGGAAACTCAGAAAATGAGAGATAAATCCAAATTGAAAGAAGTGCATACAAAAGAAACCATGATATTAGCATTTTGGAGGATGAAATTGAAAAAACTAAGAGTTTGAAGATCAAAGTGGACATAAAAAGCACTGCTTATATTAATAGTTGAATCCATGGACACTAATGGGTGCTGCATCGAAACATCCATTTTCACGTTGTCTTTATCAAGAAAGAAACAAAGGAATATATATATATATATATATATATATATATATATATATATAAAAGAAAAAAAGAAGAAAAAACACTTTGGAATTTTTAGACATATCCCATCTTCTAGAATTATTATTAGTTTCTTAATAAAAGACCAAGACATTACGCTTGTTCTTCCCCTTTCTCTATCATGATGTGCCCACCTCTTTCTACAACATAACAAGAATGCCTCATCATTTCTACCTCTCCTTCCTTCTTCCGCTTCTCCTTCTTCCCTCTGCCAATTCAGTTTATTTTCAAATATCTCAGTTTAACGACACCAACATGTATTATCAAGGCGATGCAGTGCCTTTTGGTGGACATATTGAATTCAACCTTGTTGATTATATAAATCGTGTTGGTTGGGCAACCTATCCCGAAAGGATGCGGCTCTGGGACTCGAGTTCAGGGCAGCTTTCTGATTTCACATCTCATTTCTCCTTCACCATTAATACCCAAGGTGCAACCAATTATGGTCATGGAATTGCTTTCTTCCTTGCTCCTGTTGGTTTTCAAATCCCACCTAATTCTGCTGGTGGCTTCTTAGGCCTTTTCAACACTACAACCATGAAATCCCCTCAGAGTCAAATTGTTTCTGTGGAGTTTGATTCTTTTCCAAATTATGGATGGGATCCAAAAGTTGGGCATGTTGGGATCAACAACAACTCTATTAGCTCAGCTGTATATACACCTTGGAATGCAAGCTTCCACAGTGGAGATACTGCTGAGGCGTGGATTACCTATAATTCTACTGATCGAAATTTGAGTGTGTTTTGGAAGTACCAAACAACCTCAGATCCTGGAGAGAATTCCAGTCTGTTTTACATAATCGATCTCAGTAAGTTTTTGCCTGAGTGGGTCACTGTAGGCTTCTCAGCGGCTACAGGCTCTAATGTAGAACAACAAAGACTTCTGTCTTGGGAGTTTAATTCAAGTTTGAACGTTAAGGAGATGAAAGGTAATAAGAATTCAAAGAAGAGCAAGATCATAATTGATGTCATTGTTTCGGTACTTGTTCTGATAGCTGGGGCGACTACAGCAGTTGTGATTTTGTGGAGGAGGAAACAAATGATGACAAGAAAAAGAGCACCAGAGATAATGAACGTGACGTCGATTAATGAAGACCTTGAAAGAGGAGCAGGGCCGAGAAGGTTCTCTTATGATGATCTAGTTTCAGCTACAAACAACTTCTCAGACCAGAGGAAGCTAGGCGAAGGGGGGTTTGGTGCTGTTTACAGGGGATACTTAAATGATATGGACATGGAAATTGCAGTGAAGAAGATTTCAAGAAGTTCTAGACAAGGTAAGAAAGAGTACATCACCGAGGTGAAGACCATTAGCCAGTTGAGACACCGTAATCTGGTGCAACTCTTAGGCTGGTGCCATGATAAAGGTGAGTTTATGGTGGTATATGAGTTCATGTCAAATGGCAGCCTCGATTCTCATCTCTTTGGCAAGAAGAAGATGAGTCCTCTAAGTTGGTCCGTGAGATACAAGATATCTCTTGGCCTGGCCTCGGCACTGCTTTATCTTCATGAAGAGTGGGAGCGGTGTGTTGTGCATCGAGATGTCAAGTCAAGTAATATAATGCTGGATTCTAGTTTTAATGTCAAGCTTGGTGACTTTGGGTTGGCTAGGCTCATGGACCATGATGAACCTGGTCCCACAACAACTGGGCTAGCAGGAACTTTCGGTTACATGGCTCCAGAATACATAAGCACAAGAAGGGCTGGTAAAGAGTCTGATGTGTATAGCTTTGGAGTGGTGGCCTTAGAGATTGCTACTGGAAGAAAGGCAAACGATCCCGTTGATCAGAATCCTGAAATGAGCTTGGTTGAGTGGATTTGGGATCTATATGGATGTGGACATCTTAGTTTGGCTGTTGACAAGAGACTTGATATTAAGGGTTTTGATGATGAGAAACAAGCAGAGCGTGTGATGATTGTTGGATTATGGTGTGCCCACCCCGACCGCAATTTGAGGCCTTCAATTCGACAGGCAATTCATGTTTTAAATCTTGAGGCTGCAATACCAGATCTGCCTCCAAAGATGCCTGTTCCTGTGTTTCATGTGCCTCTGCCACTAATAACTTCTAGCCAGCCTTGTTCGATTACAAATACAAGCCTCGAAGCAGGAGGGCGTTGAGCACTATTTCTGGCCCAGCCAGTGCTTACTCATCGATCCATCATGGATAACTTCGATATTCTACTACTATAATAAACCTTTGTATCATTTAATTTGTATGAAATATATAATTAAAATATGCGTGAATCTTTGTATCAGTTTGAGAGCTCAAGGACATTAATTTCAGTTCACATATAACAAGTTAATTATTATTATAATGTAATTGGGATGGATTATGTCATGAAGCTGCGTAACATGATATACACGGTCATGGTCCTGGTGAGGTTCAAAGGCAGCTGCGTAACATTGAAGATGGTCAGCTTCATGACAAGGGTTTTGGACCTTATTCTACCATTACAAAGAAAGCAGAGAAGGAAGCTGAGGAAATAGCTAAGACAGTCAATGATTTGCGCGATATGAAGGAGTTAAATACTGGATTGCCTGCACCGAGCCAAGAAGATCTTTTTTTTCACAGGTTGATTGATGAATTCATGAAAAAATTTCACATAAAAAATGGATTTTTCATGGACTGCAATCTAAGGCTTAAGATGCATGGGTTTGATATGGGCCTCATGTCTAAGCTTACTCCTCGTTGAGCTTGATCATTGAAAGTTTGTCTAAAAAATAGGTCTCAACAAGCTAAAAATAGTAAATATATATTTAAAGGAAAGAAACTGGAAAGGAAATTGAGACAAAATGTAAATGCAGAGAAATGTTTAGCGTGAAAAAATAATTACTTGTGTTTATCTCAAGATATTTATAAATTTTAATTACGCTAGTTCACCTTAAAATATAAAAAGTTTCACGATTTGTAGTAATATTGATATCCATCATTAGTTGTAGTGCGTTATATTTTTATTAATAAAAATGTTAGTGAATGTAAATAAAGCTCTTTTTTTTCATGTAATCTAATGGTGAATAATGATAGTTGATTAAAACTTTATGAAGGACATTACAATATGTGTCTAAAATCTTGAAATTAACCTTTATTTTAATAAGAGATTAGAGAGTATGCTGGCTGAAGATTTTTTTCAAAGTATAAAATAATATATATCCAGTGTTTGTTTATTTTCAATAAAATATAAAAATAAAAAATATTTCATAATTAAAATGTTTTCCCCTAAAATATTTTATATATAAAATATTTTTCAATAAGAAAATTGTAACGTTTACTTACATGGTAACCCAATATGTTTATAAACTTTGGTCGCGCCTACCTTAGAATATGGAGAGTTTGTCTCTCATTGGTTGTAGTGTCCGAGGTTGGTGAATATATATAGTGATACTTTGACTATAAATAGCCATTGACGGAGAAAAGAGACCTAATAATTTGCATAGAACATGCATGTGTGTTGCCCTACAAAACCATCCTGCATGAAGATTTATACTTGTAAAGAATCTACAAGTAAATGCATAGAAAAGTTTGTGTACCATGGATGGTATATGTAGATGCATTCTCACGTCTCATAACTCAAAAGAGTTTTATATATATATATATATATATATATATATATATATATATATATATATATATATATATATATATATGTATGTATGTTTATGTATGTATGTATGTATGTATACCTATGTATATGTATGTATGTATGTATGTATATGTATGTATGTATGTATGTATGTATGTATGTATTGGACAGTTCATGAAAGGAAAAGATGGCATAAGATATGATTTAATTATTTTGATTTATTTAATTGTTAAGATTTCTTAGAATTAATTACCTTTGATTTTATCAGACAAGTGTTGCTAGAAAACCAGTGCTCTAGGACTCTATTTTTATTTTATTTTTCCTGTTTAAGGTTTATATTTTTTTTATTTAAAGACTGTAGGTAATGGGAAAAAAGAAAAAGAAAAGAAGTCTATTTTTATTTTATTTTTCCTGTTTCTCTGTAGTTATTACTACGTTTTTTCAATTTCAATTTCAATATATATATATATAAAATTTCAGCCATGATTCAATTAATTAATTAATAATTAATCCATGTTAACTGCGAACCATCCATTCATTATTTTCTTCTTAATCAACTATATATTGGATTGCATAATAATATATTAATCTTCTTGTTGTTTAAGACCATCACTTATCACACCAAGACCTGGTTTATATATCTAAAGGCGACTCGGTCGGTTGTTCCGGTCGCCAGCGGATTTGTAGACTATAAATTCCTTCCTACGAAGCTTTTTACTTTCGGCATAAAATTAATATATGAAACATAGAGTCAAGGTTTATACCAATAAGAATAATGGCCTCTGTAGATTGCTTGCGCCATTTTGCATTATATTAATTTTGTTTAGGCTGCAGTTTTCATATATACGATTCCTAGCTGCTGCTGCTTCTTCTTTCCCTTTCTCTATCATTATGCTCACCTCTTTGTACATCTCCTTCCTTCTCCCGCTTCTCCTTCTTCCCTCTGCCAATTCAGTTTATTTTCAAATATCTCAGTTTAACGACACCAACATGTATTATCAAGGCGATGCAGTGCCTTTTGGTGGACATATTGAATTCAACCTTGTTGATTATATAAATCGTGTTGGTTGGGCAACCTATCCCGAAAGGATGCGGCTCTGGGACTCGAGTTCAGGGCAGCTTTCTGATTTCACATCTCATTTCTCCTTCACCATTAATACCCAAGGTGCAACCAATTATGGTCATGGAATTGCTTTCTTCCTTGCTCCTGTTGGTTTTCAAATCCCACCTAATTCTGCTGGTGGCTTCTTAGGCCTTTTCAACACTACAACCATGAAATCCCCTCAGAGTCAAATTGTTTCTGTGGAGTTTGATTCTTATCCAAATGATGGATGGGATCCAAAAGTTGGGCATGTTGGGATCAATAAAAACTCTATTAGCTCAGCTGTATATACACCTTGGAATGCAAGCTTCCACAGTGAAGATACTGCTGAGGCATGGATTAACTATAATTCTACTAATCAAAATTTGAGTGTGTTTTGGAAGTACCAAACAACCTCAAATCCTGGAGAGAATTCAAGTCTGTTTTACATAATCGATCTCAGTAAGTTTTTGCCTGAGTGGGTCACTGTTGGCTTCTCAGCGGCTACAGGCTCTAATGTAGAACAACAAAGACTTTTATCTTGGGAGTTCAATTCAAGTTTGAATGTTAAGGACATGAAAGATAAGAAGAGCAGGATTATAGTTGGTGTCACCGTTTCGGTGCTTGTTCTGATAGCTGGGGCGACTACAGCAGTTGTGATTTTGTGGAGGAGGAAACAAATGATGACAAGAAAAAGAGCACCAGAGATAATGAACGTGACGTCGATTAATGAAGACCTTGAAAGAGGAGCAGGGCCGAGAAGGTTCTCTTATGATGATCTAGTTTCAGCTACAAACAACTTCTCAGACCAGAGGAAGCTAGGCGAAGGGGGGTTTGGTGCTGTTTACAGGGGATACTTAAATGATATGGACATGGAAATTGCAGTGAAGAAGATTTCAAGAAGTTCTAGACAAGGTAAGAAAGAGTACATCACCGAGGTGAAGACCATTAGCCAGTTGAGACACCGTAATCTGGTGCAACTCTTAGGCTGGTGCCATGATAAAGGTGAGTTTATGGTGGTATATGAGTTCATGTCAAATGGCAGCCTCGATTCTCATCTCT
>Ga0325404_1003386_pt1 | contig 16990 bp, 10 predicted proteins | sample PopdelMetagenome_18_FD_205664 | JGI IMG/M metagenome (GOLD analysis project Ga0325404, IMG submission 205664) | Populus deltoides microbial communities from Bellville, Georgia, United States - Xylem-Control-R1 | ecosystem: Host-associated > Plants > Phyllosphere > Stem > Wood/Secondary xylem... | reverse complement strand
ATATTTTTTGTATTTCGCTTATTTCATGAGTTAACAATTTTGAAAACAAAGACGTATCTACTCGACCTGAGTACCAAACACACACACACTCACACATAAACTGCTATATTAAATTTCCCCACATCATATCCCACACGAATAAAGACAAAACAAATAAGAAGAAAACATGTAATATATGCTCAATCATTCAACAAAAAATTGAAAAAACAACACCAATATCTATGTCTTGACCCCTCAAATGGGACCCCGACGTTTAAGATATATACTAGAATTTGTTTCTGGTATGGGAAGTGGGTAAGATAGCATTACTGCAAGGGAGGCAAAGGGCCATGTTCGCATGGCCCTCTTTGTCCCCATAGATATAAGCATCATCACCAAAGGGAAGGCATACCATGTTGTTCCTTGGATATATATGCCATGCCAGGAGAGAAAAACCCTTTATACCCTACGTACTAACCCTTTCCACTCGCTTAGTCAAAAAAAAATTATCTTTTGTGCAGGAGTTCTATGTTCCCCTGGCATGTGATGGGCGAGGCTTGCTCATGTGAAACCCACATGACACCCATACCAACATAATCAAATTTGTCTTCTCATGGCGGCCCTTCCGCTGACAACAACCTTGTTATAAGCAAGACTTCGGTCACGAATGGAACTAAATCGGCAATTCAATGCAGATGCTGCTGGACTGGCGGCAGCTGCCAGGCCCAGCAGCGCCAGGCCTAAAAGATGGGCCTGGTTTGCGGCCTTTTAAGGGTGTCGGGCATGTGGAATTTTTACCATCTTATCCCTGGAGTATAGTCGAATTCAGTATATTTATAGATTCAAATATAATACGTGGATCTAATACTATTAAATTTTATTGATTTTATTTATAAAAGAATTATTTTTTAATATATATATTTAAAAAGATATTTATTTAATAAGTATTTAGCCATAAACCACTTTAACTAGAAAAAATAACTAATATTATTAGAACCAATTAATTAACTAATTATCCAATAAAGTAATAACTTCCTTAGAGATTTCAAACTTTATCATTAATAAAATGATGTTATTATAGTAAAAGATTTAAAATAAACCCAATTCAGATCAAAGTATTTCTAAATCAATAAATCATGGATCGATCAACTGGGATTAGTTTTATAACAATGCATGTCATAAATAGCTACTTCTAGTTACCTAACTTCGTAGATAGTGCAGTAATTAGTGACTAATCATAATAACATTAATGAAAATAACCTTAACTACATTCAAGGTTTAATTTGTCCAATGCCTATCGATAATTGATTGATTATTTTTGGGCAAAACATTATGGCGAAGGCTTTCTTGTCATTGTCCCTTCATTATTAGAAAATGTAAACATTTGGCGGTGGTTAATGTCTAATTGTGATGTTTGTGTCCAAGTGATTATAGACAAGCGTTCTTAATCAGTTCTTTTCATGTCCAGATTTTTTCTTGTAGTTTTCAAGAATAAAGCCAATAAACTAGCTGTTTGCTGACTCAAGCTTTACTGATCTTTCGTGCCTGTTTTTATCAAGCTAAAAGGTGCCGATTAATCCTTGTTGCTACACATTCTTGCAAGCTTTTCTAAGGGAAACTAATTTTCATTTGAGCGTTGTATATAACATAGTAGTAAAACTCAGCCTCTTCTTATACAAATTCTGGATAATTTATGTATATTAATAAAAATAATATTATTTTAATTTTTTAAACATAAAATAATATTATTTCAAAATTTTTGATGTAGTTAATTTGATTATAAGTTAACTAAGACTTTAGTCATGTTAATTTCCAAGATTTTTTTAAATTTCATCCGGGTGAGGTCTTGAATCAACCCATAGAATTTGACCGATTTTAATAAACTTGTCATATAGCAACTCCTAAGTAACTAATATTAAATTTACCAATATTATTGTGTATAGCTCAACTCGAAGACTATCTGAGCATTTGTTTATAGCTCATCTACCTTTCAGAATCTCATGAGACAAGATAAAAGAAAATGGAATTAATTGAAATCGCGTTGACTTTTCAATTAATAATAAATTAATCAAACCAGAAAATCATAATTTAATATCAATTAGCACTGAACATGATCCCTAGCTACTACATTATCATTTTTTTCTTAATTATTATTACATCAATCCCAATTATATTTTCTTATGCCTCCAAACTAATAATAATAATTATTATTATATGTAAATGAGAAAGCGAAAACGCAAAAAAATCTAGGGCACATGCTATGCTTATAGTCAACAAGAACACATAAATCGACCAAAATTTTTATTTTCTTTTTATACTTTACTAATTAATTAGTCTGTTTATTTATTTTTATTAATCTCTGACCACAATTGGGAGTTAGATATACCAGACTCCTCGTCACATGCAAGGATCATGGGTGGGTAGTTCTTACGGGTATTCGCCGCATATCTTGGAAAAGCCAAAAAGATCGAATTCTAATTATTGTAAATTATTAAATTTTGATATATATATATATATAATAAATTGCAAGTTCAATTATTAATTTGCTTATTTTTTTCTTTTTTTCTCTCCTTTTTTTTGTTTATCAGGGAGGTGATAGATTATCGCTCCCACATAGCACATGGAAACGGGCTTTGTGCCTTTGTTAAACTTCATGAACAAGCAACAGAGTCAAGTTTAATGACAACATGAGGTGCATAATACATCTGAGAGCCGGTGGGGTGAGGTCTACGTACATTTTATATGTTATTAAATATACATATTATATGTTATTAAATATATATAGCGGTTTTTAAGAGTACTGTAAAATTTATATTTTTTCAGAGATAATTACTATGCTTGATCAGTGCTCGATAAAGTTAGTAGAAAATTTTCCATTAAAACTCAATGTTCTCTTTTGAGCTTTTGGATGAAATTATCAGACACCAAAAGGAGAGTTTTCGTGCTGCCCCAGCACCGGAAGCTAAGTCCATGCATGTATTCAATTGCCTTTGATATCAACTTTGACAATGATGATGAAACACAATTTTTTAAATATTAATCTTTATAGAGAACATAGCAATGCAAATAAAGCTAGAGGTGACGAGGAGGATGCAATTTGGGGAGGATTTGATTAAGGAAATATTGATACAAATATACAAGTTCAAGCACTTGGAATATAAACATCTAATGGCATGTTACATATAAACTACCGAAGATGTTATGCTGTTTTGTTGTTTGCCATGAAGATTTTTATTTTAACTTGTATTTTTTTAATAAAAACTTACGCTAGTGAAAGTACATACCATACAAATCCATGTATGAAATATGACATATCTTAGTGAAAAATATAAATGATTTTCTGTAGATTATAAAGAATTCTGTCGAGTGGTAATTAATGAAGATAAAATCATATTTGAGTGATACAAGTATATTCTTTTATTGGCCCCACGGTCCCGAGGACGATCAACCTCCTCCTCCAAAGCCGTCTCTATTCTAGGTTTACCGTATTTAAACATACAAATGCTTAAATTTGTAATAAATATTTAATTTTTATATCAAGATAATTTATTTTTAAATATTTGAATTTTTTATTAATTTAATTTTTTTAATTATGTTTAATAGATTATTTTTAAAAAAATATTTTAAAATTATTATTGATGGGTTACGAACAAACTTATTCTGTTGGTATATTTTAAAGAGTTGAAAATAAATTATAACAAATATCAATACTAGTGTTAACTCATCGACGTAATCAGTTCATCGATATATTTTAGAGAGTTGAAAAATAAATACTGTAAATGTCACTGTAATTATTAACTCACTGACAAAATTACATACGATTTTCTTGTCGGCGATATGTTGAATAGTGTCTAGGGAATTACCGATATAATAAAGTGGATAATTTTTTTAGCATGCATGATCGATCCGTTTGTAAAGCCACAAGTAAATTTATTAATGACAAACTCACCATTCACGATTCCATCAGTAAAATAATCACAAATAAACTGTTGGTGTAAATAATAACAGAAATTTTCGTCAATAAAATTGTTAAATCTAGTAGCGTAAAGTAACATGATTAGTGAGAAAATCTCCAACCAAACATTATTGAGAAAGGAAGGACATTAATTCTCTTTATTTTCTTGTATAAACAAAGCTTTTAGATTATACTTTTATACATATGCATGTTTTGTTTCCTAAAGTTTGGTCTCTTGGGAGACAAATATTGTAATGGGGTTAAATAAGATGCGAAGCCGCGTAGCTTTAGGAAACAAACTTTTCTAAAAAAGTAAGCACTCTTGATTGATCCTAGAGAGTATACATCTAAAAAGGCATTGCAATGTTTTCAAGAAACTCTTCCAGACAAATATTGTTTGCGTAAATAGTGACAACTTTGGATTGAATCAATCTTGCCGGACACTTGTTGCCTTTACTTTACATGCCTTTTGGTTGAAGCTAAAAGAAGAGTGGTGCGATTCTTTTGAATTTATTTTTCATTTGGAAACCCTAGCTTATAATTCCTTACATAAAACAAACATTTCCCCCCTTTTGACTCATTGGCCTTTTGAACCACACAAACACATCTCCCAGTGTCCCAGTCCTATACATACAGTGCATATATAGATTAATTTCACTTTGATTTAATACACTAATCGTAGCTAGAATTAATGTTAATTCCCTGCTCAAACGGCTTAAACAACGTCAAGATCGAGTAGTGTATAAAAAAAGTGGTGTGTATATGCAATGCTCATGGCCGCTCGAGACGCATTTAATGGAGGCCGACTACAACTAGGTCGGCAAAACAAACGTCACCCGTCTCTATCCACCAATACGCGGCCAGCCATTATTTGTTAGTTTTTTGTTTTTTGCAAGTAAAGTAATTTGCAGATGTAGTGATCAAACATACTAATACATATTCGAGTTTGCAATTGATTACAGCTGGTTTAGGATAGAAATGACATGTATAGAATAGATACGAATGACTTTGGTTGAAAATATATAGCATAGACACTAATTAATTTATAATTATTGAATAATTTTTACGTAAATTTATGTATTTTAAAAATAAAAAATACAAAACATGTTTTTATTTTTATTTTCACTAACTTTAGTTTTCTTATTTTGAGAGATAAACAAACATTATGTAAATGAGTCAATCATGTCATAATTATACACAAGAAGAAGAAGAAGGAGAAAGAAGACAACTTTTTTTTTTGTTTTTTCATTATGTTAAATATATAACTCATAATTAATAACATTGGTCATGATATTCTTGATTCGAAGAATTTTATGGAAGGGGCGGGTGGGAATAAACACAAAGTTTTACAAAAGAAATCTAGCCAGTTCAGATCGAGCCACTCCAAATCCACGCAGGGGAGTGCATGTACTTTCTACAATTGAAGAAAAGATAAAAAAGAAAAAAAAAATCTCTTATCAACCAAAAAAAAATTTTGGTTAAATTTTTTTAATGTTCACACTTGATCACACAATTACCTGGCTATCGTTCCTCAGGCTCACGGTCATGATCAAAGGATAGCCGTAAGACCCACTTGGCGAGGGACTTTCTTCTTGAGTTTTTCAGCAGTTGGTGATGGCTTTGATTATTAATGTTCATGGACTCCACAAATGACTTCAATCGTTGGATAGCAAGGTTTAGTGTTTCTTCAGACATGTTAGCAAAGCACACTCGAAACCAACCTGGCTCGGTGCAATGGCAAGAAGAACCAGGAGAGATATTGAGCTTAACTTGATGAACAATCTTTTTCCAAAGCTCCATTTCTGCGTCAAACGTGTTAGAACTCAAGAGATGCTGCATGTTAACCCAACAAAACAAGCCTGCATTGCTCTTTAGGCAGCTGATTCCTGCCTTTTCAAGGCCCTTGACGAGCAATTTTTGACGTTGTTTAAGCCTCTTTTGATTCTCAGAGATATAATTCCTCGTGAACTTTTTATCAGAGAGCAGAGCAGCAAGAAGATATTGAGTTTGAGAAGACACTAAACCGAAGCTGGACATTTTAGTTGCTGCTGATACAACCATGTCATCGTTGGAGTAAATTGCACCAACTCTAAAGCCAGGGAGACCAAGATCCTTTGATAGACTATACACAACATGAACTCTATTCCAAACTTGAGAGCTTTCACATTTCATATCCTTCAAAACCTCCATGACACTTACAAACCCTGGAGAGTTAAAAACTGTGCCGGAATAAATTTCATCGCTTATTAGATGAATGCCCTTTTCGGTGATCAAGCTTAAAAGAAGATTCAATTCACTGCGGGTTATTGTAGTCCCCAAAGGGTTTGACGGGTTTGTGACCAAGACACCCTTAACCCTCAGGTTTCTTTTTTGGGCTTCCTGAAAGGCATCTTCAAGGGCTGGTGCAGTGATTTGGAAGCCATTTGAGCTTGTACATTGAATTGGTACAATCTCAACCCCAGTTCTCCACTTGAGATCTCTATCAAATCTGCAAGAATAATTAAATAACCAATTAATACTGTAGAAATGCAAGTAGTAACAGGGAAAGTATATAGGAGGATAAAGTATATAGATCATATGCTTACCCCGGGTAGTATGGAGTGGGAAGAAGAAAGGCCTCCCCGGGTTCGGCAAGGCAGAACATGAGTGTCTCATTAGCCGAAGTTGCACCAGCAGTGAGTACTATTTTGTTCTGATCAAAGGTTACTTTGTTGCCTCTTATTTCAGCCATGAATTCCACCATTGCCTGTAAAGAAAAAAATATTGGAGCCAAGCTTATTAGTTATATACATAAATCATTCGTCAACGTATATGTGTGCGCGTGTGTGACCTAAAAAAGCAAGCAATAATGAACTTACTTTCTTGAACGCCGGAAGCCCATGATAATCTTGGAAAAGAGCAAGCTCTCTAAATATGGACTGCCCATCTTTTTTGAACCCAGCTGCGTCCTGGTTATTAGCGAGCCATGACTCAAGAAGATCAAAAGAGAGCTGCAAAAAATAGCAAATGGAACGTAAGCTACCTGTAATTCCAATATATACTCCATAGGAATATCGACAACAGGGACACAGGAAGCGAAGAAACAGTTGTAATTGGCAGTATGTAACATCTCTGTAATAGAAACAGGGATAGAATGACAGGCCTGAAGCTCTATATATTCCAGACCTTACCACCCAAGGGACCAAAATAGATGATAGAAGAAACATTTTTTAGTATGTTTTTTCTAACCTGATTCTCTGCAAGACCCATCTGAATGATGCCTGTTGGATTCTTGATCTCATCGTATGGGTTCTTCTCGTATTCCTGCCATCCTAGGAAGTAAGAGGAATCTTGGCCATGAGTATTACACGTGGCTTTTCTAGACAACAACTTCATTTTGTTTATCTATTGAACAAGTTGTTTTCAAGCTAAAGAGCTTCGAATATTAGCAAAAGAAAGAAACAACTATACAAGTAGCTAGCAAGAAGGAATTTTCAAGACAAGAAAAGCACAAGAGATAAGAATTGGAAGAAGGAATTATGGAATGCATATCGATATTGTAGCTAGCATACATATACATATATATAGTGGCTTATTAAGAGAAGTTCAATTAAAGACAGATTAGTCATAGACAATTTTGACCATAGAGACAGGATTTCGTTTGCTTAATAATTAATTCACTAATTGCTCAGGACACCAAACATATGTTAATTCGACGCGCTGCACCGTACCAAAGACATCACACATTCCTGTGCTCGAATCTGGTAGTGTTGCCCTTATACCATAGCCCTTTAGATTGAAAGTGTGCTCCACCAAATGCAAGATCGCGTGGGGCTATATGTAGCTAACATATTTTTTTTGGATACGGGGAGTACAAAACGAAGAACTAAGGCTTACGAGAAGGAAAGAGGTTTGTACATACAAGTAGTGTAGCAGTAGTGGTGTTCAAATGCTATACACCGACAGGAAATCTTATAGAAAATGGCTAAAAGTGACCCACGGTAACTTGAACTCTAGATAGTGCCACCGAGGGTCCATGTGCCTCCTGGACCTATCAAACCTTGTCGGCCACATTCTCCCTCTTTAGCACTCAAATCGGCCCATTTTGTTTCCGCTTAATTTTAATCCTTAGAGCCAAATAGATGTATATATTACATACAACACAACCTTTTGATTTGAAGCCAAACCTTCAGTCTCTAATGGAAAAAAATTAGTCGGTATCATGTTGTGTAGGTTGTAACACAATTAGAAAGATGGAGTGATTTGCTAGCAACTAGTATGGTCAGGCGGCCTATAGAAACGGTAAGTAGCTAGACCGTTGGTTCAATCTCTTAATTACTACTCACTGGACAAATATGTTAATAAATCTTTTTTTTTTTTATAATAGTCGATTATATTATAACCAGCTAGATGGCAAAGAAAACAATGAATAAATCCTAGTTAACAATGTGAAATGTGAAGAAAAGGTTGCCCTATTCCCTTGAACGAAACAGTTGAACTTGATTCCCACCTGTCCCATACTTACTTAGTGAGTAGTGACCCAAATCATTGAACCAGCATCAATTTTGAGTAAAATGCCTATATTGTTCAGGATATATAGCTAGCTACCAAGCATGGACGGTGGAGACTGATAAAATGGATTGTTTCGTTATAAATCTTTGTTGCGTGACAAATAAAGGGAAGGAGGTAATTAATGAGATTGTGTGTTTCTATGAGCTGGGTATGGTAAAGATTCGAAAAAACATCGAATTCAAGCAATTGTTGGCAGCAATTTAATTCCAACCATCTTCGGCACTTGGTTTTTCGGCTACCTGATTTCTGACCATCCCCCACTAGCAATATTTTTTGGTCATGGTCATATGATCCTAGCTAAGACTAGTATTAAAAAACTCAAGGTCAAAAGGAAGAGTTAAAATTAAGGGATTGAATGTCATTGATTGAGTGTTTTGTAACAAAAACAAAAGGGAAAAAAAATATTAAGAGTTTTACTTTGTCGTACGGCCGCTGCATGAAATATGGAAGGCAAAGCTACGGAGGTAGGTGAGATGGTGGTGGTGGTAGTGGTGTTTATTATGGAGGCAGGCAAATCAGCTGCAGATTTAGAGGACTTTTCTCTCTCTTTTTTAGGATATGATATATTCCTTTGCTTTATTTCACCATTGTAGTCAATTGAAGTGAGGGACAGCTCATGCTCATCATCATCATCAAATAACTTTCTTAATCTTTCTTCAAGTTCTAGCATTAAGGTGGATTAGTCATCAATGGAATGTTGAAACTTGAAACTACTTGGAAGCAGCCTGTAGCTAGGACTGCATATAATATGTGGTTGGTAGTTGCTTAATGACCGGGGACCCTTTCGTCTGCTAGGTCTCTCTCTTTTTTCTTCCCCGGTAGGTGGCCTTTTTGTTGAGAAAATAACTCGAATACTTTATAATTTATCTATTTACATTATTTCACAATTAAGTTTGTTTTATACCATTATGTTAAAATCAAGCATCTAGAATAAGCTAGAAAAATATAACAACAAAGAAGGAAAATTAAAAATAGTAGGCAAAGTTACAAATTCACAGTTTAATATACAGAGACCACGCATCTTTATTAATACATGGCTTTAAGATTTACAGGTTACATAATAATTACATGCTAATTATTAAGTAAAAATAAGGTTAATTTATAGATTTCTTGTGTTTTTAATTTATAATCTTTGACGGCTCATTCTAACACATCTAAACTCAACTATTATATTTTAATATAATAGCAGAGCCATCTCAGCTCCAATTCACTTGACTACTTTCAAAAATATGCCGCTAGTAAACGAGAGTGTTAGAATTATCAATCCTATGTATAATAAATAAACACTAAAAAATAATATATAGAGTTGAAAATGAGTGCTCCGCCATAAAAACTTTTAAAAAAATTATATTATATCTCACTTAAAAATTTAAGTTTTTTTTATTATTAAAATAGTTCTTTGATATTTTTTAAAGTCTGATTAGCCAAACGGTCATGAATTTAAATTTTATCAACTCTATTTTCCTCTTCAAATTAAAATTAATTAATAATACAAAAAAATAGTGGAGGTCTATACAAGTTTCAAAGACAAATGACTTTTACTTGAGGGAGTGTGTTAGAGAATAATATATTTCATATATTAGAATGTCATCTAATAGTTTAAGTTTTTGGATTGAGATGACTTTTTAACAATCCATACTTCAATTACTAATGTGATTAGTAGAATACCAAATCATTAACTCGCGCTATGCTGCGGATTTAAATTATATGAGGATTGATCTGATTTAACTCGATTGACTTTATATGTCCAAAATCAACCCATACAACCCGTAAATACATAATTTAACTAAAACAAATTTTACAACGATATTTTTTAATATTAAAATGATAATATATTAGTTTGATTTGGATCAACCTAGATTAACATGTCAAATTTGCGATCTACATTATGAGACTATGATAACTTCACCGAAAACAAATCAAAATAAATTATTAAGTATAATTCTTAATTAATCCATTATTAAAGGATGAAAATAAAATAAAAATCAATTAAATTTTTTTTTTAAATCAATTAAATTAAATTATCAAATCCACAATCAAATATCAAGATAATTCATGAGACTGGGGATACAATAACTTCAATATCAGACTTAGTTTTTTTTTAATTAACCAAGAGAGAGGAAAACGATATAGCAGCGAGCCCCTTGCTATTGATATTTATGCACGCAGCCTCGTATGTGTTTTCCATTACTATTTAAACTATACATAGGAGTTGTACATAATAAAACTAGATACAAGAGGACACAAGTACATAAGATATCATCTAATTGTACATTAACATGAGAAAATCTATAAACCATGCTGCAGTGTCGGTTCTGTAACACTTTCACCGGGCTTAGAATTCTGACTCTGACTTAGACTGAGCGTAGGATTCTTACTTGTGCGTAGCGTGGGTTCTGCAGACTCTATGAGCTGGCGTGCGAGATCTGCAGACTTCTTATACTGAGGACATGACTTCTCCTTGACAATGTGTAATTCAGAGAAATTTAGAGAAATGAAAATCAACAATTACAATTACATCAAAGTTGTTATGATTTAAGTAATTTAGAGAAATGAAAATCAAATCAATTTCAATGTCATTGTCAATTAGAAAATGTTGCCTAATCCAAGTTGATGTAACACAAAATGGTAAATACTTCTTAGGCACCAAGTTATATCCATAATTATCCAAGGCGGAATCATGCTCCTTTTAATTCTTTTATATAGTTTTGATAATTACATCAATTAAACTAAACTGAACTAAACTAGCAACTATAATTTGATCAATTTTATCTTATGATTACTTCCAAGATATTAAAGAATTATTTTGATTCAAAAACTTAGATGAATTTTTAAAATTTTCTTAGATATATGAATATTTTATATTATTAAGATTTTTAATTTAATCTAAACTTGTAATTAATATTTTATCATGTAAGTTTTAATATTATATTATATTATAAAAAGATCATATTAAAAACTTAAGTCGTTAAATAAATTTTTATAAAGATAACTTGCAGAGTGTAAAATTAATATTCAAAATCAAAATCACCAACATAAAATACAACCGAAAAGAATTCCATCAAGGAGTTTAAAATTAATTCAAAATTACAAAGAGCTTGCGTTAAAAAAATTTGTTTGGTTCAGAGTAAATGGAAAAAAAAAGAAAAGAAGTCAACACACCTGTATTCATATATGCCCTTAATGTGTTATTGTAGATAGTGGAATAAGATGTCAAAACTGTTGAAACTGACAAATATCGACTACTAAACGTGACAGGGCAATAATGTTTCCAGAATAAAGGGTCAAACCAACTTAAATGCTTGATAAATATTGGCCCCCCTCCCCATTGTTACCATGCAGGTCTCCTCTATAGCTAGAATGATCTGATTGAAGCAATTTATGAAAACATAATTATGACAGACACAAGCTTCGCTATGGGACGACAAGCAAAGAATTATGGGGAATCCCAAATAATGAGATGGACATGTACACACCCAGATTGAGATCAGTAAATTACACGGACTGTTTGTGTGTTTAAGTTTATAAGCAATCAAGAACCTGATTCCGGGGCAGGAAATTATTGGTTTGTCGATTGATGAGCTCAAACATGTAAGAATTTGGTATCTTGGAAAGGGTATATCCAAATTAACATTTTGGCCTATCTTAGGATTTTTCTTAGGTCGACAAATGAAACAGGCCCGATAGAGTTATAATTAGCTTAGGCATATTATTTACCACATAACTAATTGAGTGTTTAGAGTTAAGAACAGGAGAGAAAGGGAGATCGAATAATTGAAGTGGCCACGTGGTTTGTAGTAGAAAAAGGGTTATTATCGCATGTGAAACCCTCGTTTAGTTGCCCCCACAGCACAAAGCCCACTAAAACACATAGAGGAAGAGTGCAGGGTTCGGGGACCAATTCTGGAGACCATAGTCCCTTGGTGACATCTAACATGATGCTCACGCTAGTCCATTCCTCATAAACTTCCTAGGAGACAATGCACGGTCCCTCTGCTTCCCTCAATTCAACAACATTGGCCCCCTTCCTAATCCTTTCATGAATGCTCTCTTTGTCTCATTCTCTATCTATCCATCTTAAATTTGCTCTTGTGCAATTTCACAATTTGAGGTCCATTCCCAAGTAAAATTTTGGAGAGGTCAACGAAAACTACACCCACCTACTATTTTAATGTGAATAAAACACGTAAATTCTAAAGGGCTAAGTAAAGTAAATCCCTTTCTTCTTCCCTCATTCCTTATCAAAACAAAATAAGAAACTCTTAATTAGCATTGACTAGAATATTAAAAGTCGTTCATCAAGCAATTCCACGGTTCAGAACTCAAAGTTTGATTTGGGACTATGGCAGTTGAGTGTCCCACGAGTAAGGATACTATCAAGTTGCCACTCTTATAAATGAAATAAGCGATTAGAATGGTTGAATTTGGCACACAAGTGGGAAAAATTATTGGTCAAGAACCTCGCTAGGTGCATGTAGCTAGTAGCATGATAACTAGCTTCTTTTCTGCATGGAAATTCGAAGCTGGGATGATGAGATAAACCCAACTTCACTTTCTTACGATTTCAATTGCCGACTGGTCCTTATCCTTGTGGCTGCGAGCACTCTAGCTTTAATTCATGATGTGGATGTGACGGAAGTATGTGCATAATTAGGCCTCTAGGTAATCAAAACTGCTGCGTGCAAAATCTTTGTTGTTAAGAAGAACATGATCTCGAACTTCAACTATATATTTAGATAATCATTTTCAACATATAAAATGTGCAGTAGACGATATATAAGAAAAAACCCTTAATTACTGAGGAATCAGGAACTTTTGAAAATGATCTTTCGAGTACAATTTGATCCAACTATATATGGTGAGTTTTTGAACTCCTTTACCTCTTAATTATAAAAGAACACCTAATTGCCTGTCATGTGTACGATGTAGCATTATGTGTTCTCTGTTTCTTTCATTGTTTGAGCCTTCCAGTCTTTGCATTTGTAGTTGAAGCCTTCATTTTAAATTATTAAAACCGACCAAGTCAAATCAATATAATTTCTCCGATTCTTGATGTACACCACATCAATATATCCCTTCATTCTACTTCCGGTAGCTACTAAATTTATTAGTTTTACTAACAAAAATTTCTATTAATATTTACCCTAATAATTCATCAGTTTATATGTTATTGATAGACTCATAAATAAAAATAATTTATTAAAAAAACTTTCTTTGATAATTTATAGATTGTCAATGAGTCCATCGATAATAAATATACTTATAAATTTACAGATGAATAAAGCGCACAAAAAAATACCATTTTTGTTCCATCAATAGCTATATCGCTAAATTTAACTTCTCACTGACAGGAAAACTATATGTAAATATAACATATCACCGATAAAATAACATCTATAATTCTGTCGGCGAGTTAACAATAACAATGATATTTGTAGTAATTATTTTCCAATTCTCTCTTGAATATATTGACTAAGTTGTTCCAATCAACTCTTAAACGATTATTGTTAAAGGAATGAATATATGTGTAATAAACTTGCTCACATTATTTAGCAAAAACAAAAACATTGTTGACGTTGCAGAGTCTAGCTTTTGAATTAATTCGATCAAACCATAATGAGGATCTACTCTGATTTCTTTGTCAGTGGTGTCATAGCAATAACATTTGAATAAACATATTTTATTTTACTCGCTATGATGTTGTAATTCAATGACCTCTTCCAACTTTTTATTGTAGTCAACTTCAAACTCATTATAAGTTGATCCCTTAACACAAATATCACTGTTAAATGTCTTTCTACCTTGTTCATATTCTTCAGTTTAAAACACATGTCCATTGATGAAATACTCGTTGTCAGACTTCACCTTTTTTTCAAAACTTGGACTTAGTAAATACAAAGTAACACTAGCATTTTCTCCTAGTTGATAAATCCAGTAGATGAAGTACAACCATGAATAGTTAATGAGAAATGTGTAATGAAATTAAATATCTTGAAAGATAAGATTAATTAAACAGTACTTACATGTATTCTGAATCACGTGAAAAATTATTTATCTTGTAATAAAAAATTAAGTATCACCAACGATGTTACTGACAAAATTATTTTGTTAGTAACTCTATCAGCCATTCTGTCTGTAAAAATATCGCATCACCATATGATCTGCCTGTTGGAATCTCACTGTAATACCCTTTATAAATCTCTCTATATATATCAAGGAGATTTTTCTGTCAGCATATTTACGGATGTATTTTACTGTCGGTAATGCCATATGTAAAAGTTACATGGTATCATGCTATTTGTTTTTTTTTTTTATTTTTTATTTTCACACTGCAAATCCTTCTGTATATACCGAGACAATTTTTCTATTAGTATATATCAATGAATACAAAAATGAAAAATTTTGTCAATAAAAATCATTACAATATGAATATTTTTATTTGTATTTATCAGTTTCTGGTATTACCTTCCCCCTCAATATTCTCGCTCTCCGCAAAACCGTAACTTGAACATTAATACCCCCTCCTCGAACCATAAGCACTCTGAACCTTAGACGTGAAAAACTTTATCTGCGTTTCGTTGAGGTCTTAGATGTCTACATACCTAACAAGCTAAATCGCTTTAAGAGATGTTTTGGATGTGACAGATTTAATATAATGACCGTTAGCAATCAACTTCTTACAGACCTCAATTTAACATGGATTGGAACCTATAAATTCAAGTAAATATTGCTCGTAACGACAAGAAACGATTGAACGAAGCTAACAGAAGGCTAGCTAGTGAAGGAGAAGATGGTTGACGAAGAAAACAAACATACGACTTTTACCAAGAACAGTGGACTGGGAACGAGTCAAATGATGGCGGATTTAATAGCATAGGAGGTGTCACGAAGGAACTCGAACACTAATAAGCTAGCAGAAAACTTAAAAGAAAACGACAAAAAAACTTGTTTATTATTGTGATACCATAACAAAACACAAACCAAACACAAGAATAATTGAAAGAGTTTGTCTGTATTGCATATGAAATTAATTGTCTAAACTAGTTGAGAAGGTAAATATGCACTTATAGCAACCAAACCTAAATTAATTGAGAAGGTACGTAAATATACAGTAATAATGGGTATGGCTCACCTATAATTAACACAAAATCCTATAATAATGTATGTAAACTATATATAATGTAATATTATCTAAGATAATAAGTCTAGTATTTAGTTTGTTTGGGAAAATTTTGTGATAGGAGGGAAGGGATGCAAAGCTTTTTACCTTCCAAAAAAATAATACAACATTTGAAGATTACAATGATGAAAAACAATCAAGGAATTCTTATCCTATTTGAATTAACATGTTGAGTTTAGCATCTAGTTGACCTTCAATTCATTAAATAAATACACGCAATTCGACGTAGAGGAAAGTCTAGTCTGGTTGCTCTCAGAGTCACCCTAGAGATTTATAAACCGAGGACCCATGCTGTAGAGGCTGCGACGTTCTGTCTTGGATATATCCAAGGGGGTCATTATGGGGGTAACAATCAAGCATGGAGAGCATACAAAATCAAACAACAAGTGGTCTCAGTTATAAAAACCTCTTTCCAATTATTTACAAGGACTTCTCCAAATCAAACAGTTCCAACCAAGCCATGCAGCTTCCCATATTGTACCTTCGATGGGCACTGATCACTCCAGCCTAGCTTGAAAGTGATTTCGGTTCCTCGTGCATGGCCTACACTCCAGTGATAATTGTTCAATATATGCGTTGCCCTTCAATGTTATTTGCACGCTAATCGTGTATGTATTGTTACACCTTGGATACCGACTCTTGTTCCCAGACTCTTCTTTAAATACGTACGGGTGTATTGTGGTATAAAATATTTTTTAAGAGTATTTTTTTATTTAAAATACATCAAAATAATTATTCAATTATATAAAAATATTAAAAAATAAGAGACACGTCTTCTTTATCCCAATTATTTTTGTTTTTTTATCTTAAAACGGAATATTACTTTTTTTTTCATTATTAAAGGAATCCGATCTCGATATTGTTTTTGAAAAATCAGAAAAACTATTGCTAGGTTGGGTGAGATACAGATCATTTCATAAAAAATATATAAATATAAGTATCTGAAGTGGTGGGGGTTCAGGATTGAGACCCAACTAGGTTTAACGGTGAGTGTAGAGATTGAAGGCCCACTGAGTAAATCAATGGACCCAGGGCTAGTTGGAGTGCCGAGAACATGTGTCCGTTGGGTTACCTCTGACAGCTAAAGTCTTGGCCCGGTGACTCTGTAAGCTAACATATATTTCAACACTTTTTTGTCATTTTGAATACTGAATCGAAGTGAAATGGGCAGACATGCAGATCACTCTTTCATAGAGCCCTTAAATCCATTAAGAAATGGACCCATTGTGCATATATTACCCAACAGACTTAGACATTAACATAAGTTCTGTCTTGCTTCCACAGGGTGCATGTTACAGGTTTAATCCTGTCACTTGCTCTTGTTG
>Ga0325404_1003382_pt1 | contig 17000 bp, 12 predicted proteins | sample PopdelMetagenome_18_FD_205664 | JGI IMG/M metagenome (GOLD analysis project Ga0325404, IMG submission 205664) | Populus deltoides microbial communities from Bellville, Georgia, United States - Xylem-Control-R1 | ecosystem: Host-associated > Plants > Phyllosphere > Stem > Wood/Secondary xylem... | reverse complement strand
ATTAATCAACGTTAAGAAAAGATAAAATTTCAGAACATAAACTGCAATTTTCGTTTCAAGGATCGGTTCTAATTTCCGTTGGTGGATGTGTGCTTGCGACCAAGGTTTGTTTTCTTGATAAGTTTCGATTTTAATTAATTTTGTTTGCTAGTTTAATTGCTGCCATAGTTTAGATAATCACAAACCAAATCCCCCCAATTACATAACGTACAACACAAAAATCTGACTTGAAACTTCCTCGTGGGATCGACCCCTTGCTTGCTCTATACTATCTTGTGTGTTGTATTTGAAGCTAGGGTAATTAATTTGTGCGACCGCGACATCACAACAGCCAACAATCGTCATAGATATGAGGAGTATTTGAATGAAGTTTCCTCTTTCATTAGGAATATAGCCAATATAGGAATATCATTTGAATAAAGACACTTTGTATGAACCATTTGTATTAGGCCTACTTTTAAACTTTTACAATGTGTATGGAATTTAATCAATCAAAGGACTTGGGTAAAACCTCTTTTGAGTAAATCAGACTTCGGATTTTACCTGTATTTGATAAAGGAAGTCATGGATTAGTTCTTTAATTCATATACATGCATTCTTCATTTGCATCCATATTCATACATTCATTCATTATAACACACATACATATGTCAGGTCAAAATATAGGTCCCCAAAGAGTTTTCAACACCCGACTCTGAGCAAGGAACATGGAAGATGAATAGCGTGCTTACCGTGAAACTCATTTCCAAGAAGAGTTGGATTCTCTAAAGGATAGTGTGGCTCGCCTCACCAGCTTATTCGAGCAAGCATTAAAGAATACCTCTGGTGAAGGCCCTTCAACTAGACCTGCCATTTTCCCAGCAAATCAACCTGAAGAAATAATAGGAAAACACGCACAGAAGCCCTGACACTATCCAACATTTGTGCAGTCAACAACACCAGTACCAACACCTGCAGTCGCAGATGCATTCGTTAATGAATCCCACAAAACCAGTGCGAGCCGTACAGGATCAGGGCCATTGAGGGAGTAGACTTATATGACTCAGTGCGAGCCGCAGAAATGTGTCTAGTCCCTAATGTGGTGGCACCAAAGAAATTTCGAGTTCCTAAATTTATCAAATATACCAAAACTCAATGCCCTGTTACCCATCTCAAATCCTATTGCAATAAAATGGCAGAAGTAGTACACGATGAGAAGCTATTAATGCATTTCTTCCAAGACAGTTTGAGTGGAGCGATGTTGAGCTGGTATATGAGGTTAGATAATACCAGGATCCATACATGGAAGAATCTCGTAGATGCTTTCATCAAGCAATACAAATACAACATGGATATTGATCCTGATAGAACCAGTCTGTTTAATCTGGAGAAAGGAGACAAAAAAAGCATAAGGGAGTATGCCCAGAGAAGAAGAGATTTAGTAGCACAGGTACATCCCCTTCTCCTAGAAAGGGAAATGGTTGCTCTATTTGCTAACACGCTAAAAGCGGCCATACTATGAACACTTGATGGGTAGTTCGGCTCAACAATTCACTAATGCCGTGGCAGTAGCAGAGCGAATAGAGCAAGGAGTAAAGAGTGGGAGAATCTCTGCATCCATGGAGAAAAAAGGTTTTGGAGTAAAAGAGAGAGAGATTGATCATATTGAAAGTAGTTATAAAAGCAAGAAAGGCCAATTCCAAAGATATAACACTCAATCCTCTTCATCCTGAATTGCCAATACCAATTTCAACTTCCCAATCCCAACTAGAAAACTTGAACCCCAAAACCAACAAGTAAAAAACCAAGCTGAAAGTTTACCTAAAAAGAACTACAAAAAAACCCAAGAACAATTACCTCCATTGCCGTTACCCCTAAATGAAATGTACCAAAAGCTACTAAGTATCAGACAAGTAGCCCCCGTGCCTTTGACACCCCTACAACCACCTTACCCTAGCTGGTATAAGCCGGATCTCACTTGCGAATACCATGCCGGTGTAGCTGGACATAGCATCCATACCTGCAACGCCTTCAAGATAAAGCTTTTGCAACTGATCAAAGCAGGATGGATAACATTTGAAGATGCCCCTAATGTGAATACAAACCCTCTACCCAATCATGCTTCAGGTAGTGGGTCTGTAAACATGTTAGAAATAGAATACTAAAAAATCTTGAAGGTGTCAATGGATAGGATCTACCAAATGATGGTAGATGCAAGGTACAAAGAGGGTAGCGAGAAGTGTTGTGAACATCATAATATACAAGGCCATATGATCAGCCATTGCGAGGGCTTTCACAAATAAATGATGCAAATGATGAGTCGTGGGTTGCTACGAATCGAGAAAGCAACAAGTGAAGAGGTGTTCATGATGGAGACACCAAATAAAGAGGTGTGTCGAGTACAATTCACTACAGGAAGGCCATCCAAATTTGTCATATCCAAACCAGTAGTGGAACATAAAGGGAATTATAGTGCTTTACCTCATGACTATGGGTATTCTTTTAAAAGCACTCAGCAACCGCCTATTTTTCAAGCAGAAAATGAAGGATTAACCCGTAGTGGCAGATGTTTCACCCTAGAAGAGCTGAAAAACAAAGAAAAGCTAAGGGTAAAGAGGGGGTTGACATGACTAAGAAAATAAATAAACTTGTCACAAAAGAGGAAACCAATGAATTCTTAAAGCTGATGAAACATAGAGAATATAATGTTGTTGAGTAACTCAAGAAAACTCCAGCAAGAATATCACTATTGTCTCTGATTCTAAGCTCTAAGCCACACATGAAGGCTTTACAAAAGGTATTGAATGAAGCATATGTTCCTTAAGACATCAATCAAGAAGCCATGGAACATTTAGTGGGAAGAATCCAGGCCTCGAATTATGTATACTTCACTGAAGACGAATTGGGTCCCGATTGTACAGGGCACAACAAGCCACTATATATTAAAATAAATGCTTTGAAAACCGGTTCTTTGAAACCCTCATATTGGATCTTGAACCCTTTTTAAATTTACAAAACATCACTTCACATTTTCACCACAAACAACACTCATGCAAGCCTATCCATAAGAATCGCTTGAATTTCAGAACAAGTTTGTTTCAAACAAACATCAAAATGATTTTTGTTTGGAATAGCTTTGAAATTCCAATTTTTTTTTTTTGAAAACAACTCCTTGTAAATAACCAAATCTTCTTGCAAAGTCTTGCCCCCAAAGAAAAACCTAAACAAATACTCGCGGGCATGATCAAGCTGAGGGGCAATCCAGCAAAACACATAGGGTTGGCTTCATAATTCCCTTTCTAAGAAAACAAGAGATATGGTGCAGAGGTGACTATCCTTCAGATAAAGGTTTATGGGCAAAAAGGTATGTTGATGTCATATCCTTCCGAGGGCTTAAGATCACAAGATGCGACTCGAGTAAGCAAGAGTGAGAAAGCCATGAAAGCTCACTATCAGAGACTCAAACTTTTAGAAAAATGAAAACTCCAAACAAGTCCACAAAGTGTGACTCGAGTAAGCAAGAGTGGAAAGAACCATCAAAGCTTACTATTAGAGACTCGAACTTTTGAGAAAAGAAAAACTCTATGAAGAAAAGGAGACCTATATTTGTCAGGTAAGTACACATGCATATGGATCATGATGCATTACTCTCTTCATTGACAGATCGGTGTCTCACCGTCACCTCTTTTTGAGTGAGCTGTTGAGGCCTCAACCATCTCAGCTAATGCGCTTTATAGCCCTATCTTTTTCCCTTTGACTGTGCATTCGAGCCCTCCACCATCTTAGGTTTTGTGCTTTACAGCCTACCTTTGAGTGCGTCTTAGAGCCTTCGACCACCTTGGGTAGTGTGTTTTCTAACCCTACCTCCTTTTCAGTGTGCCTTCAAGCCCTCACCTCTCAAGTAGTGCATTTTCTAACCCTGTCTTCTTTCGAGTACGCCTTGGAGCCCTCAGCTTTTGGGTAGTGTGTTTTCTAACCCTACCTCCTTTCGAGTGTGCGTTGGAGCCCTTACCTCTTGGATAGTGTATTTTCTAATCATACCTCCTTTTCGAGTGCGCCTTTGAGCCCTCATTTCTCGGGTAGTGCGTTTTCTAACCCTACCTCCTTTTGACTGCACTTTTCAGTCCTCATTCCCCTTTGGGTCCCATCTCTTTTTGAACGCTCCTTTGAGCTCTCATCTTTTGAATAGTGCACTTTCGAGTCCTATCATGTCTTCTCTTCAAGACATTTTATTTTATTTCACCTGGGTATGTCACCCATCATAATCAGACCTCTTTAAAAACTCTTTTCATCTTCCATTTGAGTTGGTCGCCCATTATAACAAGGCCACTTTGAAATTTTTTTTATTTTTCATCACTTTGAAAATCTGTCTTTTTCACCTAGGCAGATCGCCCATTACAACAAGACCACTTTGAAATTTTTTTATTTTTCATCACTTTGAAAAGTCTTTGTATTTTTCATTTGGCTAGGTCGCCCACTACAACAAGACCACTTTGAAAACTCATCGTATTTTTCACCACATTGAAAAATCTCTGCGGTTCTCACCTCTTTGAAAAATCTTTGTATTTTTCACCTGAGCAGGTCGCCCATTACAATAAGACCACTTTGAAAAATCTTCGCATTTTTCACCACATTGAAAAATCTCTGTGGTTCTCACTTCTTTGAAAAAAAATCTTTGTATTTTTCACCGGGGTAGGTCGCCCATTACAATAAGCTCACCTCAAAAAACATTTTTTAATTTTCTCCGGGTAGGTCACCCATGACAATTCGACCATTTCAAAATCTCTGAATTTTCAAAAGAAAAATCTTCGAGTTTTTACTCTGAGTGTGCTTTCTAGCCCTCAAAAGGATTCATCATTTCTCAATATGACGAGTCAATCATCTCTCATCCTTCTTTTTTTCTTTATAACGCTTACTATCTAAAGTCTCTTACAAGACTTTCTATCGTAAGCCTTGCAAAGAGGGGGGCAACTGTCATAACCCAATTCTAGGTTATTCCTCAAAATTCACTTTTTTTCAAAATAAAAATCAAAAAATAAAATAAAAGCTGGCAACGTGGAGAAAGTAGGCTAGGGAATCAAGCTGCATTTGTTTTTGGAGGAAATTCAAGACCTAATTGGACCCCATTATGCCCAAAAATGGAGAAAAAAATGAAAATTCAAGGTCAAATTAAATTATTATTGGATGAATTTGCATAAAACATTAAGTCCAATGACATAATTAAATTTTTAATAGGCCAATTTGATTTAATCATGGGCCAAATTAAATTTGAATTATGTATAAGAATTAATTTGGGTCCAATTGAAGGATTTAATTAAGTGCAAGGACTTAATTATACTTTAAATGGGTCAAATTAATTTTATTTGGGGCTTAATTGGTGAAACATTAAGTTTGGGAGCCTAATTTGGACTTAGTTGAGAAGATTGGAATTTTAAGAGACCAAATTTAATTTTTACCAAGTTAATTGATTGAAACTAGAGGCCAAATTGCAAGAAAATTGAAGTTTTGGGGTCAATTAGGGGTTAAATTGACAAAATTCACAGCCAATAACCAATCTGTAAAAGGTGCAAAACTATAAGGGTTTAATGGACAAAATCCAAGGGTTAAATTGAAGAAATTGAAAGTTTAATGGTCAATTAGGGATGAAATTGCATAAATCCGAGACCAAGGGCTATAATGCAAAAGGCACGTAAATACGGGGCTAAAATTGAAGTTCTGCAGGGGCCTAATTGCATTAAATCAAAGGTTTATGGTCAATTAACGGTTCAATTGACCCAAAATGAAAGCTAAAGGACTACATTGAACTTCGGCAAAATCCCTAATTCAAACCTAAAACCATGCCGTTTTGAGTGAAAAAAAAAAGATACTAGGAGACGCGGTTCATTATCTTCCTCATGAACGCTACCTGGGTAGCAGTGTTGCAGGTGCATTTAATACCTCATTTTCCCCCCAAAATTGACAACACATGCACCAAAATGGCCACCTGAAATCCTTTTATCCCCGAGCATTGTCCGGTCAGGCCTATAAACATCAAAACAGCTCCGATGACTGGCCTAAAGTATCCAAATCGAGCAGCCTTGAACTGTCAAATTTGGCAATTCAAGGTGCACACTTTGAACCGACAGATTAGATTCTTAGAGTCAAATCAAGGGTTGGAAATTTTTTCTCGGCGAAGACAAGATTACCCTCTTCCACCCCTATAAATAGGACCAGATTTCATGATTGGAGGAGGAAGAAAAATCGAGTGTAAAGTTGACAAAAAATCAGTCTTTCTCCCTTGTTTTCATCTTTTTGTGCTTTCTCTTTCTCAGCCGCACCTTCGGCCGCCACCACCGTCCTTCCCACTACATTCTATATCATAGCCAAATACTCAACAACCTCACGTGGTGGCTGCACCACCTCTCTCTCTCTCTCTCTCTCTCTCTTCTGTGAAACTCTTTTCCCTCTCTACCACCGCGACCCCAACAACAGCAGCAACCACCCTTTCCAGCGACTTCCACCCTTACCAGTAGTAGTAGAGACGGCGACTCTCTTCTCATCCACTCTAATCGCAAGCAACCGCAGCACTGGCCGCGACAGGAGCAGCACCTGCAACTCAAGCAGCAGCAACCCCGGCGGCTCAACTCTCCACCGTTGCCACTGTTTGCACCACGTCGTCCTCCTCAATCAGACCACCCTCACGCTAGGTAACTTTCCTTTTCCTCTTCATCTTCCTCCCCCTCTTCTTCTTCTTCTTCACACTGTTCACTGCGTGAACAGTAGGCGTGAATTATAATTCACATCTTACTGTACACATGAACAGTGGGCGTGAATTATAATTCATGCCCACTGCTCATGTAGTGGATGTTGGGTCGGGCTGTATCTAGCCCAGCCCAAATTTCTGGGCCAGGTCCGACCCGACCCCAAATGAATAAATAAAAAGTGTTGCCCGAGATCAACCCAACCATTTTGGGCCGAAATCGGCCAGACCTCTTCTGTAGCTGAGCCTGGCCCAGTTAGCTGGGCCGACCTAGCCCATGTAGAGTTTTTTTATTTATTTTTATTTATTATAATATAAAAAACAAAAAAATTCAAAAATCCTTTTGAAAAATTTGTGATTTTCTCAAAAAAATTTTCTACCAATTTTGCATAATATCGGATTGTATATTTACATTGTAAAATACAAATCCGGTGTTAAAATACATGATTTTCTCCAAAATATTTCAAAAAACAAATATATTTTCATCCTTACGGCCAAATCCTAAAAACTTTTCCAAGCATATTTTCACTAAAAAACTTGCATCTTTCTCGTGCTTTGAAAATAAAAAATGTATATCATAACCGGTTTATGATCATCCATTTGGGTTTGACCAAAATATCAAGAACCTTTTTTCCAATTTTTATTTATTTATTTATTTATTTTAGGATTCAGATGTAGACTTTAATATTTGTAGGTGTAAAATTATACGATAAAGTACACCCTCATGTATTAAAGATACAAGGTGTAAATAAATACGAAACTAAAATGTAAACTTTTGAACAGTTATGATTTAACCCCAATAAGGTAGAGACTTTCTCACGAAGAGAGATCTACCTTGAACTTTAGAAAAAACCAACAAATAGAAACTTGACTTAAAAAAAAACAATCAAACAACAATGAAGCTTACCTTAGGTAGGGTGCACTGGGGGTGATGCGTCTTTCCCTTGCATAACCAATCCCTTACCCAGACTCTCGCAGACCATAGGTTCCTAGTAACCATAATACTATGTGGTGACCCCTAAACATTAATCATAATTTTATGATTAAATCCAAAACCCTTTCCAACACACAACACAACACCTTACATAGGAGGCACAACAAGAGCCCCCATCGTCGCCAGACAACATCGCGGCGCTCGCGCCCCTGCGACACATATTGTTTTGTATCAGGGAAATCACACAATCAAGGTGCGTAGGAAAGCTCGTTTCACGGGTTCATATATTTTGAAAGGTGCTATGTAATAGTATGTCTTAGGTGTTATGTTGATCATTTGCCAGTCGACACTTTTGGAAGGACTTATAATGAAAATTGTAATGGAAAATGGATGTGGATGTGTATGTACAAACATGTAGATACGATGTTATGAATATATTATGTGGTATTCTCTTTTATAAGGATGTTATGTTGTGTTGTGCAAACATGTAGATACGATGTAAAATTATTGTTGGACACTCGTGTTGATAACGAGACTAGAACAAGAATGCAAACTCATGAGTATGTCAATATGATGTAATGTAAATTTATGAATATGAAAATATAATACTATGAGCATATGTATTAAGTATCCATCTTATGAGAATGTTGATTTACAAAAACTATATCTGTATGATGCCATGATAAAGAAGGGAACCTAATTACTAATTCACAGAATGTCATTGTTAGAAGTATAAAAAACTTTAAAAAAAATAAAAAAATTCCACCGATTTTGGCTTTGAATAAATCAGGTTGTTACACAGGACGTGAATTAATTCATGTCCTACTTGCAAGATACGGGAAAAGGGAAGAAATGAAGCGTAGGAGAGAAAAGATGAAGGAGTTTACCTGGGCTGAAGGTGTTACAGGTTGGAAGTTTGAGTTATAGGTTGCAAAATGGGTTGCTAAAGGCTGCATGAGTTGGTCTCTTTAGGGCGGCGACTGTAGGGGCAGTTGCCTCGCGAAACCTACTATAGGGTGTAGTACAACATCAGGCTATCATGGTGGTGTATGATTTGCCCGGTTTAATAGGGAAAAGAAGCATTAAATGCCTCCGATATAAATAGCCATTAGATAGTTTTATCAGGTGAAAAGAAAGAAGAAGATGAACAGTAGCCACACGATGCGTCGTCTGATTTTTTTTGTAATCTTTAAAACGACATCGTTTTAGTTTTAATTTAGAGATTTGACCAAAGTTCAATTTAGTCCTTCTTTTTAATTGGCCTGTAACTTCTAATTTTATGCAAATTCGCTCCTGCAAAATTTCAATATCTGTCTTGAATTTCAGCGTCTTTGTCATTTTGGTCCTTGGTCTTGATTTATGCAAATTGACCCTAAATTGATAATCAAACTTTTAATTTTCTTCAATTTCATCATTGATTTTAATCAACTGAGTCCCTAAAATTTGGCGCCTTTTCCAAAAAGGTCATTGACTGTGAATTTCTTTAATTTAACCCCTAATTGACAATAAACTTTTATTTTCTTGTAATTTTACCTCTGATTTCAATCAATAGACTTTGTAAAAATTAAGTTTGGTTGTCTAAAATTATAATTAAAACTAAATTGGGCTCCCAACCTTATTTTTTCACTAAATAAATCCTTAATAAAATTAATTTGATTCATTTAAAATATAATTAAATCCTTGCACTTAATTAAATCCTTTAATTTGACCCAAATTAATTCTTAAACATAATTAAACTTTTAATTTGGCCCATGATTAAATCAAATTGACCCATTAAAAATTAAATTATATCTATAGTCTTAATTTTTATGTAGATTAATCCAATAATGATTTAATTTGACCTTGAATCTGTATTGTCTCTTTGGTTTTGAATAGAATGGGTACAATTAGGCTCCCAATTCATTCAAAATTGCAGCTTGATCTTCCTTTATATTTAAAATCTTCTTTGCTTACTTTTGCCAAAATGCTAGTTTTCATGCTATTATTATTTATTATTTATTTTAAAATAAAAAATGGTAAATTTTAGGAAATAACCCATAAATGGGTTATGACACCCTAAACGCAAACTATGAAGCTTTATACACAAAATAATCAAAACCTAAATTAAAGAAATTAAACCTAGGGAAGCCGAAACCAACAAGAAAAAAAAAATAAAGGATATAACTTAATTTTGGAAACCTGACTCTAATACCAACTGATATTAACCTCTTGATCACGTAGTCAAGCAATCCCTAACAACGTAGATAACAATTTGGAAAGCTGAAAATTAGGTTTGATAGAACCTTTACCTAGAGGTAATCCTGTATTTAAGAACCAAAGGTATTGAAAAAAAATTTAGACCCAGAGACAACCTTGTATATAAGAGCCCGAAGTATGCAAATGACACCACAGAGCTAGTTAATCTTCGATAAGTTAGTGTACGATATTTTTCCCTATAAAGAAAAGTTGTTTTGCCAAAAACAAACAAAAGAAAAACTCACATTAATTCTCTAACTTGCTGCTGTAATTTTTAGCTAAAAAAAATATGATATAGTCTCCTCAAACTAACCCTAATGGACCCCTTTTAGGTTGCAAGCTAATGACCTTAAACTAGTAATTAACTAACATAAGTCCAACAATGAAATAAACTCCTAAACAATGTCTAATAAGCCAAAACAAACCCAAATTAAAAAAATATATAAATAAATAAATAAAATAAAATATATAAAAAAAGTCTCCATGCTAAAATTGCTTGATATAGCCCGAATCTCCAATGTTTGCACATTATTGGCAAACTCTCATCTAAATGAATTGTTGGGCCCACCATATATGGTTGGAAAGCTTGTGATATTTGGTTTCCAAACCAACCTGAATGACATCACATTCTACCTGTAGCTCAAGATATGTCCTAAACAGTACATAAAGGTCTAGTCTGATAGATTTGAATATATTTATCTAGTAAATTCAACCCTTTGAAATAACATGTTTTCCAAATCCATTTGACCTGAAAATTTAGAAAAATATAATTCCATGTGTCTAGTATGTCCATATAAACTTTCAACTTATTTTGATGTACGGTTTGAGAGATATGTCCGATCTTGAAAAACTGATCAGCAAACATTTTCATGCCAAAATTGGTCACCATTTTGTTGCATGTGTGCGGTGTCGAAGCGATCATCCTCTTGGACCGAGATCTTTGTTGTGATGGGCGGAAAGGACATGAAATTCTTGTCATTTACCAATAAGAAAAGTGATGGAATCACCACCTAATATTTTGATCACTAGGAACCCTAACTCCTATCATGTCTAGATAAGAGGATTGTTTGTGTATAGGGAGGGCATATCACCCCTAGTATACCTTACCTAAGGTAAATTACATTGTTTATCTATCTAATATAAACTAAGGTATTGTTGTGTTTTTTAACCGCTTGTCCATTTAATGGTTATAAAGTTGGTCCCCCTTGGTGGAGTGGACCATAACTTTAGCGTCAAGCCTAGCCATTCTAGAGTCAAAACATATTTTTTATATTTTTATTTTAATATCAAGAATATATGTTATGTATAAGTTTGTATTCCTTTATATCAGGACAAACAAAATAAATTTTCATAGTATTTTTGAAATGTGGACCAAATTCTCAAGGATTTCATAAACCAGATATTAAATCTAAAAAAACATGCAAAGATATCAACAAAATTATTTTTCTTGAAATTTTTATATTTAAATATGGTAAATAATACCTTGTATTTTTTATTATTTATAAAAATATAATTTTTATTTTTATTTTTTGAGAGACTTGACCATATGCAATTTTAAAAAAAATTGTATCATTATTGAAGTAAGATTTTCGGTGAGTGTTGTTGTTGAAGGGTTTTTTAGGGGGTGTTTTAGGGTTGATTTCGAGTTTGATTTGGGTTCTTTAACTAGACAATAGAGGGAGCATCGTTGGCTAGAGAAAATGTGCAAATGTTGAGTAGGATATGAAAGGGTCACGAGTGGTGGCTGTTATGGGTAAAAAAATAGGTTAAGGTTTTTTTAGCCTTTACAAGAAAGAGAAGGTTGTTAGGTCAGTGAAGGATGCTAGGTATGGTGGTTGCCCTTGTTGGTCGTGACTGAGGAAGGTTGAGGAGTTGTTGATTTTGGGTTCTGTTTGCAAGGAGGCTTTAGGAGGAGCTGATGACTAATGTTGGTTGGCTGTTGAGTTTTATAATAATAGGTTGAATGTTTCTTGTGTGTGTTTTTGGGAGGGTGTGTAGTGAAAAACATTAACTCATTGTTTTTTTTTTTTTTTTTTCTAATGCTCTCACTAATTCCCCCCTCTTGTGTGTGAGATTCTCTCACTACTTATAGGTAAAATAATTTGTCTTTTTCCTTCCAATTATTTAGTTCACAAGCAAACTTTGTGACCAAGTAACCTAAAATTACTTTGGTTTTTCATTTTCTTTTAATGTTTTTTGCACTTTTGGTCCCATTGCTCAAATATTTTTTTAAAAAGACAATGTCAACGTAATGAGGAAAAAATATATCAATGATTTTGAACTGAATACGTAAAAATTGAATGCATCAAAAGTAAATTTTTGAATTTTTAAATCTTTTAAAAAGACATTGAAAATGCAAACAACAACGCAAATACTTCAAAAATAAATGTTTTTTAGATTTTATTTTTTTTGCTATTTTCTAGACTTTTTTGAAAAAAAAAGTGCGAAATTGAGGGGGGGGGGGAGGGTTAAAAATTGGGTTATGACATGCTTTATATGGGATTATCTCGATCTCAAGACCCATGTTGTTGGTTTGACAGGTTAACACAGGTTGCGAGTTTAAGAGATTAACCCGATTGGACTTGAAAAGATTTTTTAATCCTTTTTTAATTTAATAATTATTTTTAAAATTTTATCCTTCAATATTGAGTTGATTAGAAATTGTTCTTCATAATTTATTTTGATTTACTTTCTATAGGGTCTTTTGACACAAGTTGTAAATTTGATAAGTTAACTCAGGTCAATGTAATATGTCGTTGTCTTAATTTATAAAAATTAATAACATCTAATATGTTACCATATTAATATTTAAAATGTTAAAAAATAAATAACTCGACCCACATCATAACACATAGCAATAATTAAATTTGGTCAGTTGTATCAAATTCCCATTGAACAAATTCTATGTCAAGATAAAAACAGAATTTTGTATTCGAAAAAACTAACAATATCTATGACAACTAAAGGAAACAAGAGAAAACAAGGGAAATTAAATCAAAGAAAGGAAAATAACATTATTAATCTTCCTTTGTTTGGTTCAAGGAAATGAGGGAAATTAAAATTCGTTTGATTGAATTCATGGATAAAAAAGAAAGGAAAACAAGTAATATCATGATTTTTTTTACTACAGAATTTGCACCTGAATTGATCGTAGAAGTGATAGAACTTGTGAATGATTGTCTTTAAACTGTTTACATGTGACATTAAAAAAACAATACAAGAGACCTTGGCCAGGAAAAAAAAAGTTTAATATAGAAAACATTAGCATATAAAGTGAACATTTTTTCCACACACGCATAGGGAGTCCTTACACGATATTATTGGGAAAATTTCAGTACATCGAAAAGGAAAGCCACAGATTTAATTTTCCCTTCCTTTCCTATTATTAATTTTTAGCATCCAAATGAAGAAAATTAACGTAATTTTTTTTCATTTACACTCATTTTAATTACTTTCCCTCAAAATATACACACTGTAAAAATAAAAAGTAGAGAAAAGGTTGGTTAAAAAAACAAAATGAAAATCATAGCAATCTCATATGACAAACCACCAGTAATGGAGAATGAGACCAGGCAAAAAACTGTTGTGCATAGAGAGGTTGGTCTGAAGATTAAGTATGTTCAATTTTTTTATCTTCTGAATTCAAATTTCAAGTATGGTACCCAAAGAAACGGAGAGGGTGTATTCTTAAAAGCGTCCAGAAAAAGATTAGTGTTAGGCTCAACTTCTATGTCCACTCGTTGATTACGCCACCTGCCAATAAATACTTATATAGCCTTGTAGTATCACCATCGACAGAGATATGACAAAACAACTAACCTTCTGTTTGCTATTGTGATCTAAAGAGTTGGCTAAATTTTTTTTTTTTAATTTAAAATTAATATTTTTTTAAAAAAATTTGAATTATTTTGATGTACTAATATAAAAATTAATTTTTTCCACTGCTATTGTATAATTGATGTTTTTTTTTAAAAAAAATTAATCAACTTGCTCTTGAGAGTACTAAAGTTCTTACACATGGTCCATTAATCATTATAAAATTAATTAGGGATAGTTAAGTCTTTTCACCTTTTTAGTATAACAGAGTTATTTAATTACCCTTAAAAAAATATTAAGCTACCATCTAGGGTTGTTTTTATCTTTTTATTCTTATTTGTATAGTAAAATGATGTGTATACCATTGAAAAAACAAAAAAAAAATAGTAAATTTTCATCCAAAGGTTAATCTTTTTTTTTTTGTATATATGTTTTCTTAGGGGTGATTTGATTTTTTAATAAATAAAAAAATTTAAAAAAAATCCAATGACACATGCAAAGAAAGTATGCATCAGGGACTCTATCGCCTTTGAGCGACACGTCTGGTGGCATACGGAGGTAAACAACGAGCTTCTTTGGTATGGTTAGGTTTGTCTAGGCGGCCCCTCCCTTCCACAGCAGAATGTGCAACATTCTAATCTCTGGTATGACATCTGCTGACTCTTTTTTTATTGTTTTCTTTTTCCTCTGTCCACCTCAGTTTCCATGCGTGGCACTTCAAATCATCCCTTAAATTTTCTTTTTTCTTCAGATTTTATTCTTATTCTTTTAATTAATATTTTTATATTTGAATTGGTTTATAGAATTAGAATTGCTTTTTCAATTTCATCCACCTTTAATTTTTTATCTATCAAATTTGGTCCTCATTATTTTGATTGTTGTTTATTTGTTTTATATGCTTTTTTGAATTGATGTTTTTTTTTTTGTTTCCACCCCCTTCAATTTTTCTCCTATGAGATTTAATCCTAATTTTTTTTTTGCTATTTTGTTTTTGCATTGGCACATTCTTTATTATTTTTTTTTACTATCTCATCTTTCAACATTAAATTGGTTGCAAATTAAGCTTTTTAATTGAACTAGAATCTAGGATTTTATGAGTTAAGAGTTTGAGGGATTAACTTGAGTTTAGAAGATTCACGCGGGTTTGCTTTGCTCCCCCCCTCTTTTTAAGCTAATATATTAATTAAATTTTGATTTTATCCTTCAATATTTATTTATTTAGTTTCATCCTCCTTTGATTTTTTGTCAGATATATTTTTGTCTTCGATGTTTTAATTTCTATTCATTTTGTTTTAGATGATTTTTAGAATTGAGGGTTTTTTACAATGTTATCCTCTAATGTTTTTCCTTATATGCTTTGGTCCTCATTCTTTTTGTTGCAATTCCTTTTGCTTTGGCAATTTTTTTTTAAAAATAGATTCTTTTTACAATTTCATCCTCTAACATTAAATTAGTTGGGAATTGATTTCTTTATTGAATACAAGTCTAGAATTTCATAGGTTGCGAGTTTGGATTATTAACCCAATCTAGGAGATTTGCCCGCGTTTTCTTGGTTTTTGTTTTGTTTTTTTAAGCTAATATTTTTTAAGTTTAACCTTTTAGCATTAAAATTTTATCCTTCAATATTTATTTATCTGTTAAATCTCATCTTCATTCTTTAATCGAACTCGAGGTCAGTTGAGATTCTATCAAGGTTCAACAGGAGAAGAACAAGGGAAGGATAAAGAAAGAGGAAGATTGTCCAATCAGGTTAACTCAATGTAACCGTGTCCATTTCCTGGTTGTCGATTTCTTGAGTTAGCACGGGTCAATATTGTATGTCTCCATCTTTTCATTTCACTCCATAGATTTATTTATGATATAATCTTTTGACTATTTGTTGTATCACATTTGAGCTAGGGTTAGGTATGAGTTAAAATAGTGGCAATGTTAATTGTTTTTAACCAGATTTCTATCTGAACAAGGCGGCCGGTTTGCTCTTAGCTCATTATGTCAAACAAGTTGCACCAATTTATTTATTTATTTATTAACATGTATGATGGTTGATTAATTTTGTTTGATACATTGAGAAAGTTTTTAATTTTCATTTCAAATAATTTATCACATGCATACAAAAAAAAAACGACACTTATTTTTTTTAATGTAGTCATTGGGTTTTGATAGCGATAAAGCGCGAGCCCGGACGTTGTGCATTTTAATCTTCAGTAAAAATAAAATAAAAGGGAAAAGTCTAGAAAATACCATCCAACTATGTAGGTATTTTTAATGTTACAACTAAACTATTTTTGGCCTTCTATTCTTGAACCATCAAAAAATTTGAATGAAAAAAATAGTTTTAGAAAAAATGATATCATCTTAGAAAAAAAAACTTAATATCTTTTGTTAAGTATTATAAAGTCCATAATTAAGAAATCAAAATTTTTTTATAATAAGATTATTGTAAAAAAATAGTTTAGATTTAAAATTAATAATCGAATTTTTTTTTCTGATGTCTTTATCTGTATGTTAAAATGTGCGGGACAAGGGCACAGAATCACATCTAGAGGGTTTAGAAGGGTTGGTTAGGATAATAATAATAATAATAATAAGGAGAAAATTTAAAAAACCTAAATATTCATTATGTACCTAGCCAGTATATACAGATAAATTACAGGATATTATACCTTAGAAAAGTCAATAAAAGGGAGAGATAATTAAAGTGCAAAAATATTCATTATGTACGTACCTAGCAACTAACAAAACCAATCTTAGAAAAAAAAAATAAAGATTAACCCAAAATATTAATTATAGAATAAGAATAAACTATTCAAAGTATTAATTATATCATGATTACATAGGAGAGTAGTGTTATCATACAAGTCAGCCTAATATAACCTATGAATAAATGATACACTCCCTTGCTTTTTCCTCCACCCGAAGCCTTAAAAAAGAAAATTAGAAGGTATAACCGCAAACCCTTTGAAAAACCACAAGTGCAAGCTACGCAAAAGCCAGCCAGCCCACTACTTCTCTGTTTCTTTGCAATCTTGCATGATCGTGTCCCACAAATTCATGTACAAAATTGAGACAGTTACTACAAACTTGCCTTAACCAACATCCTCCTTCCTTCCTAGCTATCACCCTGAAAGCTCTTTCTCATCTTCTCAACCTATAACGTATACCCTCTCTTCTTTTTTTTGTTTCTTTTTTTACCTTCTCTCATTCTTCAAATCAAATTTCAACAAACAAGCAGCTACAACAACCAGCCAGATATCTTGCTTTGGTTCTAAGATAATTTTTGGATCTTTCTTCAATATT
>Ga0325404_1003381_pt1 | contig 17006 bp, 12 predicted proteins | sample PopdelMetagenome_18_FD_205664 | JGI IMG/M metagenome (GOLD analysis project Ga0325404, IMG submission 205664) | Populus deltoides microbial communities from Bellville, Georgia, United States - Xylem-Control-R1 | ecosystem: Host-associated > Plants > Phyllosphere > Stem > Wood/Secondary xylem... | reverse complement strand
CAATGGGTCCCAGTCAATCTCCAAACCCAAAATTATCGATCACAACTAAAATTCCGTTAAAAACAAAATTAAGTTATTACAAGGTCAAATAGACAGCGAAAGAAAGGAAACAAAACAAATAGAGAAAATCGGACGACCCCTTCAAAACGGCCTCCTTCCATCCCGAAAACGGCGCACCTCCACTACCCTTTTCATCTCTCTTGACACCCTCCCTCTCATTCCCGCCACGTGTCCACCTATGTACGGACAAACAACGCGCGCGTATTTTTATGTTTCCTCGTCCATTTAATCTCTCAGTAGACTCTCTTTCCCTCTCCTCCCGCCTCTCTTCTGCGAAAGGTTACTAAATTCCAAAAAAAACATCTGTATCTCTCTCTAACATTTTTCTTTCTCTCTAGAAATTTCCGGTTTTCTATCATAAACTTGATTTTGTTTTTGTTTCTTTATAGGCAAAGTAGGTGATTAAAATACTCCTCTATCCATCTCTCCTTGTAAAACGCGTAAGCTTCATGTTTCTGGAATCTCCTCCTCCTTCTTTGTGTTGTGGTTTCTGTTTGGTTGCTGAGAAAAGAAAAGAAATAATGAATGCGAGATTTATTTTTTATTTCGTACATTTTCTGCATGTCCTTACGTATAGTTTCTTGTTACTAGACGGAGTTGGCTGGTATTTATTAACTTGATACATATTATTGAAGGATTAAGTCGTTTCTGTTTGGTTTCTGAGAAACGGTAGGAAGATTAAAGAGAATGAGTGATTGTTGTAGAGAAAGAACAAATTAGGCGGAGAAGTTCGAGTTTAATTATAACGTGCATTTTTATTTTATTTTTTTTTTCTCTGTTTGGTTTCCGAGAAACGAAAAAGAATTCTGAAATACTTGTTTGTTTGTTTATCTCTCTGTTTGTTTGCTAAGAAGGAAAGGAAAAATAGGTTAGAAGTTATAATTGCTAATATATTGTTTCTCTTTGTGCTGTTTGGTTTATGAGAATCATTGGAAAAGAAAGGAGGGAACGTATGTGCACTGTTGTTTTCTGCTTGGTTGCTGAGAAAAATAAAAAGAAAACGAAAAAGAAAAACGAGAATCTGAGAGTAGAAGTAAATGAGATCTCATACATATTTATTTTTTTTTACTTTTTTTTATCTGTTTGGTTGCCGATAAATAACAGGAAAATCAAACGAGAAATGTTACTGCACCATTAATAAGGAATAAGCCGAGTTTTAATTCAATTAGATGCTAAATGAATGAATTTCACGAGAGTTTTTGCTTTAATTTATCCTTTCCTATTTAAGCGATAATTAAGCTGAAAATGTAGCTGTAGCGCAGAAGCAATGTTCAGATAATTAGCTTGTTTCTTACGTTTTTTCTTCTCTTTCCTACATATTTTCTCATTTCCCAACCAGACTTGAAAAAAGAAGAAGATAAATTCATAATTGCTGATTTTCATTAATTTACTCTCTAGCAGGTGGTTAAAATTAGCGAAATAAGACACTGTTAGGAGCAAAAGGTGGCTAGCTCACGAGCTAGCATTTGATTGAACAACAATGTCGAACCTGGAACCATCTGGGTCACAGATGCTGAGCCGGAGACCGTCTCGCAGCGCTGCCACCACTACATTCTCTCTTGAGGTTTTTGATAATGAGGTCGTCCCTTCCTCACTCGGTTCCATCGCCCCTGTTCTCCGCATTGCAGCTGAAATCGAACATGAACGCCCTCGCGTTGCCTATCTCTGTACGTAATAATGTTGCATCAATTTTAGCGACTATGTTGTAACAAGGAAATCACTATTCTTTTAATCATTGTTTATTATTTATTTTCTTTTTCTTTCTTTCTTTTTTTGATTTGGGGGAATATAGGTAGGTTTTATGCGTTTGAAAAAGCCCATAGACTGGATCCAAATTCAAGTGGTCGTGGTGTGAGGCAGTTCAAGACATCTTTGCTACAGAGATTGGAGAGGGTAAATTTTACTTTCGTTAAATTCTGTTTCTAAATCATCAATGGTTTTGATCACATTCTTTCTTGTGTTGTTTTTCTTATCTGATTTGAGTGAGCATAATGGGGGTAATGGAACAGTAATTATATCTATTAAGAATTATGACAAGCGAAAGATCCTCTGTTCCTGGTCGAAACATATTCAACGGCGGTGTTTTTGGAAAAATAAAAAAATGTTGTGAAAGAGGGGGGGTAGTGATCAAATGTGCTCAAGTTCATAAGAGCCTGTTTGCACTTTAGTACTTTTAATGGGGTCTCAATGGTCATTTTGCAATCTTAAATGCCTGGAGCTGGCGGAGGGAATTTGTGGTCTCATTTGGAAGTGGGAGAGAGAAACTAATTAATTAAATTGCATTGCATTTGTCATTTGTGGAATAAGGAGAATTTCTGAATAGCGGGAATGCAATAATCTCCAAAAGTAGGTGGTTGTCGCGATAATTTATTTGTTCCCTTTGCTAGTCTCATGATGAATGCATTCTTGGCGTGTTCATTCACATAGATAGCTATTGCACTCAATTTGTTTGTAGGAATGCTTCTTTTTTGCATTTTCTAAAACCAAATCCAATTATCGGGCCCTTTAATAATAATCCAAAAGAACTTCACATAGTTTTGCCATGGATTGTTTTGAAGCATCAGAAGTTATGTGAAAACTATTTTATTTATCTCAGGACAATAATTCCAGTCTTGCCTCTCGGGTTAAAAAGACTGATGCGCGGGAAATCGAGAGCTTTTATCAGCAGTACTATGAACACTACGTTAGAGCACTTGACCAGGGAGAGCAAGCAGACCGGTAATAGCATAAATGCTAGTTCACTCTCTCCCTTGTTTTATTTACTTCTTTTTCTTTAGAGCATAAATGCTGTTGTGATGACGACTCTTTAATATCTTTGCAGAGCTCAACTTGGAAAAGCCTATCAGACAGCTGGTGTTCTTTTTGAAGTGCTTTGTGCTGTTAACAAAACAGAGAAAGTAGAAGAAGTTGCTCCTGAGGTTAGTCCCTGTTATAGTCTGTCGTTTACTAGTTCTTATGCAGTTGGCCATTCTACGGCATGAATCCTTTTCAGGGTAGTGAAGTATTTTTTAATGACTTTACTCTGAGCAGATTATTGCAGCAGCCAGAGATGTCCAGGAAAAGAAAGAAATATATGCCCCTTTCAACATCCTTCCTCTGGATTCTGCCGGGGCTTCACAGTCCATAATGCAGCTTGAGGAGGTTATACATATTCTTCATAGTTATCTTGCTGCTGTTGTGATCACTCCTTTTCTCTCGATGCATAGTTTAATATGCTGCTTGAGAATTTCCTGTCCATATGTACCAGGTCAAAGCTGCTGTTGCTGCACTGTGGAACACTCGTGGCTTGAACTGGCCCACTGCATTTGATCCACAAAGGCAGAAAGCTGGTGATTTAGACCTTCTTGATTGGCTGAGGGCCATGTTTGGCTTTCAGGCATGTTCTTGACCCAAGAAAACTTTTTTAAAAATAAAATAATAGAGAATTCAATTGCTGAGAGTTACACTAGAATCTTCAGTAACTAAAAATTTGGTTCTTAAATTTGATGAACGCAGAGAGACAATGTCAGGAACCAGAGGGAGCATTTGATTTTACTACTTGCCAACAAACATATAAGGCTTAATCCCAAGCCTGAACCTATTAGCAAGGTATGCTCTAATCCTTAATCCTCCTTTTTTTTTCCTGTTATATATTAGATGTTGCTACAGCTCTAGCATTATCCTACCTTTTGATAGCTATAGCATCCAGGATATGGGTAATTGTGATGTTTGTGGTGTTGATTCAGGGTTTGGAGCTGAAGTGAATGTGTATATGTGCATGTGCATTTAATCGCAAATTATTTGAATAACTTTTGAACCTTTCTAGTTAATCCCTTTTCTAATTCACCAAGTATCCTTGATTAACTATTACTTCCATACTTAATTAATGGCTGTGCTATGCTTAGACTCTCATCTCCTATGCAGCTTGATGATCGAGCTGTTGATGAAGTTATGAACAAGCTTTTTAAGAATTATAAAACATGGTGCAAGTTTTTAGGGCGGAAACATAGTTTAAGGTAAGCAGGTGGACTCTTTTTTATTCATTCAAAACTTAAAGCAGGCTGCAAATGAATGATCATTAATTTGCTATGTTAACATCTACATGTGTGGTTCTTGCAGGCTCCCTCAAGGCCAGCCAGAAATCCAGCAGAGAAAGATACTGTACATGGGCCTTTTTCTTCTCATCTGGGGCGAGGCAGCAAATGTTCGCTTCATGCCTGAATGTCTATGCTATATTTTTCATAATGTAAGTACTGACCATAACATTAACGGACTCCTTAGCTAGTTCAGGACAGAAAATGGGTGATTCTAAGACCAGAATTCGGGATGGAAGGCTGGTGTGCGTTGGATGCTCTTTCCTTTATTTATCCTTTTTAAAAGTAATTAGCACATTTTCTGTTATATAAAAGCTTCATAAGGTTGACCTCTCATTTGTTCAGATGGCATATGAACTCCATGGCCTGTTGGCTGGAAACGTCAGCATCGTTACTGGAGAAAATATTAAGCCTTCTTATGGTGGAGACGACGAGGCTTTCCTGAGGAAGGTTATAACACCAATTTACCATGTAATTGAAAAGGTATGTCATTGTGCAAGGATTCATTTCGTCATCAAATTTCTGGTCCTTTTGTTCTCAATATGAAAATTGTGTTCCAATTATTGCAGGAAGCCAATAAAAGTAAAAATGGTAAAGCTTCACACTCACAGTGGTGCAATTATGATGATCTAAATGAATACTTCTGGTTAGTTTGGATATAATATTAGAATTCTGATGAAGAACAAATCTTTTTGAGTTTTTTGTATCACTTCGTTCTGGTTAACACTTGGCTTTGCTTATATCTTTCAGGTCATCGGACTGCTTTTCTCTTGGTTGGCCTATGCGTGATGATGGAAGTTTTTTTATATCTACAAGAGATGTGGTACAGTGCGCTTATGTTGCTAGTAATACACTACCTTTTGAAATGATTTACCACTATCTGCTTAACATGATTTCTTTGTCAGGGGAAAAAGGCTTCTTCAAAAAAACCCAGAAGCACAGGCAAAGCATATTTTGTAGAGACACGAACCTTTTGGCACATTTTTCGAAGTTTTGACAGATTGTGGACCTTTTATATTCTTGCTCTTCAGGCATTCAACTTTATTAACCTTTTGGCGCATCTCTCTAGTTTTTATATTTTAATATAATATTTTCCAATAAGACATGGGTTTATTGTTGCAGGCAATGATCATCATTGCTTGGAGCGGGGTCTCGATTTTGAACATTGTTCAAAAGGATGTATTATATCAGCTATCCAGCATTTTCATCACAGCAGCCTGTCTTCGCTTGCTCCAAAGTATGATGCTCTTAGCCTCAAGCTCCCTCTATCCATCTTATTATTTCCTCTCTTAAATCCCAATATTAATGGGAAATTATTGTTATCTATAACCTTCTTCTTTCATTATCCTTTATAATCAAGGTAACATGGTAAATTTATTGAATCTTTTTTATAGAAAACCTGGAAAGAGTATAATTCATCACATAAAAAAATATAAGCCTCAAATTTCTAATTGTTTCTTTAGCATTCTTATTGCATTTCTTTGCTTCTTTAACAATTTTCGGACCTTTTTATGACTCTTTTACTATGCAATCACTGCCTAATTTTGTTAACATTATTTAACATGTATTTTGCATTTTCCGTGACCAACTCCTCTTTTGATGATTTGGTGAAGCTTGTAAGGTGACATGAGAGTTAAAATATTAATCAGCATTGGTGATAAAACCTGATAATTTTCTGTTATTGTTTTAATATTTTATTTTATGTTGATATTACCTTCAACTTGAGCCCTCAATGCTCTCGTCATTAACCCAGGACCTGATTTGCTGTCTCTGAAATAGCTTTTGTTTCAAGTGACTGTTTTGTCTCATCATTCTTCCTTTTAGGTATTCTGGACCTTGTTCTGAACTTCCCAGGGTTCCACAAGTGGAAATTCACTGATGTCCTGAGAAATGTTCTCAAGATCATTGTTAGTCTTGCATGGGCAATCATTCTTCCACTATGTTATGTGCATTCCTTCAAAGTGGCCCCTGATAAAATCAAAGATTTGCTGTCATTCTTTAAAGAAGTGAAGGACATACCTGCACTATACCTTTTGGCAGTGGCTGTATACATGCTTCCAAATATATTGGCAGCTGCTTTGTTTATCTTTCCCATGCTCCGAAGATGGATTGAAAACTCAGACTGGCTGATTATCAGATTTCTCTTATGGTGGTCACAGGTATGCTCGCTGGCCTGATTCTCCCACAAGTTATTTGTTTCTCCTAGATACCATTATCTCAGTATCATTTTCATGATTTTTTTATGTCATCCAGCTATAGAAAATTTATCTCTTCTACTGATTAACTGAGTAAATCTATATTTATGCAGCCAAGAATTTATGTTGGCAGGGGAATGCATGAGAGTCAATTTGTACTCATAAAGTGAGTCTGATGAGAGTTTATATTTATGCAGTCACCAACATATTTGGTTCAAGTTCACTTTGTTACTAGGTTTTTCTTTTTGTTTCAGGTATACTATTTTTTGGCTGTTACTTTTATGTTCAAAAATAGCATTCAGCTATTTTGTCCAGGTTGGCTATTTTTAGTTGGCTTTTGTTATCAGCATAATCACTGTAATTGTTATTATGGTCATTCATTTGGTATTCCTTTAACCCTTTTACATGTCCTTTGCCTAGATAAAACCTCTGGTGAAGCCAACAAAAGCTATAATGAACATTCGGAATGTAGATTATGAGTGGCACGAATTTTTTCCAAATGGTGTTCATTACTCTTTCACTTTATTTTTATTTTGCTTTTCAACTGAGGTTTTATATTCACATAAGCTGTTACCCTGTGTATACAGCTAAAAACAACTATGGAGCTGTTTTGTCACTCTGGTTACCAGTAATCTTGGTTTGTCTGCTGCTATCTCTTTCCTATTTTTCTTTTTTCATATCTTTTATTTGGTGAAATTTATATTTATTCTATGATTGATGTCTCCGGACATGTTACAATATAATCCAGGTCTATTTTATGGATACTCAAATTTGGTATTCTATTTTCTCAACCATATATGGTGGCTTTGCCGGGGCCTTTGATCGCCTAGGAGAGGTAATTATCTCAATTATTTTTGTGTTTTTTGCTTTGGATGGTCATTTTCTGTGTTCATTTGAAATGAGGCATTTGGATGCTTTTACATAAACCATATACAGTCACAAACCTTCATATATCATTTGAAATGAGGCATTTGGATGTTTCTTGCTTCCATGTTACATATTCTAGTGAGATAATTGGCCTGTTTTATGTAAACTTGGCTGGGACATTGTATTTTCTGTTCTATTGAGAGATGGAAATTAGTGCATACTTTGGAGATGTGCAATAGCCGTCCTTTTCAGTGAATACCATTTTACCTCCAATGGCTAGTTTCTGTGTTCCACATTGTTTACTTGATTTTTTGAAGTTCACCAATATTTTCTACCACTCTCCTTTTCTTGTAATTTATGTAAGATATCAAACACCTTTTGAGAATATAACTCTCATTTAATTTTCACTCTCCTTTTAGTGATTTTTCAAATGTCATTAAATCTTTGGGTGAGTTATGTCAGTGAGCTTAGGTTGCAGGATTTTTTGTAACTTAAGGTTGTGGCCTATTAATTTCCTCCTTCTCTTCTAACAGATTCGAACTCTGGGCATGCTGAGGTCACGGTTCCAGTCCTTACCCGGTGCATTTAACACATATTTGGTTCCTTCAGATAAGAAACGGAAGAAGGGCTTCTCTTTTTCAAAGAGATTTTCTGAGGTTGGATTGTTGTTTCAAATTCTCTATATCATTATCATTGTTTTGCAGTTTCATGCATCCCACTCAGTTATTACAATGTCATTCCTGTTAGGTTACTGCAAGCAAGAGAAGTGAAGCTGCCAAATTTGCTCAGTTATGGAATGAAGTGATATGTAGTTTCCGTGAAGAAGATCTCATTAGTGACAGGAAAGGCCTCATAAGCTAGATAAAATTTCATTTCTATCTGTTTCTTCCCCTGTTAAGACTAAATCTTTGGTTTCTTTTAATTCAGGGAGATGGATCTGTTGCTGGTTCCATATACATCAGATCCTAGCCTCAAATTAATTCAGTGGCCACCGATTATGCTTGCAAGCAAGGTCAGCATGTATTTTCTTTCTGCAGATTGAGTGAATGGAACTTGTTTTTAACTGTTGAATATATTCTACATTTACAGATCCCGATAGCTTTGGATATGGCAGTGCAATTCCGATCAAGGGATGCGGACCTCTGGAAACGCATATGTGCAGATGAATACATGAAATGTGCAGTCATTGAATGCTACGAATCCTTTAAACATGTCCTGAATATTTTGATAGTTGGAGAAATTGAGAAAAGGTTGATGGCAGTGTTCTTTTCCTTACCCATGATAATCCATATCCATTTTCTCCATCCTCTCTTTAAACAACTAATCCCCACCCCCCAAAAAAAAAATAATAATAAAGAAAGAAACTTACCATAGAAAGATGACTTGTCCTGTGGATTTAAATCTTTTAAATGTTACAGATGCCTCCTTTGGAGACCAGGTTCTTAGCTGATAATTTCATTGTTCCCAATCAAAGCTTAAGTTTGCAAGAGTCCAATCTATGTTTTAGTATTTCCGCTTCAGCATTTTTCTTCGTTCTATAACATTTTGAGTTCCGGTCCGGTATTTAGTGCTCTACTAATATCTACATGCTTTTAACAAAGTTAATTGTTTTGGCTATTAATCTATCTGCTGCAGAGATTTATCTGGCATTTGAATGAAATTAGGATGATGGTTCAGTGTAGTGTGTAACTGTGGTTGTAATGTAACAGGATACTTAGCATCATCTTTAAAGAAGTTGAGAGTAATATTTCAAAGAACACACTTCTTACAAATTTCAGAATGGGTCCCTTACCAGCATTATGTAACAAATTTGTGGAGCTCGTGAGATTATTGGTGAGTCATTTATGAAACTCGGCTAATGGTATATTCAGCTTGCTTTTGTAAATCTGAAATTCTCTTTGTAGCCGTGCATTGGAAACTGACCGCTTCCTTTTTCCTTCCACCTTGCAGAAAGATGCTGATCCCTCCAAGCAAAATACCGTGGTGTTGATACTGCAGGACATGTTAGAAGTATTTACTAATGATATGATGGTGAATGAGAATCGGTTGGTGAACCTTGCATCTTCTACTTGGATTTAGTGGCACACTCTTGTCCTTCATATGAGTGCTAACAGTCCAGCTTGTTCTTGTGTGATGATTTTCAGTGAATTGGTAGACCTTGGGCAAAGTGGCAAGGATTCTGGAAGACAAGTGTTTTCTGGTACTGACACAAAACCTGCTATAATGTTCCCTCCTGTAGTTACAGCACAATGGGAAGAACAGGTACCCAAGCACTTGCTGAGCTTCAATGATTATCTTAAGTACTAACCCTTCTAGTGTGTGTAAAGATTGATGAAAGCTTTGATTAATGATCTCTTAGATAAGACGCATTCATCTCCTTTTGACGGTGAACGAATTTGCCAATGATGTCCCAACAAACCTTGAAGCACGTAGGAGGATTTCATTCTTTACAAATTCGTTGTTTATGGACATGCCACGTCCTCCTCGAGTCCGTAAAATGCTCTCATTCAGGTCTGATTTATTTTTATTAAAAAACGATAGCAAAATGAATATTGCAGTGACTTTGCCAAGTTGCAAAGAACTGCCTTCACATTTTGTTGAATTCAACTGATTGATAACTTACAGTTGGTCTAATGATTGTTTGCCACCTTCATATCGTTCAATGGACAAGTGGCTTGAATTTGACCAAATATTGGTCATTGGTAGCCACATTGGGTTACACCTGACCAGACATTGTACAACATATGTTCAGAGCATATGATCAAGTTGAGTCTACTTCTGGCTAATAGTCAGCCAGAAGAAAGGCAGTGCCTTTTCTCAAATTCTTTGTGATAATATTGCTTGTTCAAATATCATCCTACATGCTTCTATTGAGACTCTTTGCTCTCCTAAAGTCAGTGTCTGATTTATTATAGTTTTTGTGAAAGTACATTTGTGAATTCTAGATAGACTTGTCCTGGATAAATTACACAGTTTTTCAAGGTCTTGAGAAATTTGATGAGTTTCTTTGAGGAAATTAAGGTATTTTTAACAACATCAACTTTTATGTAATAAGACTATTCTTCTGCCATGCACAGTGTCTTAACCCCCTACTATAGTGAAGAGACAGTTTATTCCAAATCTGATCTTGAAATGGAGAATGAAGATGGTGTATCAATCATCTACTACTTGCAAAAGATTTACCCAGGTAGGGTTGTTTTGTGAACTCCCATAGTACAATACCATGTATGATTTGCATTATTTTGAATGAATGATGTAATTTATTCAGTAGCCATTTGCATTGTCATCAGATGAATGGAATAACTTCATGGAAAGAATAAATTGCAAAAAAGAGAGTGAGGTTTGGGAAAATGAAGAAAATATTTTGCAACTTCGTCATTGGGGCTCCTTGAGAGGTCAAACTCTTTGTCGCACAGGTAGTTGATCCCTTTACTTTTTCTCATTTAAATGAATTAATCTTTTTTTATATATATGCAAATGATCATAAATGTTGCAGTTAGAGGGATGATGTACTACAGACGAGCTTTAAAACTTCAAGCTTTCCTTGATATGGCTAAAGAAAGTGGTGAGAGCCTAAATGCTTTTCTTCATTTTGTTTGAAAATGACTTTCAAATGTGGAATTGCATTTGGTCTTCATTTCCTGAAAGTAGCCCTCCTGAGCAAATTAAATAATGAGTTCTTGAAATATGAAAATAATAAACATGTGGAATCCATGTTCCATTCTTAGAGTATCAGAATCTTCTAATAAGATATGATTTCTTACTCTTTGATATAAGCTTTCTTCTATCAGTCATATCTGATTTTTTTTTTATAGGATTAAAAATAATGAAATCATGTAGTCATAAATTTCAAGAAGGAATGATGGCTTAAATAAATGGCATTAATAGTATTTTTTTTCCAAAACTTGGAATATGATAAGTAATCTGAAGGAGAAAGAAAAAAAAATGATTTTTTAAAAAATCTAAAGTTCAAACTTCATTTTCAGTCTTGAAGAAGAAAATTATGCTCTTTCATGAAAGAATGCGTTGGGAGCTACTCTAGTTTAGTTCTCAAGAATAAAATAATTTCCTGACTCCCTTGTGGTTTAATTAATTTACTGTCGATGCCTTAGACTTGCGTCAGGCTTCTTTCATTTGTTTTCCTTGCCATGTAGTAGCATATATTTGCGAGAATACAAATCCAATTGATGTTATAAAGTAGTTATTCATTGAATCTAATTCATTTACTGCTAAAATTGAGCTCAATGCCTCTGACCTTAGTTGTACTTTTCCTGGGAATGCATACCATTTTCTTATGGTTTTGTTTTCAATATACCTGTCAATTCTTTCATTAGAAATGAGTGCCTAGTGAAGCAGTTTCATTTTGGAGTAATATGCCAATGTCTGACATATTCTCATAAATGCAGAGATACTAGAAGGTTACAAAGCCATCACAGATCCAACTGAGGAAGATAAGAAAAGTCAAAGATCTGTGAGTGCTCAAATAGAGGCAGTAGCGGACATGAAATTCACTTATGTTGCCACCTGTCAGAACTATGGAAATCAGAAGAGGAGTGGAGATCGTCGTGCAACAGACATTCTCAATTTAATGGTCAAGTATGCTCTCTGTCTAATTATAGCATCTCACTGTTGAATATCCCAAGCAGTTTGCTGAGCACATTTTGTTCAAGACTTTGAACCTGCTACATCTTCTACAGTAATCCCTCTCTCCGTGTTGCATATATTGACGAAGTTGAAGAAAGAGAAAGAGAAGGTGGCAAGGTACAGAAGGTTTATTATTCTGTATTGGTAAAAGCTGTTGATAATCTTGATCAGGTAATTTTTATGATATTCCCATTTAATTACATTTGAGCAACTTTTTCCATAAAGCTAATTGTTTTCTATCTTCTCCAAAAGGAAATATATCGCATAAGATTGCCAGGTGCAGCTAAATTAGGAGAAGGGAAGCCTGAGAATCAGAATCATGCCATTATATTTACTCGAGGGGAAGCTCTGCAAGCCATTGACATGAATCAGGTAAAACATGGAAAAACTGAATGTACTGTTGCTTCATTATGATTTTTATACCTATTCTGATGATTTTTCATATCAATTTCTTATAGGATAATTACTTAGAAGAAGCACTTAAAATGCGTAACCTTCTTGAAGAATTTAATGAGGATCATGGAGTGCTTCCACCTACAATTTTGGGTGTTCGGGAGCATATCTTTACTGGAAGGTCTGATGGATGTTTATCTTTTCTAGTTCTCTGATGCTCTATTACCATCAAATATCATACCTTGTCATTGTTCTAATGTGTTTTTACTTCTATGCTGCAGTGTCTCTTCTTTGGCTTGGTTCATGTCAAACCAAGAAACGAGTTTTGTCACCATTGGTCAAAGGGTTCTAGCAAGACCATTGAAGTAAACCCTCTCTTTTTCTTTCTTTCTATGTTTAGATAACAGTGTAGTACAACCTATGGTATGCAAAATACCAGCCGTTTTTTAAGATACATTATTGAGATAAAGGTTTTTAAGGAATCAATAGTACCGCTCCTTTAAAAAAAAAAGTGATTTTGCTGATCTTAACAGAAATATATTTTTAACATGTACCAGTGCTAAAAAAAAAAAAAGAGTTGAGAATCACTAGCATAGATACGATAATCCACTCCTCTCTTGCACGCATGTGTGTCCATGTGGTCCTCTATGCATATATATTCATTTGCTTCTTCGAAATTGGGTCATGCCAAATATTAGGTCATCCACTTTATTTAGCGTGAAGAACATAAGATGTCTTTGCTTTTGTTAAATAAAACCATTCAGGTGGCCTTTTTGGCTGATCTTATTAATGTTGACATTTTATCTTGAAATTTGTATTGGTATTTATAGGGTCCGGTTCCATTATGGGCATCCAGATGTGTTTGATAGAATCTTTCACGTAACACGTGGTGGCATCAGCAAGGCTTCTCATGGCATCAATTTGAGTGAGGACATATTTGCTGGTACTATTCTCAAGGAACCTGTTCTCGTCACCTAGAAAAGTAGTTGAAGAGTAACCAACAAAATGTTTGGGAATTTATTTTATCTCCGGTAACACCATTTCATCGGCTTCTCTATGCTTGTTCTACAATGTAGGTTTCAACTCAACACTGAGACGAGGGAATGTCACTCATCATGAGTATATTCAAGTTGGGAAAGGTCGAGATGTCGGGCTCAACCAAATCTCTCTGTTTGAAGCAAAGGTAGCATGTGGTAATGGGGAGCAGACACTCAGCAGGGATATCTATCGACTAGGCCATCGTTTTGATTTCTTCCGCATGCTGTCCTGTTATTATACAACGATCGGATTTTACGTCAATTCAATGGTAATTCTTTTTGAATGTGTAATTCATGTTGAAAAGCAATTGGACAAGCAGTGTGGAGAAGGCTAATTGAAAAATCTAATTGTTACCTTGTTGTTTTCCAGAGAACTCAATCCAAGCATGAAAAAAGGCAGCCAAAATAGTTGCTATCAAGGCCATAATATACCTAGAAAATTACGTACATTATGGGAAAAAGAACAGCTTAGAGATTGAAATATTTGGCCATGATATTTCATTAGGGAATAAATGTGTCAGTCTGCTTATGTATGCATTTGTTTGTTTTCACGTGCGTGTCAGTGCATTGTTTATAAGATGCATTTTTTGCAGTGCTCAGTTTGGTTCAAAGTCCAAATACCAAGGAGCTAAATGACAAAGAATTGAAGAGCAATTCTTCTAATAAATGTCATATGGATTTCATAATTTCAATTGGAAAGAAAAGGGGTATTGTTCCTTGTGGATCACCTAACGAATTTTTTCTCTCTCTTTTTTGATCCAATGATTTATATTTTGTAAAAAAAATCATGTAGTTTTTTTATATTTATATTTTTTTTCTTAGTTGTCAAACTGCTACATTAAACTGTCTGGAATCTCTCATGTTCTTTTGGTTTTTCTCTCAAGTAAATGGCTGCTTCCTTTTGTGTTTGATGATAAGATAAGATTTTCGAAGAGGCTTTCAGTATGAAAGTCAGTTTCATTTCCAGAGTCATCTATGCATCTTTATGAAAGAACAGCTTTGCTTGCAAACCCTTTTTCTTAAACAACTTAAATATCTTCATTTGATTTTCAAACCATACTCAATGTAGTGTCTCCTTTTAAATGTGATCTGTTATTTGCATCTTTATTGTGCAGAAAACTCTTTCTGATATGCTGTGCCCTGCACAGATTATGCAATTATTGAGTTGAATGCTATTCCTGTGTGCATTTGTGGCTGGGATGTTAGGATGTTTTCGCATTTGGGAAGTTCAGCTAACAGATAATTTTTATCTTCTTAATATGCAGATAGTTGTCCTTACGGTATATGCTTTCTTGTATTGTAAACTTTACCTGTCATTAAGTGGATTGGAGGAATCAATAATTAAGTATGCACGGGCTAGGGGAAATGATCCCCTAAAAGCAGCCATGGCCTCACAGTCTCTTGTTCAGATTGGTTTTCTGATGGCGTTGCCCATGGTCATGGAGATGGGGCTAGAGAGAGGGTTCAGAACAGCATTAGGTGACATAATAATCATGCAGCTTCAGCTTGCTTCTGTCTTCTTCACCTTTTCCCTTGGGACTAAGGTCCATTATTTTGGGCGCACTATCCTGCATGGTGGAGCAAAATACAGGGCTACTGGGCGTGGTTTTGTGGTTCGGCATCAGAAATTTGCTGAGAACTATAGGATGTACTCGAGGAGTCACTTTGTGAAAGGACTGGAGCTTTTAATATTGCTTATATGTTATAAGATATATGGAAAAGCAGCAAGTGGAGTAGGCTTTGCACTTGTCACGGCCTCAATGTGGTTCTTAGTGACTTCTTTTTTGTTTGCTCCTTTCCTTTTCAATCCATCCGGATTTGAGTGGCAGAAGATTGTGGATGATTGGGATGATTGGTCAAAGTGGATAAGCAGCCAGGGTGGTATTGGTGTCCCAGCAAACAAGAGCTGGGAGTCTTGGTGGGATGAGGAACAGGAGCACCTGCAACACACTGGATTTTTAGGCCGGTTCTGGGAGATATTTCTCTCTTTGCGTTTCTTCATCTATCAATATGGAATTGTATACCAGCTAAAAGCAGTCAAGGAAAGCACGCCTGGAAGAAGCCGGAGTGCTATTGTGAGTACATGAAATTTAATATTCTTCTACTCTAAAACGTAGCACAAATCTTAGTCTAATTTGATAAAGGAACTTCTGAAATCTTTCATTGTCTACCAACTTTTTTTTCTCACAAAATGTCAATATCAAAATCTACTTTTCAAGGATTGCAGAGATAGATGTCTTTTATAGTGATTATGACCATGGAACCATAATGATGCATTGAAAGGGATAACTCTTGTGGAATCACTAGCTTCTTGTTTTTGTTTATAGGGGGGGTGCTTCTGGCGAGGGGGTGTCCCTCATGTTTTCCTTTCAATGCAAAAATAAAATAAGATGAGAACCGGAAACCATCATGCTGGCTGTTTTGCCTAACGAAAATGAATTTGAAGTCCTTAGCTGTATTGTGTTTTGAAATTATATGCCTTTCATGTTCATGTCTATGAATTTGTTTTCTGATTTCAGGTATATGGTCTGTCGTGGCTGGTCATTGTTGCTATGATGATCATCTTAAAGGTTATTGTTCAAACTCTAAAATCTTAAATCTTTTTTAAAAATGAACTTGTCATGTGGAATGCAATTCACCAACTCTAGTGCCTTCGAACCGCAGATTGTTTCCATGGGAAGAAAGAAGTTTAGCGCAGATTTTCAGCTCATGTTTAGACTTCTTAAGCTGTTTCTCTTTATTGGATCTGTGATCACTCTCGTGATCCTGTTCACTACTCTTCACCTCACAGTTGGAGACATCTTTCAGAGTCTGCTCGCTTTTCTGCCAACTGGTTTGGCAATTCTGCAGGTATGTACATGACTATCATGCAAAATCATTTCATCTATCTCGCAAGCATACCACCTCCCACTAAGTTATATCAAACGCCATCTTACATGGAATTTAATGTAACGTACTGGAAAAAGGAGCCTCATTCCCTTGATTTATATTTCTCTTTTGTGTTTACATAACATAATGGTGATCATGAGCTTTCCTAGTTAAATATCGATCTTTACAAATTAAGCTGATTTCGTTTTCAGATAGCACAAGCTTGCAGGCCAGTAGTGAAGGGCCTTAAAATGTGGGGATCTGTGAAAGCTCTAGCCCGTGGGTACGAGTACATGATGGCTTTGGTCATCTTTGCACCAGTGGCTGTACTTGCCTGGTTCCCATTCGTTTCAGAATTCCAGACCAGGCTGCTGTTTAACCAAGCTTTCAGCCGAGGGCTTCAGATTCAACGTATCTTGGCTGGCGGAAAGAAAAACAAATGAGGTTTGCGTATACGGGGTTGTGATCGTATAGCGATTGAGAAAAAAATAGCTGACACTGAGAATGTATGAACTGCTAGGACTTCCAGTTCATAACACACTTCACCCTGATATTTTTCTTATAAACGAATACTGTCGGTGTACTGTAGGCACAAATGTCAACATCATGTTGTCATTGTGTTTTCCTGTCTATGTATTCACCGTTGATTGTATGGATTCCTGAGGAGAATGATATTCAATTAATTGAATTGTTGATCATGGGCATTCATTAATTTATTTTACCTGTTATATATCAACATGGAAACGTAGCAATGATGAGGTCCTCGGCTTCTCTCTACAAGTACAAGGTAAGCTTCTCTTTTTACTAACCAGTCTTGGTTGTCCATCAGGCTAGAGACTATCTGAAGTTTGAACTGCTTTATTTTTCTG
>Ga0325404_1003379_pt1 | contig 17013 bp, 11 predicted proteins | sample PopdelMetagenome_18_FD_205664 | JGI IMG/M metagenome (GOLD analysis project Ga0325404, IMG submission 205664) | Populus deltoides microbial communities from Bellville, Georgia, United States - Xylem-Control-R1 | ecosystem: Host-associated > Plants > Phyllosphere > Stem > Wood/Secondary xylem... | reverse complement strand
CTCTCCTTCTCACGAATCACTACATGCAGCTCTCTTCTCTTGTTGTCTGTGCCAATGGTGGTCAATAACTGAAAAAGAAAACCCAGATACATAACCTTAAAAAGAAAAAAAAATACTATGGCAACAAATTCTATCAATGGAGAAGCAAACGACGACCAAGAGTCTGTTACCATTCCTCTTCTTACCTCTGAAAGATCAAATGTCAACTCCACTTCTCAAGTTGCCATCGTTGGAGCTAATGTCTGCCCCATTGAAAGTCTTGATTACGAGTAAAACCCAGCTTCCAAAATCTCATCTTTTCATTACTTTCTTTTTCTTTTTTGGTTTATTTCAGTTAAAGATTTGAATTTTTTTTTGGCTTTGAATTTGGCAGGATTGCTGAGAATGATCTCTTTAAACAAGATTGGAGGAGTGGTGGGAAGATACAAATATTCCAGTATGTGTTCATGAAATGGTTGCTTTGTTTCTTGATTGGCCTGATTGTTAGCCTTATCGGGTTTTTAAATAATCTTGCCGTGGAAAATATTGCTGGCTTGAAGTTTGTGGTCACCTCCAATATGATGCTGGCCAAAAGGTAATGCTTTAGTATTTATGGTAACATCTTCGTTTCTTTTCCTTTTACTTTTTTATCAAAGTTTGAGACTCAATTATAATTTTCTTTCTGATTCTCTATGTATATGAAGTGAGGAATTGATTTTTCCTTGTAACGATTTGTTTTTCAGAGCTAATTTAGATTATTTTTTCAAGTTACTATGAAAGTTAGTTTCTTTTTTTCTTTTCTTTTTGTTTGTCTGTGGCTTGTTGGAATGTTTAAGAAAATATTTTGATTTCCTTGTTGTGAAGGAAATTCTTTTAATCTTGTTTTGTAAGAGGAGAAAAGGGTTTTGAGTTCAGGGAGAGTGGGAATGGTATTTGATGCATTCTTTTTTGAATTTTTTGCAGGTTTGGGATGGCTTTTCTTGTGTTCTCAGTTTCTAATTTGACTCTTACCCTTTTTGCATCTATCATCACCGCTTTTATAGCACCAGCTGCTGCTGGTTCAGGTATTCCAGAAGTTAAGGCTTACCTGAATGGTGTGGATGCGCCAGGAATATTTTCCTTGCGAACCTTGATTGTTAAGGTGGGATTTGGAATGTTTCTTTTCTTTTTTTTTTCTTTTATTTTCGATTGTTTTGAATAGCTTGGGTTCTATAACTTGCATTGACTGACTATGTATTCCATTTGGGTGGGCGATTTGGCTAATCTGATTTCTTGTTGATGTTCTCTGCTTAAATTTAAGAGCAGTTTGTTGTTTGCATGGCAACAGAAAGTCTCATGTATTTTTGTTCATTTTGCAGATTATTGGAAGCATATCCGCAGTTTCCTCATCTCTTTTTGTTGGAAAGGCAGGGCCAATGGTGCACACTGGAGCATGTGTTGCAGCATTGCTTGGTCAGGGTGGATCCAAAAGATTTAGATTAACATGGAGATGGCTTCATTTTTTCAGAAATGACCGAGACCGACGAGATCTTGTAACATGTGGATCAGCTGCTGGAATTGCTGCTGGCTTCCGCGCCCCAGTTGGAGGTGTGCTGTTTGCACTTGAAGAAATGGCATCTTGGTGTGTTTCTTGCATTGGAAATGCTATTCAATTGAACATTCTGTAATCTTCCTTTGCTGTTGCTATTAACTTAACTTGTCATGATTCCAATTTTTTCATCACAACTTTTTTTGCAATCCACATTAAACTTTCATTTCAGCTTACTACATTCTTTGATTAGTACTTATTGTCTTGGTGTTGAAAAACATGTCCCAAAAAAGGATAAGTTTCCTCTTCATTTTATTGTGAAAATTTTTTAGTGGCTTCTCAGATAAATGACAGAATAATATCTCCATGTTCACTTGAGCAAATATTAATGTGGGTCAGTTAATAGTCTTCCACCTCCCCTTTTGGATGGACCGGTTCATTAACTAAAAAGTTTCTACAGTTTGCTGCCTTTTGCACGTTGACCACCACTTTCATTTGTTTGTACATGTTGATTCACTGACCATTGTGTGTTTCATTTGTCACTGTTACTTCTACATTTACACTGTATCTATATGGACACAAGAATTTGCTCCTATGCAATGTGTTTGAGCTGTACCTCTTGCCAATTATTTCTATCTAGTTCCTTCCTGGTGGGAGCAAGATATCAAGGTTGAAGCTGAAATTTTTTCTTCATATCAATGCAGCAATTGGTTATTTGGCTTAGTTTTTGTTGACCATCAGACATCGTGGAAAATTCTGAGGTAGTTTTTTTCAACATTAATATCAATATTTTCTTCTTCAGGTGGAGAAGTGTCCTTCTTTGGAGATCTTTCTTCACAACAGCAGTAGTTGCAATAGTGCTGCGGGCTCTGATTGATTTTTGTTTAAGTGGAAAATGTGGGTTATTTGGCAAAGGAGGGCTCATAATGTTTGATGTGTATTCAGCAAGTGTCACATACCACCTCATTGATGTTCCTCCTGCGCTTGCCCTTGGAGTTATAGGAGGCATATTGGGAAGTTTGTATAACTTCCTTTTAGACAAGGTTCTTCGGATTTACAACCTCATCAACGAGTAAGCTCTCTTCCACAAAATCATTTCCCAATATGATAACATATGATTCCTGACTCATTTTTATTGATGTATTCCCTTTTCCAGGAAAGGCATTGCTTACAAAATTTTTCTTGCTTGTGCAATTTCTGTTTCCACATCCTGTCTTCTTTTTGGACTACCGTGGCTTGCCTCTTGCCAACCTTGTCCATCTGATGCATCTGAATCCTGTCCAACAATAGGCCGGTCTGGTAACTTCAAGAAATTTCAATGTCCTCCTGGACATTACAATGATCTGGCCAGCCTTATATTTAACACAAATGATGATGCTGTAAGAAATCTTTTCAGCAAGAACACCAACTCCGAGTTTCAATATTCGTCAATTCTCATATTCTTTGTGACCTGCTTCTTTCTTAGCATCTTTAGCTGTGGGATTGTTGCCCCTGCGGGTCTTTTCGTTCCTGTTATTGTGACTGGTGCATCTTATGGACGTTTTGTTGGAATGCTAGTTGGTTCGCACTCAAGTCTTAATCATGGCCTCTATGCTGTCCTAGGTGCTGCTTCATTTTTAGGCGGATCTATGAGGATGACAGTTTCTCTGTGTGTTATTATCCTAGAATTGACCAATAATCTGTTGCTGCTACCCTTGATAATGCTTGTTCTTCTTATTTCCAAGACCGTGGCTGATGCTTTCAATGGTAATATTTTTGATCTTATCATGAAAGCAAAGGGCTTTCCTTACCTAGAGTCTCATGCCGAGCCCTATATGAGGCAGTTGACTGTTGGTGATGTAGTAACTGGTCCACTCCAGGTCTTTCAGGGCATCGAGAAGGTTGGCAACATAGTACATGTTCTGAGAACTACAAGGCATAATGGATTTCCTGTGGTTGATGAGCCTCCACTTTCCGAGCCTCCAGTTCTTTATGGTCTAATCCTCCGTGCTCATCTTATTGAATTGCTAAAGAAGAAAGCTTTCATGTCCGCTCCAGTGCCAACAAGCATTGATGCCTTAAAGCTGTTCTCTGCTGGTGATTTTGCAGAGAGGGGCTCAGGCAATGGAGACAAGATAGAGGAACTACGATTTACTGAAGAAGAGATGGAGATGTTTTTAGATCTACATCCATTTACTAATGCTTCACCATACACTGTTGTGGAGACAATGTCACTGGCCAAGGCTCTCATACTTTTCCGAGAAGTTGGTTTGAGGCATTTATTGGTGATGCCCAGGATATCTGGTGTAAGAACTTCTGTACCCTCTGTTAGCTTTTTTAAATTTCTACCTGTAGATTTCACAAATTGAAGGCACTGCACTTGATAAGAACTTCTATCCCCTTCCCTTTGACCTGTAAGCTCCTCCTTTTTCATTCCCGTGAAAGCATTGTTTACTTCAAGCATGCTCAATTATTTTTGCCATTCCAGAAGTTTGTATGTCTTTGCACTTGCACAGAAAATTGCAAGCAACAAATTACTATTTTCCAGTAATTATTTTCCCACAAAACTTTCCCTGCCACAGTTTCCTGAATTACCATGCCTTGCAAATCTTGTTCCACTTTATTTCTACTTTCTCTTGGCTTCTTTTGCTCTCAATTTACTTAATATTTCAGTATACGTTGTTCCTAGAGTGCCTATCAGATTTCATATGTGATGACGTGTTGGTTGCATTTGTTGTGTCCTCTTTCTGCATGTAACTATGGATCTTCCTTTTTATTTTTAGCGAGGAGACTGACCTCCCTCGCATATTCACATACGCTGTCTATTTTTTAATGTTAATTCTCTTTCACTGCAGAGGTCCCCTGTTGTGGGTATATTGACTAGGCACGATTTCATGCCAGAACATATACTTGGTCTGCATCCTTTGCTGATTAGAAGCAGGTGGAAAAGATTAAGAATCCGGGTGCCGCGTGTATTCAAATTCTTCTAGGGCATCAGTCAAGCAGCTCGAGCTCGCCCTTGAAATTAATATCGTACATACCCTTATATGAGCTCCAAAATATGGTATCGTGCTATCACCATTCTTGAACTCTTTCCATAGAATCCAGAGCTAAAGAGACAGATGAGAACATCCATTAAATTATCCGGCAGTTAATAATAGGTGGTAATGTGTTCCTGACGAGGTAAATTATTGCGTCATGATGATGCATTGATAGCCAGGAAAACGTTTTCAACTAGTAAAATATGTTGTACTTATAGCTCAGTGTATAAATGCAATTGCCCTTTTGTGGGTTCTTTTTTACTTCTTGGAGACAGAGACAGAGTAATCTCTGGAAATTAGTATATTGACTTGAATCAAAATAGTTCATACAAGGTTTCTTTTAAAGGAGAATACGAAAACTAAATCAAATCATATATCCTACTTTCCTACTTAGAAGGAAGCGCCAGCTTGCTGATGAAGCAGTCAAATTGTTTCTTTTCAAGTCTCTTTGTAAGTATCTTAACAACTTTCTAGGTGGCTGGAACATATGGATCCATATTATGGATGCATGTCATTCCACTGTTAATATTTTTTTTTGATAAAGTGCTTTGTTCTATTATAAAGAAATAATTGAGATTGTTGCCTTATAGTTACAGTATACCTTCATAGGCGTCGATTTAAGAATCTTCATATCTTTTAAAAACCTTTTAATCCATATAATTTCACAAATTCCATGTGCAATTACTTTAAACTTAGCTTCTGCAATACTCTGTCATAGTACTTTGTTTTTTGGCTTTGTCAAGTATCAACATAATTACTAGAAGTTGATCTTCTATCAATTATGCATTTAGCCTAATCTGCATCGGCATCGGTATAGACTTTAATATGTAAATGTTCATCTTCCTCGTGTTATTGACTTCAAAATGTTAGTGAATGCATGAACTGGTTGACCATGCTTTTTTGCAAAGGCTAGATCTGGGCATGTATGGGTCAAGTAAATTAATTTGCCCACGAGTTTTTGGTATTGCTCTTGATTCACCACTTCTTCAATTTTGGCAGGTTGGATCTTCAAGTTGGCTTGAATTGGTGTTTCAGTTGCTTTGCATCTCAACAATTTTGTTGCATCAAGTAAATAAAGTACATATTTGCATTGAGTGAAAAATATATCTTTCTTATATTTGCCAACTTCCATTCCCAGAAGATGTTTTAAAGCATCTAAATTTTTAATCTCAAAATCATCAGCAAGTTTCTTCTTAAGTTTTTCTAGCTCCATATTGTCATCACTTATTAGGATTATGTCATCCACATGAATAATTAAGATAAGAATTTTACCTGAATGTTTATAGAACATAAAATGATTTGCTTGATTTTGAGGTAATGAAATATACATATTTCAAAAATCATAATCTATCAATTGTTTCACTCCTGAAGATAATTCTTGGTAAAGTAAAGTTGATTTTCTATATAAAAAATAACCAAACATCCAATAAAAACATATTTTTATTTGATACTGCTTTCCCAAATAGGTAACTCTCCATAAAGTTTCTAACAGGTTTCCGTATATTATTGGTTTTCGTGTATTATTGTATTATTTCTAAATGATTTGTCTCGTTTTTAATATCAAAAGGGAATGATTTAGATAAGAGAAAACAAGTAAATATGTGATTTTTTTTTTAATCTGGGTTTATCTTAAGATTTTTATTTATGTGATAAAAATGGTGACTTGATTGGTTTATGATAAAAAGTTGTGAGCTTTACAGAGAAATATGAAGAAACTAAGGGACCTTTTTGTGTTTCGGATACAAAGCATAGAATTCAACAACCTCCATATACCTGTCAGCTTCCAAAAGATACCTCCCATCACATCCTTCCTGGGCATCAACATCTGCTTCTGCAGCAACAAGAACATGGTATTTTCCATCCACTAAACTCCAGCAGCAGAGGAAACCCTCAAGAAACTCTCGGACGCCTGAAGATGAACCTCCTGATATCTGAAAACATGCCCTGACAAATAAAAACAAATTCAAAGTGACATCCATCCACCGCAAAATATAGAAATGCCTTTGACCTAGTCATGTTCAAAGCTTGTATGGTATTGACGGTCTAAACCAACATTGCAGATAAATAAGCTAGTGGAAGATACTGAGGGTTCGATACAAACTAGTTTCTTTCTGATAATCATTCTAATTAACCTATCAGAATGTCACACAAAGTTCGCTAGTTACCTTCTCCACAGCAAAGCTACGCCATCCTTGCCGAAATACAGAATCTTCGGTGCAAGAATGTAAATTTTTTTATTTTTTTATTGTTTTTTTAATGCATTAACGTCAAAAATAATTTTTTAAAAATAAAAAATATATTATTTTAATATATTTATAAGTAAAAATAGTTAAATTGACATACTATTCCGTCAAATTTTTTTAAACCTAGGTGAATTCACCAAATCTTTTTAATTTACTGTGTTAATTTTACAAAAAAAAAAAAAAAATTCCAACCACTGACCCAAACATATTATACCCAGCTGAGAAAAGTTTCTTGGGGGATAGAATTGAAAAATGACAAATATGCCTTGCTATTTCATTTAGGTAGTATTTTTTTTATGGTTCATTTGTACTTTTAAAAAATCTTGATTTTTATTTACTTTACTTTAATTTTTTTTATATTTTTGAATTATTTTAATATTCTAATATTAAAAAAATAAAAAATATTATTTTAATATATTTCTAAGTAAAAAAACAAATTTTTACAGTGATCTACAAGACCAATATTTTACTTCCATGTGTTTCTGCCGATTAGTCATCTTACCACTGCATTTCATACTTCAACTAGATGTAGCCAGTTTTACCCATATTTTGTTGGATTAACTAAATAACAGGTTATTAGTTTGCACAAATTTAACTAGTTTAATATCCAAAAACAATTTTAAAACATTCCCAATTCAATCTAGATTGGTGATTTAGGGGATTGATTTGTTTAGCTAGTCCAATTATAATAAAAGCTAAATGGTATAGAAAAATTACTGTAAATTAAGAGATATTTCACTATATATTGTAATAGTAATTTTCCTTTCAATTTCTCATCTTATTTTTCAGTGAGATATTATTTTAGTTATTTATGTTTTTTCTTTTCTTTCTCCTACATCTAAAGTGTACAATTATTCTCTGTTTGTTTGGGTCGTGTAAGGGATACACACCATACCCATGGTCTTTAGGGCTGGCAGGCGTGCAGGTCTCCAGACCCAGACACGCGAGTATTATAAATATTATAATTTTTATTTTTATTTTTATTAATAAATTTAAAAACCATATTATTACTATTTAAAAACAACCATAGATTTGATTTAATGGGTAAAATTATTATTATTATTATTATTATTAAAAAAATATTATTATTATTAAAGATAAATCATAAATTTGATTTAAAGGGATTAAAAACTATAAGAACTTAAGTCAAACAAATTTAATATTATTATTAATATTCTTAATATAATTATTAATAAATTTAAAAAGATATTATTACTATTAAAAAACAACTATATATTTGATTTGAAAGATCAAATTAATTATTATTATTATTTTTATTATTGTTAATATTATTTATTTAATTATTAATAAATTAAAAAAATAACTTGGGTTTAGAAGACCTAAGCTCTCTGGGTCTAGATATCACCCCAAACCCTAAGTCCTTAGGTTTAGCAAACGCACTTGCGAGAGTATTATTATTATTATTATTATTATTATAATTATTAATAAATTTGAAAAAAAAATTAAAATATTTTTTATATTATTAATATATTTTTTAAAAAAATTATATTCAATTGCTGCAGCTCGAAGAATATACTGGCAAGTGGTAACTATAGATAGCAGGTAAGACCCACATTTGCCACAAACATCTTGCTTTGTTTGTTTGAAATTTGGCAAACTTGGAGTGTCATTTTGGTAATCTCACAGCAACCGAACCCAATAAAACATGGCACACCAAGCACAGCCATCATAATAAAAACACTCCAATTCCCCAAGCTCTCTTTCTCTAGAAATCAATCAAATAATTCCATTAATTTTCCAACTTGGATTTTCTTTTATTTTTTTCTGTTATTGTTTATGATTTGGGTATTTGATTTGTCCTTCTTTTTTGTCCGTCTTTGCAGTGTTGAAAGAAATGAAGCTTTATAAAGGAAGTATGCGAAAAATGGGTTCTTCATCAGCTGAAGATATTCCAGCAATGCAGGTAAATAAAATCACCTTTAAAATTGTGGGTTTTGCTTAAAATCTCTGTTTCATATTAATTAGAGCCTGTAATTGCTTTTTTGGATGTACAAGTATGCTTTTCTTGATGGGGTTATGTTATGGTGTTGTGGTTGTTTTGTTGGTAGTAAATTGTGTTGGAGTTTCTTGCTGGTAAAATGATTTTCTATGGAAAAAAGGTTGTTCCTGATTCTCGAAAAGGACTTGTTCGCATTGGAAGGGTAAACTGGTGTCTTTTGGTTTTTTTGTGTTATATAGAGTTTGTACCTGTGTAAAGATTTTTAGTTACTTTTGTTGTTTTCGTTTATCTTAAGTACTAGATAGTGTGTTTCTAGCATCTTGTTTCCTGTTTGAAGTCGAAATTTTTGAATTGTTCCAGGGTGATGAGGGTTTGCTTCATTTCCAGTGGCTTGATAGGAATTTGAATGCTGTGGAAGATGTATCCTATTTATTATTATGTTTTTGAGCCTGGGATTTTGTTTCTCTCTTCCAACATTGGTTTTTATTTCCTTTTCTGTTGTTTGTTTTGTTAATATTCTTTTTGGTGAGAACTTGATAGCTTTTTCTTGACGTCTTGATTGATAGGATAGAATTATTTTTTCTGAAGAGGCTGTTTTTGAGAAGGCACATTTCTTTCTTAGTTTTTCTTAGATGGGAGATCTTTGACTCTAATAATTGATTGTAATATCATAGATTTCATAATTCTTTGGGTTATTTAGGTTAATCAAGCTTTGGGAAGAGTTTACATCTTGAAATTCAATACAGATGATCAAAAGTTTTTCATTTGGATGCAGGCCAGGTTCATTTTCTGTGTTTTTCACTCTCTTATGTGTAATATTGACTCAGCTGTTAGCTGCATGATTTTGAAAAATTGTGCAACATGTTTGCAGGAGCCAAAATCTAAAGATGATTCACAATTGTGTAACTCTGTCAACTATTATATTAATTGTCCATTTGGTAAATACTTTTGTGTTTTGAGTCCTTTGTAACACCCTAAAAAATTATCATTTTACCCTTAATGAATCTTTTTGTTTTCATTTGACAGTTCTTATTCTTTGATAGCACTACTGAGCTCCGTTCATCCTAAAATTTTAACCAGATTTTATTTAATATATTTTAAGGTTCCTCATAAAATTTCAGCTTAATCTGATGGTCGGATTTAAAATTACGTCCAATAACGTAAAACTAGTCAAATTGTGATTTTTCATCAAATTTCTGAATTTCTCTAAAAATTCTGAAATTTTAACCCAAGCTAAGGAATTATATTAGAAAGCTCCATACAAATTTTCAGAATTTTCTGATAACCCGATTGAGAGTTATAATTTTTTTTCTTTTTATTTTACATGAAATTAATTAATTTATAATTTTTCACCTAGAGGTTTTACAGTTAGCCATGCTACTCATCATTATTTTGTTCCTAATTAATCACTTTTGCTAATTTCACATCAGAAAGTTGTATAATTGCTTTATAGTCATCTCTCTCATAGAGGTTTTTTTTTTTATATATATCTTGCATCTGCATTTATCTCCTCCCATCTCCACAATTTCATAAAAAAACCTCTATTCACAGAAAGATCATATTAGACTAATTGGATTTCCTGTTTCTACTTTCTGTTTATTTATTTTAGTTACACACTCCGTATGTGTGAATTGGTCTTCCTAAAATTTTACTAACCAGTTTTACACCTTCAAACTAATGACCTGGCTTATAACTTCAGCACTCATTCAAGAGTGAAGTTTTTCCATCAGCAACGTTGCTGCTTTATCTTGTTGTCTGGCGGAGTTCCTTGATGAAAGAAGAGCCTGATGCTTCTACTCCTTTCCAGGTTTTTGAAGACATGCTTGAAGATAATATCTCATCAAGGTATATTTATTATAACAAAGAAGCATACTCAAAGATGATACTTCAACTCTAAAAGTTGATATAGCAAGTAAGAGTAAGGATATAGAGCTAAGTAATTTTTTGTTCTTTGAGACTTACAGTCAGTGGAGCAGAATGAGCCTCCCTTCTCTCCTTCTGGTCAATAATCTTGGAGAGCCTATGTTCCTGCCTTGATCAAGACTCCTATCTTAGTTATTCAAGAAATATCAAGAAATTTTCCAAAATCATTTCTTGACAAAAACATCTCACCCACCTTAGCCCTTGTCAAATCCTTCATCCCCTTATGCCTTGCTGTAAGAAATCGCGGGACCACCGACAGTTAAAAGGATGAATCCACTCTTAGGAATCGTTAAATCCTATAAATGATGATTGTTCTGATATATTATAGAAATTTTTTGAAATGTAAGAATCAATTAACTCTATGTGGTGAAATAAAATATCTCTCATTTCCCCCTCGAATAAATTCTTCTTTTTGGTTTTGAAAGGAATGATCTTATGTTGGCTTGAGCAGTGGGTTAATCCTTTGAATCCGATACCAACGGGTATCAACCACCTAGAATGAAGTTTTTTTTCATGCGTTTCAGCCAATCAATACGACTGCAGAGAGCAGCTTTTGCTAAAACACGAGCAGTTTCTTAAAAACTCGCTTCGGATATAAAACTTTGAGTACTCAGAGATGCCCTCGTTATTCCCAGCACAGACTTGCCCTCGGGGTAAATTCTAAAACTTGGGGCATCTTTTATATGGAAATTTAGAATCATAACTTGGTGTTTGTTTATGTATATACATATTTAATTCTTATGATTCTTTGTAAAATAACTTCTAAAAGGTTAAGGAACACTTTTATTACCTAAAAGAAATGGCCCAGTATATATTACATGGCCATTTTCTTTTATTCTAATGTGATTGATTTTTGCTCATCACTCAGGATTGGAAACTTAGTTGTCCCAGACCTTGGTGCAGATGTAATGAGTGATGTAACCTCTTTATCAGGACCAGTGAAATTGGAAGACTTGCAATAAATCCTGAGTAATATTGGTGCTGGAGGAATGTTCTGCTCAAATATTACAATTGACCATATCCTTGTTTGTTGCACTTAGGTTGGCCCGCGTGATGTGATGATAAATGTTGCAGGTAGTTCGGGTGATCCAGATGAAGGTAATTATTAATGCTTATTCTATACGTACTGTAAGCTGTGAAAGGATTGTACAACCTTTTTTTCTGCTAATTATGTGCTCTGGCTTGGGATTAGGGGATATACTGAAGCTTGATTTGATAATGCCATTGATTGAGACATTGTCGCTTGAAGAAGGATTAACATCTCACTTACCTGAGGTATAAGACGGTCTTATGTTTGGGATTTCCTGTGTGTTTTATGTCGGTGCATTCTGAGGTAATTATGAGGTTGCAGGGTCACTGCACTTCAGAGGATATTTTAGACTTGTTGCAGAGTCCTCCTTTCCGTCAGCAAATGGATTCTTTTACTTATGTAAGAAATGCGAGGCTGATTCTTCTTGTTCTGTTTCTTGTCCTTTTGATGATAGCCAATTTTACAAGGCTTAACTCTTCTTTTTGTTTGAAGGTTCTCCGAACTGGACATATAGATTTGTCTCAATTTAGGATCAACCTGTAGCATAGCAATGGTTTTTAAATACATGACTTTCTCTTTAGCAAATCATTTACTCATGTTCATCAGCATTAACTAAAATTTTTAGTTAATTCTTTCTTGGGAAATTCTGATTAGGATTGATTATATAACTAATGATTATGGAAACCTGTTCGCCTAACCTGAACAGCCTCTTCCTCGGCAATCCTGGCTTATCTTGATCTGCCCAATACTGGTTTGGGCACACACCTATACATATATTTTGGAGTTTCAAGAAGCCACGCTCTATGTAGGCATGCAACTTCCCACACCAAATCATAATCAAAACCGATACCCTTTAGATTTAATCTATTTTATTTGAACATACAGTCTGCCAAACCCAATCCAGAATACCAAGGCATCCTCTTATTAATTCACGTAGAAATTACTAGTCCTAAGCTTTATAAATCCAATCATAGAGCAATCAGTAAAGAAACTTCATTATTATATGTCATATAGAAGCTAAAAACAAAAACAAAACACAAATGAAAATCAATATAACATTGCATTTAAACTTGTTTAAATCTTAACACTAGGATACAAAATGATGCACCAAGGCTATGAAAACTCAAACTTAGATAAAATGGGAAGATTATCCGCAATAAAATAGTAGTAATTGTTGATGCTCATCTCAATAAAGTAAAACCAAGCTCGTCGCCAATATGAATTTATGTATAGAATTACACTCATCATCATCAGCACCATGATGTATGCAGCCCCAAAGGTCACATAGAAAACCTTCATATCTATGAAGCCACCATTATCTCCGTTGTTCTTGTTCGTTGAAATTGGTGTTGGTGTTGGTGATGGTGATGGTGATAGTAGCATAACCGCACTACAAAATTTGGGTAGCGGTTCTCCACAAAGAAAAGGGTTGTTCTTATAGCTGCTCTCCTCAAAAGTGGCAAACTGTGCAACTCTTGCAGGAGTCTTGCCGGATAGATTATTATGTGCCACACTGAAAACTTCTAGAAAAAATAGCTCAGTAAGTCGAGGTGGGATTTTTCCATCTAGTTTGTTGTAGGAAAGATCCAAGCTTTCTATTTCCTTTAAGTTCGAAAATGTTGGTGGAATTGGTCCAGTCAAACTATTGTGCGAAAGGTTCAATACCTTGATCATGCTAAGGTTTCCAATTTCAAGAGGAATCTCTCCAGTGAAATTATTGCATGAGAAATCAATTCCTGTGAAGTACTGGATAATGGTGCCTTTATAAGAAAGGGATACATTCTTCGTTGTAAACTCGAAAGATTGTTGTGATGAGGACACAGAATCATGAGAATTGTATTGTTGTGGGAAAGGATGAGTAGATATCATCCAAGAGAGGATGTTACCAGAAAGGTGGTTGTGAGAAAGATCAATTAGGGTTAATTGGTCCAACCTACGTAATTGAATAGGGATTTCACCTTCAAGATTGTTATAACTCAAGAGTAAAAATCTTAAGTTAGATAGCCTGTCTATCCATTCTGGAATTTTACCAGTTAAATCATTATGAGAAAGATCTAAGGCGAATATCTCAGATGAGTCATAAAATGTCATTGCGATCGGTCCTTGCAACTTATTTCTAGACAAATAAACATATCTCAATTTTGAAGAAGTTCCGAACCTAGATGGTAAATGACCAGAGAAATTGTTCCCTGATAGGTCCAAGAATTCAAGAGAAGACATATTCCCTATCCATCCAGGGATCTGCCCTTGCAAACTGTTGTTCGAAAGTATTCTTCCAGTCAAAACATTGTTGGACAGGTCTAACACTTGCAGCGAGCTAATGTTACCCAACGAGGAAGGAATGCTTCCATTAAAATCATTATCTGACATCAATAAAACTTCTAACCTTGGTAAATGAGCTCCGATTTCTGAAGGGATTTGGCCTTGGAAGTAATTCATGGATATACTTAGGAATGACAAATTCACATGAGAATTCTTTGGCAACAAGAATGGACCCGAAAGAGAACAGTTTTCTAAATAAAGATCGTGTAGGTATGCGTTGTTCTCAATCAACCAATTTGGAAACTCTCCCTTTATTTGAATGTTTGTAAGATCCACATATTGTAGGTTGAACTGATGGTAAAGAAACTTGGAAAATGCTCCCGCACCTTGTCCGTGACCAGTCAAAGAGAGGTGCTCTAACTGGAACTTTGGGCTCAGATTATGATCATCTTCTTCTGCATATATTTCATTACTTGAACCATCAAAATACTTGAGTCTTGAAAGGTTGTATAATGGGCTTAATGACATAGGGATCTTCAAGTGATTGTCAGAGAGATCTAGTTGTTGAAGGGAAGTCAAATTTGTCAGACACGGAGGCAAGAAACCACTGAGATCATTGGCATACATATTTAGCACTTGGAGATGATTTAAGTCACATAGGCCTGTTCACATTATAATTTAGGAAAAAATAAAACTCCGAGTGTCTAATGGAAAATATATAACCTACAGAGAGAGTAAGAGTCATCAACGTTACCAATGGTTTGGAAGATGGTATTGTCGAGAGTATTGGAACTCAAATCCAAGAATTCCAAGTTCTTGAGATTAAGAAAGCCTGTCACAATCAAGAAATTATATTAACGTAGAAGCAATTAAAATTATAAAGGAAATGAAAGAGTAGAGTCATCAACCTTACCTTGGGCTGTTGGTATTCGTCCATCTAGTCCGCAGCTCTGCAACATTAAAGTTTTGAGAGAGGTCATCGTTCCAATGGCTTGGAAGATGCTAATATTGAGAGTATTGTAACTCAAATCCAAGTATTCCAAGTTCTTGAGATAAAGGAAGTCTGCTACAATCAATTAAACAAGAAATTATATTAACGTAGAAGGAATTAAAATTAGAAATAATTCATTACTTATTAATCATGGCTAAAAAAAACTAAAAACATCATGCAAAGTGAAATATTATTAATATTAAATGGATGGTAGAATTTTAAAATAACAAAGATTTCAATTGAGTTAATTTTCAAATTTGAAATTTAATTGTCTCTTTATTTTTTTTTAATATTATGAATTTAATTTAATCGAGTAGGCATAAAAGTAGAATGATCAATGATAAGTAACAGTGGAGTTGAAATTTGTTAATTTACCTCCAGAAGGTACAATGCTACTAAGTGCTCGCAACGACAGGTATTTTAGAGAAGGCAATGTTCCAAGGCTTTGAATGATATTTTCATCCAGAAAACAACGATCCAGATACAACTCTTCCAATGAACTCAAATTTTGCAACTCTGTTCAAAAGTAGCAAATTAAAATTTTTAATTAAACCCAAATATATAAACATACCTATATATAATATATAACTTACCTGATATTCTTCCTCTAAAATCATTGTACCTCAGATAAAGTGTTGTGAGGTTTGAAAATGCTTCTAATGATTGCAGTAATTGGAAGCTACTTCTATAGGTTGTGATATTTTCAAGCCTCAGAGTACTCAAGTTATTTGAACCTGCAAGTCAGGGAAGAAACATATAGAAAGGCTTTCCAAAAGCAAAAATAATTAATATTGTATATATGGGCTCAGATATTGTCTTCATACTACCAGGTGGGTAATGTGAATGTGTTACTAATTACCTTTTGAGGCTACCAATTTGTTAATATTATTGCCGCTCAAATCCAAGTCCTCCAAGCTGCTCAAAGATTCTTGATATTTATAAAAATAATAGTTAATTAACACACTACAAAACATAAATTGTGTTTACAAAATTAAATTTAATAGATAATTAAAAGTAATAGTATATAAAAAAACTAACCTTTCAAATCTACTAACCCCTCCAGTTTATTATAACCTAAATATAATGATTCAAGAGACGAAAATCCCTTCACAAATGATAGAATACTATTATCAAAGTGATTTAATCTCAAGTCAAGATGCTCCAAATTGCTCAATCTCTGCTGTTCATAACTACCTATACAAAAATATAATAATTAAGATTTCATGAAAAGAATAAAAGAATATATTATTGAAATAATTTAATTATGATTGATCAAGAGGCATGTAATTGTTAAGACTTCAAGTAAAGAGGTTGAGGTGGTGAAAGTGAAAATAAAATAAAAATAAAAGGAGTAATTATTACAGTGATGATGGCATGATTATAATAATACTGATAATGTAATAATATTTGTTGTTGTCATGATCATAATGTAAGGAATTAAACAACTCCTTGTTACTAAATATGATTTCTGCTTTCTTTCGATGAATGAATTACTGAGGAGAACCAAAATGATACTAATTAAACAACACCTTATTTGATTAATTTTAAAAAAAACTAATCTAAATATTTTGTAATCTTTAAGAGAGCAAACCTTTCTTCTCAACCAAACCAGCTATACGATTATCTGACAAGGAGAGAGTGTTGAGTTGTTGAAAAGGAAGAAACAAGGAGGCATTCAAGTACCAATCTCCCAGTTCCTGATTCCTTACGCTCCCAAGATGGAGCATGGTGACTCGACCTGTGCTGCTGCTGCACTCAATAAGTTCCCAAGAACAACACTCGGCGTCGCCTTTTCTCCAGGAGGGCAGGGAGGTGCCATTGGGATAGTTAAGAGCATCTTTGAGGTGCAACAGAGCGATTCTCTCTTCCTCCAAGCAACCAAGAGGCAGCCATCCTTGCAGGGAAACCGCCATTACAAACACCATCAACATCTGAAGTAGAAGCCCCATCTTAATATCAAAATAGAAATGCCGATCAATTTTTGTTTTAGAGGACAGGGAGGAGGTTTAGGCTTTTATAGAGGACTTCACGGACCCATGCCGTGAAAAAAACTGCACGACGGCAACGGTCTCCCATC
>Ga0325404_1003372_pt1 | contig 17031 bp, 13 predicted proteins | sample PopdelMetagenome_18_FD_205664 | JGI IMG/M metagenome (GOLD analysis project Ga0325404, IMG submission 205664) | Populus deltoides microbial communities from Bellville, Georgia, United States - Xylem-Control-R1 | ecosystem: Host-associated > Plants > Phyllosphere > Stem > Wood/Secondary xylem... | reverse complement strand
ATAATATATATATATATATATATATATATATATATATATATATATATATATATATATATATATATATAAAACAGTTGGCCACTATGACATGCTATAGTGTTGAACGTCTGATTCAAACACGGTAAAAAAGGAAGAAGAGAACTGGTACTATATGCTAGAGTGTCAAATACCATGAACAAGCACTGCATCCTATTACTTCTACAAATATCGATCAATTCACACTAATTGAAGCTGCCTATCGTTTTCGGGCAACTCGTAAGTCCTCTTGTCTAAAAACTATGATGCCAGACCATGCATGCGAGGTGTTCGATTAAAAGTTTCAATTGGTTATTCCTTGACTACATTTCGTGTCTCAGGTTCGCCTTCCAGTATAACCGATGATGATGATGCTCTATGATGGATTCAAAGAAATAATAAAGATTCAAAAGCTTCGCAGAGTCGTTTCTTATACTGGTTTCTATTGCTTTGTTGCCGTCATGAGCTATGCCTATACAACCAATACGTGAGTCAATTACTCTTTCACTCAAGTCTTAAACGTCTATGTTTTGATTTCTACTTATGTTTTCTGGTTCTTTTTTTCTGGTGGGTTGTTGCATTGAATTTTATTTTTTTGGGTTTCTTGTTTTTCTAATTTCTTCGATGGGTTTATAGTTATGGTTTTTGGTCTTTCTATTTGTCGGGTTTCTTGTTTTTGTAATTGTAATTCTAAAAATTCTATAGTTGGCCCTTGATATTTCAAACTCATTTTGGTTTTCTGTTTTTTATCTGAGATAAATCTGTACATTTTGGTGCTAGAGTAGAGACTAGAGCTTGGCAATCTAGGGCAAGCAACACACACACACACACATATACATATATCAGGACCTTGATTCTAATGCTGTTTCTTCTGGTGGGTTTTTTTTTTTGGGTGTTGTAGAACTAGAGCTGGATATTCTAGAGGTGACCAATTCTATGCAGCTTATCCTGCTGGAACCGAGCTTTTAACCGACGCCACTAAGGTCTGTGATCAACAATTGCTTTTAAGTAACTTTTGTTGTTTTACATGGGCATTTATCCTTGATTCAGATGTAAGAATTTTTAAACATGCTGTTTGATTTTTGTTGGTGGTAGTTATATAAAGCTGCACTTGGCAATTGCTTTGAAGCGGAGGAGTGGGGTCCAATTGAGTTCTCCATCATGGCCAAGCACTTTGAACGTCAGGGGAAATCGCCATATGCTTATCATGCAGTAAGTTTCATGATGCTCGTAATTGAATCTACTTCCCCTCATTTGTATATTCAGTATTGTGTTTGAGAGTTTAATTCCTTATTACATTGATATATTGTACAGTTTCTGCAAATTGATCATCATGAATGACTGTTACAAGATTGGAGTCTCATCAATATGCATTAATTGTGAAATTTTTAGATTGTGTCGTGCTTCCAAAATCCTAAAACTAATTGTGTAATATAAGTTGTGTGATGTGGACTCTTTTACATTCTTCCTTAAAATACTATGCAAAAGAATGCACACCATGACCATGCAATTGTTTGTGGCTGATAAGATTGTCAAGATTTATTCTACAAAGATACTGTATTATATTAGAAGTCTTTGTTTTTGGAATCAGATAGTGCAGAAAGGGCCAAGATAGAGCCTCGTCTACTATACCCTGCACACGTCTTTTGGATAATCATGACTGCATATTCTAATATCAGCAATGCTTAATGGATTAGTGAATTTAGTTTGGCATTCTTGATAATGGCACTTCATTTGGTAGTCAGGAAAGCAGGACAATATGTATCATGATGTTAAAACCCCAAGAAAATACTTATATCCTGGTTGTAAGCCATTTAAGTCTCTTGCCCTTTAATTGGTGATGAAGATAAAGAATGCAATGCTATTGAACAGAATTTCTTTTCTCCAGCATTTATCTTGATTTAGCCTTTAGGTTGCATGAGGGCGAGTGGGAGTGTGAATTAGTCTTACAAATTTGGCATGTTAAATGCTGTGGGAGGGTTAAGGTGCTCTCCTCTCTCTCTCTCTCTCTCTGTATGTGTGTGCGTGTGAGCTACCAATTATGAGAAACTGGGATTAAGCCTGCTGATTATTCATTTACTGAAGTCTGATACCTCTCTCTCTCTAGGTGTGTTTTTTTTTTTTTTTTGTTGAACTGAAGTTCCCGTGCCCTTACTCGATGCATATGTATTTATGTTCTTGCAGCAATATATGGCACACCTTCTTTCCCATGGACAGTTTGATGGAAGTGGCTAGAGTTGGGATCTCTACACTGCTACCAAAATGAGTGAACGACCATTGGAATTTCTGTCATGGGATGCCAGGATAGATAAAAATTTATTTCCTTTTTTTTTTGTGTTAAATGGAGCAATTGTAGAGTTGCTTAAGTGGTCCATGTTTTATTTATTATATGTCACATTCCGAATCAGGTAGCATTTTGTTAAATTTCGAATAGATGCTTCGTCTTGTCTTTTCATTCTCTAGAACTAGCCTCCTGGCACTCATTGGTATGCCTTCGGATGTCATTGTTGCCTTCTCCTTCTCCTTTTGGTGGGGGAGAAAGGATATTTTAATTCAGTTCACAAAGTTTGCGGGAAAGAATCGAATATTCTCCTTTTTCAGCTAGATATATCTGGAAGAATGACAGGTCGCATTGAGATTGCAATTACTAGAGAAATAAATGCTACCCCATTTATACTGCGTAGCACCATCAGCCCTTCGACTGACCCTGACATCAGACCTGGTACTGATTTATAACCAGTATCCACCAAGGTTGCAAGGAAGAATGTGTTTTCTGGATGGCTGCTTAAGGGATTGTAAGGTCTACACGATCACCATCTTGAAAGAGCTTCGTTGGGAAGAAGATTTATGTATTCTTCCAGTTCTTGGTGTTACTTTTCCAACTAGAAAAGGATAATTCATAGTTCACGTGGATTTTGCAACTAAAGACTTTCAGTAGAGGATACGGCCAAATCACCGGTTTTTCCAGTTCCCTAGAAGTGAAACTGTTGTCAGTTATGTGCAGTAATAGAACTACCTTGTGAGTTCAAGGACAAGAAAGGTTAAAAGTCCTCCAGGGATTCTGTCTTCTTAGCAACACAATATGCGAACTCTTCAATGCAATGGTTGATGCTGTTGTGGCACCCAAATAAACTCTACAGGTAAAACTTCATCATTCTCTATTTTTGGAGAACCATCGAGGAAACAACATAAGCTAAGATCAGTCATCTGAGAAGGCCTGTTACCTCTGAGCGACTGGAAAAGAAAGAGTTTGGTGTAATTAGCTTTGCTTGACTAAATCATATGCTTACCACCATTAAAAAAAAAAAAAAGTAGCCCAATATGAAACTGATATCAAGAGATATTTGAGGTAACGATTTAATGGAAGAAAACCAAGGAAAGGAGCACGCACCCTCTGCTAGCTAATCATAAGACTTGAGACCCAGTAAATGTAAGAGTTTTAGTTGAAATTGTTATAATATAATTAATAAAAGTAAAATCAAACAAATGGAACGCCCTTGAGCGATGTAAATGAAGAAAGCACATAAACGACAACTCTGGTCGCATTCCTTTCTTGCAGACAAGGGTAGCAAATTTGACTAGTTCTTGAGCCTGTTGATATTGTCGTGCCATTTTCATGTTGTTTAGCCATGTTTTTACTAACCAAAAAGCTACTTGTCAATGTCACGAAAGTATTGCCATGACCATGATTCTGAAACATTGATCTTTGTATCCTTACAGCAATTTTAGGTTTGCCAAAACCAATCCTTATACATGGTCTTATCCAGGTGTAATGCTAGTAGTTATATTTACTTCCTTGCACTGGGCAAGATAGGCTGTTTCCATGAATAACAGCCAAAAGTTTAATCAATTACAACGCTGTGCTGTGCCAATCACTCGTGCACGACAGCAGTAAACAAACTTCCACTGATAAACAGGGGGCGTGCGGCAAAATGGAGCAATCTTATTTGCAGTTTATCTGATAAAGAAGTAGAACATCAAACATTTGAAATTGCTGCCTTCTAAAATAAACCAATGACCAGCTATTTAATTTCACCTGCACAGTTGGTAACAATTAACCAGAGATGCATAACATGTAGCAGTACATTCTTCGTACCCCACTTTTTGAAGCCTGCTTTTCACGGCGCTTGTAGTTTGTAAATGTTATTACAGAAAGCAAGCAATAAAAGTGTTTACAGCAATACATCATTAGGAACATAGCAGCAGTAACCTATTCTAATACCCCCAACAGTTTGTTAGCTGAATAAATTCATGTTTTCTGAACCACCCTCCTGTAGGAACCCTTCAAGGTTTGCAAGTAGAATCCCAACATTGATCAGAGAGCATGTACCTGGCGATCATTTCCGATGAGTCCCACACACAATGAAGCACAAATGCTGTCACTTTTCAACAGAGTACGTGTGCCACACTTGGGTTTAGTGGAGCTGGTCTGCATAGCTACAGCATTTCGGTTAGCAGATTGCAGTTCTTCTGTAGCTTGCGACTTTGGGGGGCTCTGTACAGTTGCGCGAGAAAGAGAAGATGCATTGCGCTTTAAAGCATTGTCAGTTTCATCAGCTGTGCAGACTCGCTCCCTGCAAAAAAACGAAGGGGCACAAATCAATAGAAATCGTTTGATCAAATAAACCATGTAGGGAAATTAACAGGTTTCCACCACTGCACCACCTTACCTAGGCAAGGAGGTCGCATGCTTCCTATGGTGAGGGCTGTTTCTGTCACTCGTACCATCTCCTTCCTCAAGATGAGCAAATTGTTCCTTAAAGCGATCCACTCCACTGGACAATGACATCCAAAATGAGATAATAATCAATCACCGCGCTTTGAACAAACAAGGAGAAACCATGGTATTGTCACATAATGCATAGTTCTGAATTAATGTGATTAATCAAATCTAACATGCAAATGATATTCCCATTTGGAATAAAGTTTAAAATCCTCTCATGCAAACCTTTTTCTGTATAACACGTGGTGCTGCTTTGTCATGCACAATAGTAACTTGTTGGTACCATAGTTTTTGTAGCAAACTAGCAGTAAAATAGATCTCCCATCTCTATAAAGAAGCATCAACTGGATAATATAGTAGCTAACAGACATGCGCGCATGGGGAAAAGAAACTAACAGACATGCAGCAAGAAAAGAAAGTATCAATGCTGTGATCCCCAAGATGGACCTAATAAGTGTTTATTCCTATGAATAATGATGTTATTGACACCTTAAGGGAATTGATTAACATTTTTCAATGACAGCTACAGTAGTATGCTGGAATGCAGGCTTGGGCATGCATAATTGAGAATAAATAGGCGTTCTATTGTTTTATGCATATGCAATTTCCTTTTTCATATCATGCCATTGGAATAAGATTTTAGTTCCTGACCTTGGATAAACAAAGTGAGTCTGATCTGTGCCCCGAAGGTACTCTTTTAGCATTTCTGGATGATACTCCAAAATCTGCTTTGTAGAAAATAAGACAAATCACAATTAACAACTAAGTAGGCTACCACCAAAAGAAGCAGAAAGCATTACTGAAGCAAGCACCAATACGATCATACCTCTCTGTAAATTAGTTCTCTTACATCATCCCTTGTCAATTTCCTCCTTTCAAATTCGAACTCAAGTTTTGAAATGGGTTTCCTTGAAGGTTCTTCCTCCTTATCTGCTAGTCCGTCAAAATATGGATCAGCTAAAGCCTGGAGAGAAAATAGAAACTAATATCAGGAAGGAAACTGTGTGAATCTGGATATACAAATCACAAATAAAAGGAGTGATATAAAAAATAATGTTAAACTATCGTTTGACTAAATCTTATCTCTTCAGCAGATGGGCGATCTTTAGGATCAAATGCCAGCAACCGCTCAAGTATACGCAAAGCTGATCGGTCTACATCTGGAAATTTTTTTGAGAAAGGAATTGGCCGCTTTTTCCTCATGCTACTCAAATACTTCCTAGCTTTTTCATTACTAATCTGCATGTATCACAAAAAAGAAGTGGTGAGAAAAGAGGAACAATCAGATTTAGGAAAGGCTGAAGTTTCTAAGACAGCAAAAGAAATTGATTGAGAAAGGCAACAAACTCGAGCAATGGATTCAGCCGAAGGAGTGCCAAGCAAATCGGTTATGAGTTCCAATTGATGCACGACATTTTTTCCAGGAAACAAGGGTTTCCCCGTCAACAATTCTGCAAATATACAACCTATGCTCCAAATATCAATAGCAGGAGTGTACTGCAGAGCACAAGTTCAAAAAAAAGTGTCAAACAAAATCTTGAATTCCAACTGAAATATAGCCTGAGCAAAGCAATTTAGGTCACTTCATCCAAAAGAAAATAAACCATTAAAACTTGGTAGTTTGGTGCATGAAACATAATTGAGCATTGGGAAATACTGGATAGCTGATGAAACAAAGCAGCAAATGCACCACCACAGTTGATCAATCTGTCACGTCAAACTATAGCTTTATATGTTTTTCTGACAAGATTTTGTTAAAAAAATTCACATTTCATGAATAACAAGGTGCACATCAATTTAATAGATGATGTTGGAGGGTTGCAGCTTTTGCTGTTCGAACTTCTAGATCAAATGTTTCTCTACTACATCCATTTCTAATTAAAACCAATTCATTGACAGACATGTCAAAATCCACAAATTATACGCAGATAACTAATTAGTAAAGTGAAAATGCATGAGTGTCACATCCAAAATACCAAGCTGGCTTAAAAGAAGAAGAGTCAATGAGTAGACTAAGCAGGAGCTAAAAGATGGCTTCCAAAAGAACACATACAGGCAATCAATCTTCTTTTTCCTTCAAATCATTTTTACATAATAAACGGAATGAGAAGGATTTATTATTTGCATGCCTTAGATGAAAAGGAGCCGCAGAGTTCAGGGGCACGGTACCATCGAGTAGCCACATAATCCTTGACAAAACACAAAAAAAAAAAAAAATGTTTATAAGCCAACACAGACACCATATATAATAATATAATCTAACTAATGTTATGATCCTCTAAAACATTACAATTACATATATAACACAATCAATCACTGAAAGTTACAACCGTGATTCAAGAAGACACATACAGTCCAAAAAATAGCAGAAGGAGCATTACTAAATGACACACGAGCCAGCCCAAAATCACAAAGCTTTAATTTACAGTCGGCATTAGCAAGAATATTTTTGGGCTTCAAGTCTCGATGAAACACATTTCCTGCAAAAAACAACATTTTCCAGCAACAAAAAACACGTTTTGCTTTAGAGCAACTCATGATGGTCATATCGATCTATAATAAAAAAACAAAAAATTAAACTAGAAAGCAGTCCTTTAAGTTCAAGAACCTGCATGTATATATTTGAGAGCTCGAAGAAGCTGGTACAAGAAAAACTGGTGATGTTCAGGAGTGAGGTCATTATTTAACTTGATAACTTGATGAAGGTCAGATTCCATCAACTCAAACACCACATAAATATCTTTAAACTCTCTTGGAGAAGGAGGGAGCATAATATGTCTGATTTCTACAATATCAGGGTGTTTAAGCAGCCTGAGCAGCTTGATCTCACGTAGAATACGTGTAGCATCGGAGACATGCTCAAAGATGTTGGTCATCTTCTTGATAGCGACCCTCTCTCCCGTGTGAGTATCTATGGCGGATGCAACAACGCCATAGCTTCCTTTTCCGACTACTTCTTGAATTTCATACTGGCTTGCTTCTCCATACTCAGTGAAAAATTCTCTATCAAGCATGATCTGAACAATCAAAACAAAATTGAACAGGACCAGCAATTTATATCAGAAATCACAAACCATGTAAGAACTAAAAAAAAAAAAACCATGACAGAAAAACAGGTGCTGTGCTAACTTAATTGCTCGACGGTGAAGGAGATATGGAGAGAAGGAAGCAAGAACATAAATGGGATTTTAATCAAAATCAAGATTCTGTTCTTCGTAACATAAGCCAATGTCTGTGCACGTACTTTATTTTATAGGAAAAGCCGAGTGATGGGAGGTTTTTCAACTAAAGTGCGGTCAGAAAGCATCAATTTTCAGTGAAGTTTTAATTTTATTCACTTTAACCAGTCAAGAAAATACAAAGACGAAAAAATCAAGTTATTAATAAAATTATAATTCTCAAATTTATATATTTACCGAGAGCCTCTTTAGTCGTTATTTGACAAAGGTGGGTAAGAAAACAAAAAAGACGGATGGATTTTAATTGCAAGAAAGAAGCAAAGGAGAGACAGGAGTAGAGACAAAAGAGAGAGTTCCTCAAAATGCGTACCTTATCTTATCCACCCCTATGGTCACGGAGCTTTAAACTATTTTTGAGTATTTTAGCAGACAAGAGACGGCCTCGCAGACAGGCTAGGTAATATATATGGCCGGTTGCTGGCAGTGAGGGGTAGCGTTCCATGAAGGCGTGAAGGCGATTGGACCTCCTCAGGAACCCCGTCTGGATGGATCTAATCTGAAGCATCTCAAAACTTGAATTGAAAGGACATGCATCTATCTCCACTCCAGAGGTTGGTTGTTTGGTTTTATTTGGACTGTCCTCATATTTATTGTGTCTATAATAATTCGTAGGGGTAATAATAATGGAAGTATCTGCTTTTTCTGAAAATTCAGTGGTGGGTGTGTTGCTTCTAATTCTAATCATATATAATGTGGCTTGGCTCCATCTTACTTCTTGTTTTTTAGTATGATTTGGAAATTTTCTTCCTCTATCGCCATTAGTTTATGGATTTCCTTTTCGCGTTATTTTCTTGAATTAGAGCCAGAAGCAGTAACGATAACATCAAACTCAAGGATCACTTCCGTCAACATCTCAGCAACAAAAATATATTGAAATCCATCTATATTAAGTTTTTTTCTACTATCTTTTCTCTAATGACAAAGCATCCTTACCCCCACCACCTTTTAGGGGAGGAGCAAGTCACAAGTGAATTCCTCGTGGCTAATTCAGCCCCCTTGTCGCTATCACGCTCAAAAACTCAAATTCGTGGTTCATAAGATGAGCATGGCCCGTCTAGTTGATTTTTTACAAGCGCAGTTTAAATCAGAATACGAACTTTCTAGGGGGGGAAATATGAATCGAAGTAAATCTTTTTCGAGTGATTTGAACAATCGAGAGAACAAAAAACATAGAAACAGATTTGACTCTTTAAGAACATCAATAAAAATAAAGATAAGCCGAGGAGCCGCTGGAAATTATAGGGACGGTGTCGGTGCCTGTCGGCCCGTTCAAAATACACGACTCTTTCAATAGAGTACTGACCGGAGATGAATAGATCATTGAATGGTATTATAGAATAAATTGATTGAAGAAAATAAACAAATAAAATGGTTTATAGAGTGGCACATCTTAGCCGTTGAAATTGAAATACATAGATGTATAGTGCACACATACGACCAGGTTTCACCTAACATGATAAGAGGCTGATGAAGATAGATCCTAATTTTTATAAATAAATAAAATTGACAAATTCTTTAATTAAACCACGGGTCTGAAAGAATGAATTTTGTTTGAAGAAATCAGACATGGCTCTCTTCGTCACGGTAAGATCATGGGATAGACTTGCAAGAGTTCTACGATTTTATTTGAACTTTAGGGTTACGTCAAGATATTTAATGCGTTTGTTACAGATTGGAGATTGGTCTCAACAATCAATGGAGCCAGTTCATCTTCCAATTTATTCTTCTCTCCACCTACCCGCAGGCCACGCTCTCACAAAAAAAAAAAAGGAGAGAAAAAAATAAAATCTTTCAATCCTTGTCTTGGTGTCACATGCAAATTGTTATCCAAGAACTCAGATTGCGGATATATAAACTGGAATGAAGGACGTTTGATCCATGCCATATGCAATGGCCAAATCCACTGTTATACTACTGACTCTATTTTTTTTTTTTTTTTGATACATTTGAGCAGCAAAATCTGCAAAGATTAGTCTTGGCCACCCAAAAAAAACCTATTCTAGGAAATTCTAAATTAAGGGAGTGGAATGGACTCAAAACGGCGATCTGATGTGCAAGAGCAACAAGCAGTTTTTTTAAAATATGAACGCTCCGGGCATTTTTTTTACCTGGATATTCGAACCATGTTGGTTAAGGAGAAGGCAACCTCCGTCAAATTGGCCGAACCGTAATGGCTACGGAGAGAGCAATCTCCAGGCCAGTCCTTGTGAAGTTTCATTTATAAAATATTATAGTTTACAAGCCCACAAGTATTCTGGTAACGTTGAATTACCCTGTATTATTATTATTAACTGGGATTTAGCAAGTCAAATCTGAAAACTTCCTACCTAACTTGATTATTTTAAAGATAATTTAGGTGATTAATAAAATAAATAATTTAATTTTAAAAAAATTTAAAAATATATTTTTTTAATATTAAAACAACAATACATTGAATCAATCTAACTTTCGTGACTTAACTCTTCAAATTTATAATTTAGAATATAAATTTCATTGAGTTTAACAATTTTATTTTCTTTTTAAATTATTTTTTTATTTAATGATAAGATAATAAAAAAAGACACTTTTAAAATTAAATATTATTTAAAATTAAATAGATTAAATGTTATGATGTATGTTTGGAATTATAATAAATAAAAATTAAAAAAAAATTATGAAGATAAATTAAAAAAAATGAGAGAAAAAAAATAATTTTAAAAAAAATTGGTCTGTCCATGTAAACAATGAAGAAACTTTTTCCTAGCTCTTCTTAGGTAGGTAGGTAGATATATAAACAGGGAAATAGTTGGCTCCAGCTCTTTTAGTTATGTAGATAATATCTTAACAGTGAAGGAGCCCTTCTCTCAGCTCTTTTAATTGTATAGATATTAGATAATGCACGTGCATTTGAGAAAGGCTTCTTGATATTTAGCATGTATTTGTTAATATTATATATGATACTTTTTAATTGAAAATACGTAAAAATAATATTTTTTTTAATTAATACATTAAAATTATAAAAAAAACACTTAAAAATTATTAATTTAATATTTTTAAAACAAAAATATTTTAAAAAACAATTTCAACTATAAAAACAAACAATTATTTACTCTCATTGGTGAAGAAACCTAAGCTTCTTGGGCAGTAATGCCAAAGTATCCCGGGATGGAGTGTAAAGAATTATAAGAAATTTTAAAAGATGTGGAAAACATATTGTGCCTGTTCACATTAAAATTATTTTTTTACCATTCTCAAAATAAACTAAATAACTAGTTATTGGGCAGTACAATATTTTTCACAGAGATTCATCAAACATTAACATATTGATGGGGGTATAAAGATCTTTTTGCATTTATGATTAACACTAAAAATGAATGTGTATTTTGGTATTTTTATTTTTTTATGCATGGTAAATAATTTAAATGCCCTTGGAAGTTGGTTTTTCTTTGACTTGCATTTAAGGTCATCTAGGTATTTTCATTAACCTTTTTTTGGTTATTCTCATGTTGGTTTGGGGGCAATCTTGTGATTTGATAAAAATAAATATTATTTTAAAAAAATTATTGTTACGTGTGTTGCACAGCTCAACATGTGGATGACTTATTGCTCTTCGCATGGTGTTTTAATTGTCTTGGTATCCCCATCATAATGAGGCAATGCATGTACCAAAATTGTCTTGGTATCCCCTTCATAATGAGGCAATGCATGTACCCAACAATTATTTGGTTTAACGCCAATAGTCTTCTCCCCTTTTGTTTCTCTCCCCCTTGCTTTTCATATTTTTTCTTTTGAAATTTCAAAGCACCCCTTCAATTTGTTATTTTTTTATATTTGTTTAATGTATTTTTATTATTTTTATTTTTATTTGGAATAGTTTGTAAATTTTGATTTATTTTACAATTTCACCCCCCTTTAATTTTTTTCATCTTTCAAGTTTGGTCTCCATTATTTTGATCATTATTTGTTTTATTTGAAATAATTTTTAATTTTTTTTTTATTTTGCAATTTCATGCTCCTTGAGTTTTTATGTTAAATTTGATCCTCATTTTTTTAATTTGGTATTTTTTATTTTTATTTTCAATTTCATCATTCAACATTAAATTGGTTGGGAATTTAGCTTCTTAATTGAACCCGAGTCTAAGATTTCATGAGTTGCAAGTTTTAAATATCATCTTAGATTTAGGAGGTTTGTCCGAACTTGCTTGTTTTTTTATTCTTTTTTTAAATTTATTTTTTTTCAATTTTATCTTTTAATATTTATTTAATTTAATATCAGGCTTTGTTAGATTTTTTTATATGCTTCCTATAAGATTTTTTTACTGATTTTGAAAATAACTCAAGTTGTCTTGAATTTTTTTTGTTTGTTGTTTTTGTTAAATTTAGCTTTTTCAAGAGATATTTTTAATTAAATTATATTAATTGATTAAATATAAACATTATATGCTCACTTCATGATATTTTATCAGGTCATGTTCTTTTAATTTTATTATTTAATTGGCGATTGAGCTTCGCTGATTTTTTTTTATTTGCTTCCTATATGATTTTTTATTGATTTTGAAAATGACTCGAGTTATTACGAGTCTTTTTATTTTTTATTTTTTGTTAAATTTAGTTTTTGTGTGCATATGTAATTAAATTAGTTGATTAAATACAAGCATAAAATGTTCACTTCGTTCATTTTTTTTCCAGTCCTGTCCTTTAGCATTTATTTAATTGGAGATTGGGCTCCATTAATTTTTTTTTTAATTGCTTCTTATGGGATTTTTCACTAATTTAAAAAATAACATGAATTATCTTATATTCTTTTATTCATCATTCTTTGTTAAATTCAATTTTTTTAAAAAAATTAAATTACTTAATTAAATACAAGTATAAGATGTTCATTTCTTAAAATTTTATTTGGTTTAATTAAATATAAATAAAGAGACAAGTCATAAAATTTAATGCTGACCCATTTGCTGCCAAAAAAGTTTCTCATAACTTAAACATTTTTTTTTTTCAGTTAAAAAAAAAAGGATATGGGTGTGCCACAGGTACCGTAAATAATTAACCAAAAATAGGAGTGAAAAAACCACTGTTTATCTAGAACCATTGCAACATGGATCAAAGTAGTAATCCACGATTGTTTGGTTTTTTTCTTTTTCTTTTTCTTTTTGCCTTTTGTTTTTTGAATTTTTGTTATATTTTTTTTCAAGTTTGTTTTTGTTTTTTTCATTTTTTAGTGATTGAAAATTAGTTTTTATAATTTAGTAGTTTTTTTTATAGGGTTAATGTGATTTGCGGGTTTGCGAGGATAACCAAAGTTGCCCTAGTTTATGGATTCGGTAAGGTGTCTTTTGTTTATTTATTTTTTAATTGAACTTGATTTTGCTATCATGTATTTTTTTTCTTACATAGTTTTTTTTTAAAATATGTTATTAAACTTTATAAAGTTGATAGACTTGTTCACATGTTTGACTGATACGTGAGTCTTGCAAGTTTAATTTTTTTATGAAGTTATCTCGATATTAAAAAAAACTTTTTGGTGTTGGGTTAGTACTTGATTTTGCAATCATTTATTTTTGTTATCATATAGTTAAATAAAAAATAGTTTTTTAAAAAACAATTACAATCATAGTGGAGTTCATAACCTGGTTCACAAATTTCACGGATTTACCCACTTACCGAATATGCTTTATTTTTTTTAATTTTTTCCTTTAATATTTGATTGGTTAGGAAATAAACTACATAATTTATTTTTGTTTGTTTTTTATATAATTATCACGGTCTCGAATAAAATTATATTTCAGGGTTAATGCTTAATTTTGCGAATATTTATTTTTATCGTGTAATTAAATAAAAAAAGATTTATAAAAAAATTATTAAACTCAATAAAGTCCATTACCCGGGTCGAGGGGGGACCTGGTAGATCTAATTTGTTATTGTCTTAATATTTTTTTAAGAAAATTGTTATCTTGAAATTTTTTAAAAGTTAAGTGTTGTTTTTACGGTCATCTAGATTACATTTAAATTCATGAAATCAATCTATTTAAATCTAGCTAACTTCTATGTTATTTAATTAAAAATTTAAATTAGATAAAAAGTTGGATAGAAAATTTTAAAATTGATTTATTTGGCTAGGTCTAATGATACTGTAAATAAAGTCTACGCACTCTTAATATTCTTAAAAAAGAAGAAGAAGATCCGCAATAGATTAGTGTTATTTTGATCTGTGAATTCCATACTTCTCGTAATTTTATTAGCTGCGATTTGTGTTCATAAAATATGGTAATCGTCTGTGTCCAGGATAAGTTACTAGAAAAGCTTTGAAAAAAAACCTGCATTGGAGCACAGGTTAAAAAACTTGCAAATTGATTTTAATTTTTTGTTCCTTTAGGCCCACAAGTAACATGATAAGAGAAACAAAACTTTATTTTGCTTTGTTCAGAGCATGATTCACCAGAGTTGGGTAACGTTTGTCGTTGCCATTCAGACGCTTTTTTAAGTACTTTTTATCAACAAAAAAAAAATCGATACTCTTTTAAGTGAGTTTAATTGATTTTGATACAGAATCATCAAAAAAATAAATTTAAAAATAAATCAATTCAATACTTTTTAAATTTTTAAATGAAAAACACTGGGAAAAAACATTTTAAATCTCATCACCAAACACACTCGAGCTATTATTTTTTAAGCATACGAAAGCCATGCACATTGCCTATCCAATACTTACCATACCGACATTACAACCACAACTATTATTTTTCTTCTGATTTTAGGTTGTTTTTCCATTTAGAAAGCTTATGCACGTCAGTTCTTCAGTAGGCAAGCTACTTACACAAACTCGAGAGAATTGATTGAACAAGGAGTTTTATTACAGTTAAGCAACCATCTAATTTTGAAACTCTCAACTGCCACATCCATTTACAAAGAACAAAGTCCTACAGAGTCTAGATTTCATGGAGAGAGATCTACAAAAGCACACGCACACCATTTACCACTTCGAAGATTTACATTTAGCAGCTATTCCATTTTCATTCAAGTAAGGCCTAAATGTCCTCATGACTTCTTCATAAGTTGGCCTCTTGTAGTCCACTGCCTGTGAACAATCGCTCGCTTATCTCAGTAAGGAATGAGGATTCAAATGTACATAATATAATGTTATAAATCCTTGCTCTTTTCTGCACCATACCTGTTCGATAACTTCTTCAGGACTTGTCCATTTCCACTCTGCAAATTCAGGATCTGCTTCACCACTTGCTAAGTTGATCTCACTCTCGTCTTTTGTTAATCTCATAAGAAACCTGTCAACCAAAAACCCTGAAATCATATGCAGAAGCAGCAGGATAGTACACAACGTATATCCTTCTCCATTGATCCCGTACCATATCCCTCCAATTATTTCAATACGTCATTATTTCATATGCACAAATAAATTTAATCACAATTAGCTTAACAACACATCGTATGTAATCATAAGAAAGAAATAACTGAGTTTTCTCACTGCATAAGATTCGCAAGATCAAATGAAATTCTCAGTCATTACAACTGTTTAAAAGTCAATTTGAAATTGACGCTAAACTTTGTCCCCTCTTTTGTTTTCCCTGTTCTAAATCTGAATTTTCATAGCCATCGGATAACAAGAAATGCACATCGTGGTTCAAATTCATTTAAAAATGGACTCAGATACTGCACACAGAAGTGAGGATTTATAATACTGAAAGGGATTGGATTTAGGATCAGAAAACTGAGATGAAAATGTCACAGATGAAAGGTCCTGGAATTTTGTAGCATTTTAGTGGCTATTCACGAAAATTCTAATAGTGCAATCATATTAGATACTGCACAGTTAATTTCTCCGATTTAAACCAAATGTTATCTTCTTTCTCACTATCAGATCGAGTACTCGATCAGAGAGAGACAGGGAGGCTCACCACTTTTGTGCCTGTCCGTGCCATTCACCTCCCCAAAGACGATTCACTTTGGCTTTCACGGCAGGGGGGAAGTCATAAGTCAACCAATTTGGAACCTGTGAATACAGAGCCAGCAAAACAGAAAAGGATTGACCATCAATTCAAGATTATATCTTAAAAGATGCTTTCATACGAGTACTTGAGATATTGTTTACTTTCACGGTAGTCATTATAAAATTTAACATGAAATTAACTAGTTACTCAGAGGATATACTTGAGAGATTGTTTATACTATTCATTCGGTTAGCAAAGTTGATACCCAACCTCGGCAATAATTTCAGCAGAGACTATCCCAGTTTCTTCCAGAAGTTCCCTGATGGCTGCAGACTTAGGCTCCTCACCATCTTCAATGCCCCCCTACCATGGGAAATCACAAAGATGAAACACATAAGCTTAGCTGAAGGGTGGAAACTATGGTCGAACAAGAACTAATGTAAATTCAGAGAAAACTGATATAAGATTTCTTATCAGACATCTGCAAAGGTTGGTCTAAGTGCATCCCACGAATAACCCAAGGCGAACCCACTTAAGTATCATACTACTCATTATCTAAAACTCTAGGAAGCTTCCTGCGGATAGGGGTATCCTAAAGCATCACAAATTATATTCATTGCATTTATCAAATGCCTGGATTTGGGATAAAATGCCAAAGTAAGTAAAAAAGCGGAACAGATGTCCACTACTTGCCCGGCAGCGAAGTTCATCGCATTGAGAATAATTGAAATCTAGTCCGAATGTAAGCCAAAATCTTGATCGGTCCGAAAAATCACCCCAGTGATCGCATTAAAAACTAAGATTGCTTAATACTAGAGATGAACTGGAATCACAGAATTATTATTCTCTGCACTAGAATAGTAGATGATAAGCTCGAGCAAGCAGAAATAATAAGAAGGTGAACGATTTCAGCACATTTGTTAGGAATTAATTACTTTTTCAGAAAGATCAAATCCAATGCGGCATTACCTGAGGCATCTGCCATGCTCCTGGAACATTTAATCTTGATGCCACAAAAACCTGCAAGGAGTATTATCATGTCTTCCCGTTAAATATGATTTTAAGAAGTGCAGGAATATTCTAACAAACTTCAACGAAGAAAAAAGGGGGGGGGGGGGGGGGAAGCGAA
>Ga0325404_1003371_pt1 | contig 17031 bp, 5 predicted proteins | sample PopdelMetagenome_18_FD_205664 | JGI IMG/M metagenome (GOLD analysis project Ga0325404, IMG submission 205664) | Populus deltoides microbial communities from Bellville, Georgia, United States - Xylem-Control-R1 | ecosystem: Host-associated > Plants > Phyllosphere > Stem > Wood/Secondary xylem... | reverse complement strand
TCTCAAAGGCAGAACTGGGTTCTCCTTCCTTCAAAGAACTTGTAGCCTCGTGTATTAGCTTTCCAACGAGACTAATCTCGCTTGAAACAGAGTTCTATAAGTCTAGATATAGTTAAAAATCTGATGAATGTTCAGACAGTAACAGTTCAATGTCTAGATAGTAACAGTTTGACAGTAACAGTTCAATGTGTAAACAATAATAGTTCAAAGTGTAGACAGTAACAGTTCAAATGTCTAGACAATAACAATTCAAAGTGTAGACAGTGACAGTTCAAATGTCTAGACAGTAACAATTCAAAGTCAAACAGTAACGGTTGGAAAAGTCAAACAGTAACGGTTGGGAAAGTCAAACAGTAACGGTTGGAAAAGTCAAACAGTAACAGTTCAAAGTCAAACAGTAACGGTTGGAAAAGTCAAACAGTAACGGTTGGAAAAGTCAAATAGTAATGGTTCAAAGTCAGACAGTAACAGTTGGAAAAGTCAAACAGTAACAGTTCAAAGTCAAATAGTAATAGCTCAAAGTTAGACAGTAACAGTTGGAAATTGGACAGTAACAGCTCAAAGTTAGACAGCAACAGTTGGAAAGTGGACAGCAATAGTTCAAAGTTAGACAGTAACAGTAGACTTTCACGTGAATACCATATAAAGGAATTGAGTCATACGAACACTTGCACATTAAGATACTAACTCTGAAAATATACATGATATATGTATGTATGTTATTATGAGGAAATGAACATGCATAAGAAAGTAACATATGAGTAATGGATGAATATGGATTCTCTATAATATCGGCCTGAAGGAATGATAACTATTGATATGATTATTATAAAACATATCCTTGAATGAGGAAAATTTATGAGATGAGTCTTTGACTGTAGGAGGGACCACCGGTGTGGTGCAACAGCAGCAACATGGGAGCACAAGTAGAGCTTCTACTGCAGGTAGGTGACTTTCACCTTCCTTTTAAATAATGTTGAATAATGAAAATACTTTTTCATGAATATTACTGTATTGTGTTAATTCAGATACCAAACTATCAAATGCTTAAATGTTAACAAATGATTGATTAGCTTCGGCTAATGGCATCCGAATGGATGACTGGGACAAACAAATGATTAGCTTCGGCTAATGGCATTCGAAGGGATGACCGGGACAAAGGATTGATTAGCTTCGGCTAATGGCATCCGAATGGATGACCGGGACAAACGAATGATTAGCTTCGGCTAATGGCATCCGAAGGGATAACCGGGACAAACGATTGATTAGCTTCGACGACAAATGATTAATTAGCTTCGGCTAATGGCATCCGAAAGGATGATCGGGACAAACGATTGATTAGCTTCGACTAATGGCATCCGAATGGATGACCGGGATAAATGAATGATTAGCTTTGGTTAGTGGCATCTGAAGGGATGACCGGGACAAACGATTGATTAGCTTCGGCTAATAGCATCCGAATGGATGACCGGAATAAATGAACGATTAGCTTCGGCTAATGGCATCCAAAGGGATGACCAGGACAAACGGTTGATTAGTTTTGGCTAATGGAATTCGAAGGGGATGGCCGGGGTGAGAGAATAGTTAACCTCGACAAATGATGTTTTAAAAGAATGGCCGGATTTAAGATTATAGTTGATTGCAAGAATTGGTGTATATATATATACTGCAAGTTATGTATACCAAGAACATGAAAGGAACTACAAATGTCACGCTTCAAACATGAGATAATGTTAATGCTTCGTTAAACTGCCAGACCATTTTCTTATTGTTGTTGTTGTTGTTGTTGTTATTATTATTATTATTATTATTAAGTAATTGCATTCTTGTAAATGTTTTGTACTGCAGTAGGGACGTCATACCAACAAGGTGCCTAGGAAACCCGATACATGGGAACCTACTTTTACAAGGAATCATGTAGTTGCATTCTAAATCATGATGTATTTTATATGAATCAATGTACTGAATGTATAACTATTATTAGATCCTTTTAGATTAAATTCGTGATGACTATTTGTAGGATAGAATACAAACTCATGACTATGCAGGTATATTTTAAATGCGAACTTCTAATCATGCAAACATAATATTATAAGTTTATGTAAGATTCACTTTTAAATGAAATATTGATTGTTGTTGATGTATGGATTATATATTGATGATGTGAAGGGAACATGTTCGCCAATTACCGACATGATGTGTGTCAAGTACAAAAAAAAATAAAAAATTTACTGTTGTTTTGAGCTTGTAAAAGTCGTGCTGTTACAATCTTTTCCATTTTTTTTTACTTTTTTTTTTCTTTATATGAGGCTCCAAAATAGGTAAAAACAACTACAATGATAATTTAATGTTGTTTTTCATTATGTTATGATGACAACAAAAACATTGATTATTAATGTTATATATAATTGATTATTAATGTTATATATATATATATATATATATATATATATATGTCAATATCAAAACATTGATTTAATATAGTTTTGATATATGCATATCATATTGATAACTCATGATGTATTCCATAAAGCTTTTAAATGATATCTAATAATACTTAATTGATTCAATAATACAGTAGCCAAACCAGTCCAACCATTTTGATAAACGATCAGACCGTTTCTCAAAACAGCTAGTCTGTTTTTAGAAAATATCTAGAATCTCTTAGGGTTCTTCAAAATGGTCTAACCGATTTTAAAAGGGTCTGATCGATTCTAAAAATGTTCTAACTGATTCTCCAAAGGGTAGGAAACTATGTCTCACAGCTAGTGTCTTTTCTAAGCCTTCAATAGTCCTTCATTTGACCAAAACGAGTGTGGAAATTCTAAGGCAAAAATCTAAGCATACTCCCTCTCATAAACAACTTATAACACCCTTGTTTCACTTGTAATAATCCAAAAACAAAATTAAGTGTAAATTGGCAAAATCATCTAAATAAGCTTAATTGTTATTCCATTCAACTCTACTAAGAGAGTATATTGTGGAGTAAATAGAGGGAGTTCCTTTCTTGCATTCTGGTGTTATTGTGAGGAAAGAGGAGAGAAAAAAGACAAGACAGAGAGGGAGATTTGCTGCTAAACCTTGACAGCGACGTTCGCTTGGTTTTCCATTTCATCTTCTGCAGAAAACAAACGTTGAGACCTGCAGGTATAAGTCTTAACTTTCTCCTCCTTTGCTGCCTTTAAATCTGTTGTGTTGACATTTTAAAAACCCGTTTTGTCTTGCTTTGCACATTCGTTTTCATTTTTAGACTACAATGAACGCTTGCCTTTTGTTGTTCCTGACGTTTTAAAAACCTGTTTCTTTTTTCTTCTTTTCTTTCTTTCGCTGGTTCATAAGGAACCGTGGGAGGGGGGCTGTTGTTTCTTCATCATCAGCTCCCTTTTCTATTCGTTTTTTTTCCTGCTTCTTGAGAGATTAGCCGGCCATGGTTTTGTTTTTCCTATATACATGAATAAAGCATGCTTTCCCGGTTCCTGTTTTGTTTCTCTCTGTTGGCGTTGGGAAATGAATAAGGCAGTTTGTTTTTAAGGTGAGGAAATAATGGGGTTGTGAGGCACGGACATAGGGGTTGATTTCAAAATTTCAGTTTTAAAACTGTGGCTCCCTCATGCATACGGTTTTATTCCTTTCCAGTTACAAAATTTTAAGTTGATTTGGCTTTGAAGGGTTTTTGTTACGAATTGTTTCAAGCTTCTTGTAATTCTTATAATATGTATGATGGCTTGCTACTTTCCATTTTGATGTTTACATCTAATTGTGATGTTGGCGTTTCGACAAAAATATAAAAAAAATGTTTTCTTGTGTGTTGCATACGGCCAATACCCTAACATGTTTTGAACGCTCTTTTTTTTTATACAAAAAAAACATTGGAAGTTTCGAAAATGTGTTTTCGCATGGATTTCTTAAACACCAAAAATTGTTTTTCTTGCATTTCTGGATTTTACAACATGTTTGTAAAACTCCAAAGGGTATTGGCCAATATTCCAAAAAATATAAAAATCTTATTTTGGGGGGAATTCATCTATTATTCACCGCTAATGTTTGGATAAAGAAATCCTTAAAGGACGAATATCCAAAATATTATTGGGAGTAATAAATCCGCACACATCCTTGAAAGAAGCCTTGATTATAATCGAGGACATTTCAATTTTTTTTATTCCACGATTTACGAGCTGTGAGAGTTAAAACACTAAGACAAAAAAATAGGTTTTTAAAGCACCCTAGATTTCTAAATTTTTGTCCCTCCTCCTTGCGATTTACGAGTCGCAAACCCTTGAAAAACTAAGGGGAAAATGAGCTTTTAAAGCACATGGAACTTCCTTGGGTTTCTATCCTAATAAATTTAGTTTGAATCAAAACCTAGAAAACTGATGGGATTAGAAAACATCAACACCATAGCAATTATAAGACAAACCAAATACTAAGCAGCTTACCTTAGGTATGGCGTACTAGGGGTGCTAATACCTTCCCTTTACGCAACCAGTCCCTTGCCTTAGAATCTCTGAAAGACCAGTTAGGTTTCCTAGTGACCATAATACTAGGTGGCGACTCCTTTACATAAAAAGACCCCAAAACCAATCGAGGATCGCCGCGCTCCGCCGCGAGGGTGCGACAAACATCATGAACATAAACATAAACAACCTCTAATCAAAAATTAATTCCTGTACCTTAACTTATCATTATGTTCCCTTTATATCCAGTGACAGCTATTTTGATGTGGTAAGTGCGTATAAGTTTTGCAACTAAAACTAATAATTGCATATTTTGAAATAATATCTACACGAATCAGCAACCACCACATCCTAGTAAGTTGGATTGACTGTGACTAAAGGGCAACACTAAAACTCTGCAAGCATGCTCAATCAAATCACAGCAAGAAAAAAAGAAACACTTGGACTGCTACAGAAGAAGAAAATGCATCACAGGTTAACCAGTTGCTAGACTCTCTAGATTTTAACAGCATCCATACGCTGCTGTAACACTTCAAAATTATAGAATTAGAGCATTACAATGTAAAAAGTTGAAGCAACAGGGTAGCAAGTTACAATAGGGTATAATATTCAGAGCCAATTTTAGTGGGGCAAAGAAGGAGTTATTTAGCCAAAAAGCCTTCCTTTGTTTAAAGACAATTACATGCCTGAGGAGATGAGAAAATGTGGAGATATAACATTGGATCTTACAAAACAGTAGTTTGAAGAGAAAAATGCATCCCACTTACACGATGATATGAAGGTATCTCATGGGGGAAAACAACTAACTACTGGCAAAAAGAAACCAAAGGGAAGCAAAAATGATTATAGCTCAACTGCTGGGACATCAAAAAATTTATGAACCGTAACCCTAAAAATTAAATTGGGGGTTTTGATAAATTTTCAATTACACATGCATAATTAGGTTATAGATCATGGTAAAAACATTTCATAAACCCCTATATTATTGAATTAATAGCCTATAACCATTATTCAAAGTATTGAAAAAAAAAGTTACCTGTGTTCTTGAGTTACAGGTGACCGAGATCGTTCTACAGGACAGAAAGAAACCTGGATTGGGAAAGTTAGGTGAAAAATTTTTAGTGCAAGTTAAATTGCAACAAACAAAAACAAAATCCCTTAATTACTTACCTGAACTATTGAAGAAAACCGTGAAACACCCAACCCGTTTACAAGGAGATACCTTAAATCAGCATGTTCGATGGTGATAATGATGGTCTGGTTCGATTTTGTTCAGATGAAGGAGAAGAAGATGAAGAAAAGAAATTAGGGATGCTGAAGACGCGAAGAAGATGAAATGTTTGGGATAAAGGAAAATCAAATCGATGAAGAGAGGGTGATTTTTCTACAGTTCTGGTTCGATTTTGTTAGGGATGAAGGAGACTGGAAGAGTGGAAGATCATTAATTTTGATTTGTTGGTTTTGTTCATTTCGTCTTTGTTTGCGTTTCGGTGTGGGGGGAGAGCACTGGTGTAGATTTACCAAAGCCAGCGAAAAATAAACGGTTGAGATTTAATCATTGTAAATGTAATCAACGGTGTTCGTAATTTTGGTTTTATATTAAAATTTAAATAATTATTTTTTTAATTAGCAACGGAAAATCCGTTGCTAAATTCAACGTAAATTTTGCAACGGATTATCCGTTGCTAAAGTCCGTTGCTGATATTAAAAAAATAATATATGTGTAATCCGTTGCAAATCCGTTACTGAATTTAGCAACGGAATTATCCGTTGCTAAATTCAGATGCTAATACCCCATTTTTTTAGTAGTGGGTGAGTGAGGAAGAAGAAGGTCGAGGGCAAAAAGCTGGGGGCGTCAGTTTTTGGTTTTTTTTCAAAGGGAAGGGGGGATCTGGTTTTTTTTTTTTAAAAAAAAGGTCAGAGAGGAGGCTATGACTTCTTTGCTAAAATGGATAGGGTTAGGGTTTTTTTTTTATTTGTCCTCCATTTTTCTTGTCTCTCTACCTCCCTTTATAAATTTTTCTCCCCCCATGCATATGGCTGGAGGTTCACTTATATAGAAAATCTCTACATGTGCTATTTAAGAAAATATTGCAATAATTATTGCAGAGATTGTCTTCTAGAACCAGCACCAACAAATCCTATATATATAGTATTTTATATTACAGTGATTATTTTTCATAACCAGCATGAATCAAATCATATATCTATAATATTTTATATTGCAGTAATTATATATGATTCAGTAATTATCTCCTTGACATATTGCTTCCTTAACATTAGCCATGATGCTCTATGTTGTCGCCATATGTAAACTTTTTTTTTTTTTTAATTTATCAAAATATGGGTTAAAAATTAGACAGCAACAAAGATAATGAATGTTAGCTATGGGTTTTTTTTGGGGGAAAATCAATTTAAAGGTATGTTTGGATGAGAGTATATATATAGTTTTGATATATGCATATCATATTGATAACTTATGATGTATTCCATAAAGCTTTTAAATGCTATCTAATAATACTTAATTGATTCAATGATACAATAGCCAAACCAGTCTAACCATTTTGATAAACGACCAGAGTTTCTCAAAACAGCTAATCTGTTTTTGAAAAATATCTAGAATCTCTTGGGGTTCTTCAAAATTATCTAATCGATTTTAAAAGGGTCTGATCGATTCTAAAAATGTTTTAATTGATTCTCCAAAGGGCAGGAAACTATGTCTCACAGCTAGTTTCTTTTCTAAGCCTTCAATAGTCCTTCATTTGACCAAAACTGAGTGTGGAAATTCTAAGGAAAAAATCTAAGCATACTCCCTCTCATAAACAACTTATGACACCCTTGTTTCACTTGTAATAATCCAAAAACAAAATTAAGTGTAAATTGGCAAAATCCTCTAAATAAGCTTAATTGTTATTCCATTCAACTCTACTAAGAGAGTATATTGTGGAAAGTGTAAGTGACACTTTAAACACTCGGAAAAATCTCCTAGAGACTAAATTAGGAGTGGTTTAATACTTGTCCTTCAACATGTATTGGTAAAAGGTTTTCTAGTCTTTAGCCCGCAAAAAGATTAGGGATAATGCTTTGATCCTAAACCCACAAAAGGATTGGGTTTGATCTTGCATCTGTAGGAATATTGTGCAACGGTTTGGTCTCACCTGCTAAGAAGACTAGTGTGTGATAGTGGAACTCTTGAACAAAAGTTCAAGAAGAGTAGTAAGTGGTTTGCCAAACCTCTATAAAATTTGGTACATTCTATCTAAACCTTCACTCTTTGATTATTACATTTATATTGTTTATTGCTTTCGCATTTGGTTGAGGGTTTAAAATTGCATGTTACTATGTAAAAAAATTTTAATTCGTAGTTTTATCTTGTATATCTAATTCACCCCCTCTCTTAGATGTTTGTGTTGCCTTAACCCTAGAATAACAGTATAGAATAACATCATGAACCATTGAACTTTAGATTTTTGTTGTCATAGAGATTCGTGCATACGTTATAAAGAGCGAGGATCATTGATAAACAATTTGCTTCTAGATAGTTCAGATGATGACAGTTCCTGCTCTATTTGGTCTTTTCTAAAATCTTAGCTTCCAACTCTAAAGCCTTGATCTTCTTATCAATGTTACCTAAAGTAGCATTATTCCATGATCTTAGAGCTTTTTAAAGAACTTTGAAAGCCTTCATAACATTTCCATGACCACAGATAGAGGCTATAATAGATCCCTTAAAAATTTGGAAACTTGTTCAACGCGTCAACCACCTGATCAATAACTTCAATAGCTTTATGTCTATTAGTGAATGGAGATTGATGTTCAATCTTATGGCAGAGCTATAAGCCATAATTGCGGGTATTCGATTTGATGTTCGACGTCAATTAGCATATGCACTAGTAAATCTTAGCCTATATTTGATAGAACACACATAAGATAAGGATTTGCCTGCCCTGTAAGTGACTATCCAAGGTAGTTCTTATCATCTTCTTATAAGTAATAAAGGATAAAAGAGGATGTGATGAACCTTAAATTCAGTTTCACTTATGATCTCAAAGGACCCTTCAATTGTGGAGTCAGTGAAGGTTTTTTTTTTTTAAATTATGAAAGAAAATGGAGTGAGGTCTTTTTTTTTACTGGTTTTTCCTTGCTTTTGTTTTTTTTATATAAAAATAATGGTGTATTTTGAAGAGTTAATTACTTGTAATAAGGTTATTTTGTTGTAAGATTTGAGTTTCATTGGATGAAAAAATAAATTAACAGTAGAATTAATTATAGTTTGTTTATTTTCCATCTAGTGGGGTATTACTTTGCTCTTTTGGATCTTAATTAGTCCTTCACGGTTCCATGTTTGGTAACTGATAAGAGTAGATGTTCACAAAGCCATTCAAGGGTATACGAATTAAATTCATTGTACTAATTTCATTCTTGTTGTAAAATAATTAGCACTAGATATTGAAGAATAATATTTAATAAAACGTTGTTGTGTGTATAAATTCGAAGGCTTTTCAAAATTTCATGGGAATGCAAATCTATACATGTAGGGATATATATGTTGAACAAAAGAAAGCGTGTGAAGAAAATTGGCTACCCATAAACTAAGCAACTCTTTCAAATTAAACTGAAAGATTATTTGCATATTCGGTCATTTATAGATAGATATCTCCAACAAGAACTCAAACAATGGAATGTAGGATAAAATTTATTCTTTACGTTTTTATATATTCACCCTGACACCAGGCCCATAACTATCCCTTTTGTTGACATTGAAACACGCTTAAGAATTCAAAAAAGAGCCGATGGAAATAAGGATAACTGGATAAGGGGTTAGAAAAATGTGGAAGGAGTTTCTCCCCTAAAAAATGTTGAATTTTTCGTACAGAAAACCTTTGCTTGTGAGATTATCAAGATAAGGACATAAAAACCACTAGCAACCTATCAGTATGCCTTGTGCACTTGTATAAAAAGAATTAATCCATCACAATATTAAATTTATTTATATTCTTTAACATATGAAGGTTCATTGAAAAGAACTAAGTCGTGTGGTGATTTTAGTGTAGTTCTGAATTTCATAAAAAAAAAAAATGGTCCCTATCATTTTCATTTAATATGTGATCGGTTTTTTTAGTTTTAAAAAATTTAAATTTGATACTAAATTTTTTTTTTTATTTTTTAGTCACTTTTTATGAGAGGAGAGCGAGACACTCGCTAGAATCTAGCATAAAAAGAGAGAGAAAGTCATTTTTACTTATATTCTAGTCGTCAAAATAGTTGAAATTAGCATCAACGGGTTTCATTCGACAAGGGGAGCCTTATAATGGTTGTTTTGAGCTTTAAAATTGCTTTAAAATCATATCTTAGTTGATAATAAAATTTTTTATTTGGGTTGATTTTGTGATATGGACTTTTTGTTTTTGTTTATTGGGTTGATATGTTGGTTTATGAATGTTTTAAGAGTGTTTGTAGGATGCTTTTCAAGTTAGAATGGATTGAAAACATTATTTTTTTGGTAAAAACCCGTAGGCTTGATTTTCTGACCACCATAGTGGTAGCCGGATTCTGAGCTTGCAAGCAACACATCGTCTGTTACAGTGGGCGACAAGCCGTCAATTTTTTTTTTTTTAAAATAGGGGTTGATAACCCTTTAAATAAAAAAAATTACAAGCCCAAGCGTGCGAGCCTAGGCTTGAAGGCCTACGAGCCTTGGATATTCCATTTGTCATACCAGGATATTGCGGCGAATGATTAAAAATAATCTCTCGATGGAAAAAGAACAGATATCTGACATCTTGTTCTTTTAGAAAAAAATCTTGTTTAAGGAGTAACCACCTAGTATTATGGCCACTAAGAACCCTAACTGGTCAATAGAGATTCTATGGTATGAGACTGATTACATAAAAGGAAAGATATTATCACCCCTTAAATGTCCTACCTAAGACAGACTGCATTGCTGGTTTTGTGTTAAATTACTAAGAATTTGTTTTCCATTTTCTTTTTCTTTTTTTTTTCTTTTCATGTTCTTGACTCTAACATTAATGAATAGTTCATATGAATATTTTTATATCTGATATTGGTAAATATTGCATAACCCAAAATAATATGTTATTTCTGACTCTGATATCACTAATTAATTTTACAAAAAATAAAATTTAAAGAATAAATTTTATATGTCATTTTCTTTTCTTGTTTATCCTTTATTTTTTAAAGTTATGTGATCGAATCTAGAGATGGGGCATTGAATTCAAGCCACGATAGCGATTCGTCTAACCTACAGGCCTCTGTCGAAAGTGATCGTACGGATAATGTTAGAGCTTGAAATTACGTTGGAGGTCCTACGGTGCCAATGGAGATATCCAAAGGCACCACTTTTGAATCACGCTTTATGCCTAGATTTAGTCTCAACTAGTTGAATGCTCGAAATCGATGACCAATGGAAAATTCTACGATGGTTTTTTAACAACCAATATCTCAAGGCATTTTGCTTTGTAAATTAGAGAGTCATTAATTTTAAGATGACAATGCTTAATTAATTAATTAATAAAGTAAATAACTTAATAAATAAAAGAGATAGACATAAGATGTTGGAGACAACGTGTGCAATAAAAGTAAAAGGAAACTTATCCAGACAAGATTAACCTTAAAAGTATCTTAAAAGTATTTATGAGGTACTTTTCTCCACGTCAAAACACACTTCATTCTTCATGTAATAAGTGGTTGGAAGATGTGATTGTGCAAGAAGAGTTAAGCCCATTTCTCTAATGTGTCGATGTTTTCTCTCTACAATTCCATTTAGTGGGGAAGGATATGGACAAGTTAGATGATAATAAATGTCATGTGTATATTAAAAAAATTAATTTTTTTTTGAAGAAGCTAATAGGATTAAATAAGACATAATTGTATTATGCAATCATATTACACAAGAAAAAAATTTGCTGAGCTAACTAGCTAAATATAGGAACATAATCTTCAGATCAGTTAATATCTTTCCACTATCTATTACTTGCATAGTAACCAAAACATTGCCCCAAAATATCACAAGCTACAGAGGGTCATAGCCAAACAACAAAATTAGATATTTTGTGCACTCCTTGTTTAGCGAGGTGATCTGCCATGTGATTACTTTCCCGGTAAGAATAAATGTAGGTGATTGAATCAAAACATGAAGCTAGCTTCTGAGCTGAAGAGAAGAGTTTATGTATATTAAAAAAATTGTTTGAATTCATTAGAAAGGAATTCACTAATCTTACAAGAGATCGAGTTTTTAACAAGAGCTTTTTAGTTTTGGAAAACTTCAAACACATTAGATTTGTGAGCCATGGGATACAACATGTTTTTAGTGTTGCATGAATTGGAAGACATTATAAGAGTGTTTGATTGTTGAGGAAGCTTTGTAAGAAAGGTTCAGTCATTAGCCATAGCATGCTCCGATAGCATACTGGAAAATGCATTTATATATATAGAGTTGTAGTTACAATAGGATCCAGCTTTACAAGTATGTTTAACAAGCCATCGTAACAAACTAGAAGATTTTTACAACTTAAATTTCAGAATCCCATCATGAACTGTCATAATCTATCATGTTGCTATCCAATTTTAGATTTATGTTTGAGTTCTGTGTTCGCTTGCTTTTGAGTCAATTTCAAATAATAAATAATTTTTTTTTAAATTGATATCTTGTTCAATTTAAAATATATTATTATGTTTTGCTCAACGTGGTTTTAGCTAAATTTTCAAAGATTTGATGTCAATTTTGCAATCAATTTTGATTCCTCACTTTTAGTTTTATCCTTTCATATTTAATATTTGGAAGCGAATTAGTTCCCTCCTGCAAAAACAAAACAACAAAAGAATCTTTTTTTTTAAAATACAATTTCTATTTTAATTTTCATGTGACCAAGTCTCTCAAAAATAAATTATATTTGTATATTTTATCATATTAAGAAAATCACAAAAAATAGTCTTATATATTTGCATACATTTTTAATTTAATAACCAATTTGTTAAAGTAGGTGACTTGACCTATATTTCAAAAATATCAAAAAACATTTATCTTATTCTTTTTTAATATGTGGGATTAAATTTAAAATACAAAAAAAAATCTATTTTGTTTCTATTAGTATCCGAGATTATAAATTTATATGTAAGATGTAATCTTGATATTAAATAAAAAAATAGTTCTTTTTATTTTTATATTAAAATTAAAAGAGTTATATTTTTAAATAAAACCCTTCTTATTAAAAAAAACTTTTCTTCGTACATAATCAGACCAAGAAACTAATCTATTGTCTTCGTGGAAAAGGAAAGATTTTAAGAAGCCACCCCCAAGTGGATGGGTGAAAACAAAGAGTCTATTGTTATGGGACCCTGCAGAGGCAGCTTGATTTTGTATACATGCACGGTTTATCCATAGCTAGTGGTAATTGGCAAACGATTGCAGCTAGAATACCAAGAATGTTTTTCGATCATAAATAGACTAATATAGTTAGAAATGTTTTGAATATGATTTCTATTTGGGAACTAATCTATTGTTTTCGTGGAAAAGGAAAGATTTTAGAAAGCCACCACCAAGTGGATGGGTGAAAACAAAGAGTATATTGTTATGGGACCCTGCAGAGGCAGCTTGATTTTGTATACATGCACGGTTTATCCATAGCTAGTGGTAATTGGGGCAAACGATTGCTGCTAGAATACCAAGAATTTTTTACAATCATAAATAGACTAATATAGTTAGAAATTTTTTGAATATGATTTCTATTTGGGAACTAATCTATTGTTTTCGTGGAAAAGGAAAGATTTTAGAAAGCCACCACCAAGTGGATGGGTGAAAACAAAGAGTATATTGTTATGGGACCCTGCAGAGGCAGCTTGATTTTGTATACATGCACGGTTTATCCATAGCTAGTGGTAATTGGGGCAAACGATTGCTGCTAGAATACCAAGAATTTTTTACAATCATAAATAGACTAATATAGTTAGAAATTTTTTGAATATGATTTCTATTTGGGAACTAATCTATTGTTTTCGTGGAAAAGGAAAGATTTTAGAAAGCCACCACCAAGTGGATGGGTGAAAACAAAGAGTCTATTGTTATGGGACCCTGCAGAGGCAGCTTGATTTTGTATACATGCACGGTTTATCCATAGCTAGTGTGGTAATTGGCAAACGAGGAACGCACGCATGTAACGAAATTGTTTAATTTTTATTAGAGTATGTAAGAATATATATTCTTACATACTCTCTCTCTCTCTCTCTCTATATATATATATAGAGAGAGAGAGATAGAGAGAGAGAGTATGTAAGAATTTTATATATATATATATATATATATATATATATATATATGTTGATCGAGTGATTATGTGCCATGATTCCCATTAAGTGGGTCGTGCATGACACGGTTGTGACCCGAAAACTTATTTTGACTATTTGAAACTTCTTGAGGGCAACTGATTTGAAACTTCTTAGAAATTATGAACCCGTTTGGTAATGCGGCAACTATATTAAAAATCAATGTTTGGTTATTGTAAACCATATTTTTTTTCACATGGGTCTCCTCTAAAAACTGAGGTCGAAACTCAGTTTATGAGAAGTAAGTTTTATCTGCTTCTCCTGCGTTCTTTTCCTGCTCTTGCCTGCGTTCTTCTTCTGTGGAGTGAACTCTTCACTGTTCACTTAAGAGAACAGTGGAGAATGAATTTAATTCACTCTCCACTGTTCATGTGAACAGTGGAGATCGGACCCGGTTCAAAGCTATAAAAATATATTGAACCAGGTTCGATCCAGTAAAAAAAAAATATTTTTAATTGTGTTTTATTTGAAAAACTAGTGTATCACATTATTCAATAACACTATTTAAATTAGAAGGAGATCGCTTGATGATGTAATATTTGTAGAATTTGATCGCAATCCCAATTTTATTTCTGATAATATTTTACCTGATGTTGTTGCGTACTTACGAAACCAATGCAACTGTAGTCCTTGTCGGATGTATTTTATACATGATGGAATTTTAGATAGTTTAATAGAACAATAAAAAATATTTTATATTAAGTATTATTTATTTCATAATGTAATAGCAGTAGTTAAATATATAATATTTAAATTAAAAACTATTAATATTAATATATATATATATATATATATATATATTTAAAATTATTTTATAATCTCAATTTGAAAAGCATTATTAACCAAACACATTAAACTACTTTTTGTTCGACCTCAATTTCAACCACAGTTTTAACCAAATATCTATTTTTTCAAACTAACCTCAACTAAAAGTATTTTTTATAAAACAATTTTTTTCAAACCATAACCACAACAGCTACCGTAATACCAAACACACTCGAAATAATGCGTTCTCAACGAATAAAAAAAAGGAGAAAAAGATGAGCATCATGAGATAACTTTGTCAAAGTCAAAGAAATTAATCCTTAATTTAAACTAAAAAGAAAGAAAGAAAGAAAAGTCAAGAAAATGCTACTTGTACACGCCCTATAAAATGGTCGTTCCATCCATGCCATCTTGCATCAAATCTCTACATCTTCATACATTCTATAGCTCTGTAACTCACCATCTCTCCTATCGAGGAAAAGGAAAAGCACAGAATCTCTGCCTCATTTACAGACTTCGTTACATTCTTTTGTACCCAAACAAACCTCACACACTAAGCCCAAGCCTTATTTATCTAATTGCCAGCTTAATTCAATACTAAGACTGCAATGAGAAGCATTGATGACTTCAGCCGTTATTCTTTCCCAGATGATTTTGTTTTCGGAACATCCTCATCAGCTTACCAGGTACATGCAGACTCTAAATTTTGCTGCTTGATCTAGTGCGGTAATTAGGAGGGGACAAAATAATACATTCAAACAATTTTGTTATGTTAATTAATTTTTCGTTATTATTTTATTTCAATGCAGTATGAAGGTGAAACAAACAAACATGGTAGAGGACCAGCTATATGGGACACTTTTACTGAGGAACATACAGGTACCAATCTCTCTCATTAAAATTTGTACGTACTTCCCTCGCTATAAGTTGAATAGAATTTTACTGAGGAACATACAGGTACCAATCTCGCTCATTGTTAACTTTAAAATTAAATAATATTATTCTCAACGTTTGCAGGGAGAATAAAAGATCATAGCAACGGAAATGTCGCTGTTGATTTCTATCATCGCTATAAGGTATGGGAGTTCTTCATCATATTTTCGTTGTTGTTAACTATATGATGTATGTAAGTGTAATTGTTCTTAAAAAAAATTGATAAATGTTACAGGAAGATGTGCAAAGAATGAAAGAAATGGGAATGGATGCTTTCAGATTCTCCATTTCTTGGTCTAGAGTATTACCACGTAAGTTTTTATATTTTGTGAAATTTGTTCTTAAAATAGTAATAATAGTAATGACACTAGCAGGATTTGACTTTGACATCTGTTTTCACTGAGTGAATTTCCATTTGATATATAGCTTTCCGTTGGATTTTTTTTTTGGAAAATGCAGATGGCAGGTTAAGTGCTGGAGTAAACGAAGAAGGCATCAAATTTTATAACGATTTCATTGATGACCTCCTTAAGAATGGTTATAACCTTTCCCTTCCCTTCAATTAATCATAATATTTTGCCAAAAAATTGATGCAAAAATTCTTATACAACAAAAGGTTTATCTTGTGCGCTCCATCTGATTATATGATGTTTTGTAATATACAGGTTTGCAGCCTTACGTTACTCTCTTTCACTGGGATACTCCGCAAGCTTTGGAAGATAAATATGGTGGTTTCTTAAGTCCTAGCATTGTGTAAGTAGCAACCTTTCGTTAATTATGCTTCAAATATCCAAACTTGTTGTAGCTTCGAAACATTATAATCTAACCTGTCATTTCGGAGACTTTGTGGACCTATGCTTCTCTAAAATTTAAAACATTCCTATAAATTTTCTCACATAAAACATTGATTTCCAGAAATGATTTCCGAGACTTTGTCGACCTTTGTTTCCAAAATTTTGGAGACCGAGTGAAGAAGTGGATTACTTTGAACGAGCCATGGATGTTCAGTGTTCAAGGTTATGACATGGGCACGATGGCACCGGGTAGAATTTCTGTCGTTGTAAATGATCCACACCGATCCTTAAACACTGGTGCCACCGAAGTGTATACGGTTAGCCATCATTTGTTGCTTGCTCATGCTGCGGCAGTGAAACTATACAAGGAAAAATATCAGTCATGTCAAGGTGGACAGATTGGGATAACACTTGTTTCTCATTGGTTTGAACCTTACTCAGACAGTGAAGATGATCAAAACGCAACCAAAAGAAGCCTCGACTTCATGCTTGGTTGGTTAGTATTTTTTTATATATATCAAATTCAAAAGTACTTTCTGGATTCTTAATTCAGCTAGAGAAGACCTGATATGTATGTACAAACAGAAGGTAATCAGTGTTTTTCTTCATGGTGGCAGGTTCATGGATCCTTTAACTAATGGTGACTATCCACGTAACATGCATGATTTTGTTGGTGGAAGATTGCCCAAGTTCACTGCCGAGGAATCTAAGATGTTGAAGGGATCGTATGATTTTATTGGAAT
>Ga0325404_1003368_pt1 | contig 17042 bp, 7 predicted proteins | sample PopdelMetagenome_18_FD_205664 | JGI IMG/M metagenome (GOLD analysis project Ga0325404, IMG submission 205664) | Populus deltoides microbial communities from Bellville, Georgia, United States - Xylem-Control-R1 | ecosystem: Host-associated > Plants > Phyllosphere > Stem > Wood/Secondary xylem... | reverse complement strand
AAAATGCACTTTTAAGTACTAATCAGGTCCTTAGTTTCGGATTGTTTCAATTAAATCCCTAATTGGCCATCAAACCTCAATAATTATGCAATTAAGCCCCTGATTTGACCAAATCAACTCTACAAAATTATTATTGGACCTTAGAACTTTAATTTCTTCTAATAAAAGCCTAAATTGACTTAAAAATCAATTTTTTCTTGCAATCAAACCCTCCATAAATTCAATTAAACCTTAGATAAAATTTAATTGAGTTCATAAACATCTGATTTTGAACTTTTCTTCCTCAAATTGAATTTTTCTTGTCAATAGGACTCTTACGAGTTAAAAATATACTGTCAAATTTTAATTCTTGTATTTTTGAACCTCCTCAACCAATTCCTAGCCATTTTATGAGCGTTCCAGCATCCTTTTCTCACTCCTATTATTTTTTGGATTCCTTCCGAATATTATTATTATTATTATTATTATTATTATTATTATTATTATTATATAGGAACCCAAAAATAGGTAACAACACTTTTTTTTAATTTTTTTTTTCTCTAAAGTTAAAGTTGCCTTGTAGACATCGTAGAATCTAGATGAAATTAGACCAAAATTCATAAGTCAATGTTCATATATATAATTTCAATCACCCACGTCAATTTTCTCTAAGCAAAATCTATTGGTTTTGTTAAAAGCTAAAAATTGATTTTAAGAAACATTGTCCTATGAGAAATGAAAGTGCTCATAATATATTATGTTAATATGTATGAGCATATTCCATTTTTCATTAAAAGAAATGAGGATGTTGCAAGTGGAAAAGACCACAAGGACAACACCAACAACACTCAAGAAGATGCAGTGAAAACCAAAGAAATCTTCTAGAAAAACAACATTTATTCACACAAATTTCCTAACAAATCAAGATTTTCTCACACAAATATCCTAAGAAATCACATACACAATACAAAATTCATAATTAGTTAGCATTTAATGCGTTGCATGGATGACCTCAATGAGATCGAGAGATTAGATATAGAAAATATGTTAAATATACAGTTAAACCAAATCATCATTAATATAATAAACCTTACTAACAACTAGAACCAACACGGTGGCTTTTAAAAAGTGACCTTCCTTCCATAAGTTCACATCATAATTTTTAAAACTAGATTAATATAAGATCTAAAAGCAGCTGCCAATGTTGGACAAAATTTAAATGACTTCTTACAGAAATCTAGACAACCATAAATAAGGCTTAATATTATACAATCATTTTCAATTACACTAATCTTTAATCTTTTACCTCCTTCACCAGAAGTAATAGTAGTCACATGGAAGCAAAACAATAAAGGCTAGTACCTTCTCTATATGGTCAAAACATCCAGTTGTAAGGGCAAGTAAATGATAGTAAAAAACAAACATGTTAAATAAGATACCAGATATACCATAGCTACGTTGTTTTTCACAAAAATAGCATCATAGTAAACAAGACAAGATACACCTCTCGGTCCAAGGCTTTTTACTTCACCCAAATATTTTTTTGGCAATTTAAGCTTCTTATCAAGATCTCTATTTGATGCACACTAGGGGTGATTTTTTTTGTTCGGTTCGGTTTTTGCCTATAAAAATAACCAAATTAAATTAAAAAAAACTGAAACCGGTTCAAACTAACCAGTTTCAGTTCGGTTCGGTTATTTTAAAACAAAAACCAGAACCCAACCGACTAGTTTCTGTTCGGTTTCAATTTGGTTCAGTTATTTTATATTAAAAACAAAAAACTATATTGTTTTTTTGGGTTTTTTTTGTAATTTCCAATGGGTTTGGTTTCAATTTGGCTCGGTATTTTTGGTTTGGATCAATTTTTTTTTTTCAGTTTGGTTTAGGCTTATGGAACCAAAATCGAATCGAACTGGTTGGTTTTTTAAATATTCTAATAAGTTTAATTGATTTTTTTTTCATGGTTCAGTTTTTTCGGTTAATTTCTTTTCCAGTTTTCTTGGTTTAATTGGTTTTTCAGTTTTTTTGCTCACCCTTAATGCCCACATCTCTCTCTTGCTCCATAAACAAAAGTACTTAGTAAAAAAAATAAAAATTGTCTTCGATGATAATTTTATCCATGGAATGAAGCTCTTTTATCACCACCTCACCAATGTTACACCCTTTTCTTATCCCTACTAATAAAGGTGGAACCTTAGAATGTTCTCTTTCTTTTCTCTTAGAACTATCATGTGTGGTACTATTGTTTGACATATTCACTCTAGTTATCATGTTACAAATATTATCTGCAAAATTAAAAATGTCATCATCCTCTAAATCACCACTTCCTTTAAATTAGCTATATTGTTATCATTGGCATTCTAAATGTTATATCATCCCCATCATCATCATTAAACAACACTCTTGAAAAGGGAGCCCATGTATACTATCCAAAAACCACTATATTACTAAACATTATGTCAAATTTGGAACACAAAGATAGTTCAAGATCAGCAAATCTAAACTTTTTGACTTGTCTAATTTCCTACATAAAATAAATTGAATGTAATTAATAAAACTTGTTAAATTTATTAACTACCAAAATAAGACAAATAAAAATGAAAGGATAAGGTTCATGATAGATAACCTAGATCTTTGTTTTCCACCACTCATAATTGGAAAAAATAGTTTTAAATTCACTCATTCAACCAACACTAGTTTTATAAATCAACTTCTTCCATATCCTCCAATTGTTTTTGCAATCATCTCATTTGTTCTTTACTTATGCCTTGATAAAAGCATGGACAATTTATTCTTTAAAGGCAGTCACTAGAAATTTCCAACTAGTTTTATCAAAATGAGTATTTAATCTCATTCTCATCTCGATTGCTTTGATGCAAATATAAAAAAAATGCACCATTTTCTTAGTCCACATAATTTTCTTCAGACTTTCAGAACCTACCATTGCTTTGTTTGACTATTTTTAAACATAAAATCAAGCATATGATGTTGAAAGAGTAATTCAAACATTAACTAAAAGAGTAAGCACGTGTGACAGTAAATAGATTGTGAAAATACTATGTTGAACTTAATAAAAAAAACAGAGATAAAAGGATATAAGAATAGAGAAAAACAATGACAACTACTGCTACTACTACTGCAAAAGCATTTGTTCTAAAAAAATTCAATTGCTAGAATAAAATGATACTACAATCTAAAAGCATGAATTAATAAATAAAGCATTATAAAAATATAGCCTTCCATTAGTGATCACTGGGATAAAGAGCGACCCTTTTAAGAGACCAAGTAGTAAACTTAAACTTACCTCATATCTCACATAAAAGGATTAGAACCAGCTTTTAGGATGTATGCTTCTTACACATTATTTTGTATTAAGACAAGCTCTTTTTGAAGCATCTTGAATTCAGGACTTATGGATGACACTATGATTGTTACTCAGAATTTGGGCAAGAATCAAAATTCTTGTTTATCATACAATCGTTACGACCATGTATCACTCCTAAAAAGAGAGATCATGAGGTTGGTTTGTTTGGGGGCTTTTGGGGAAAGAGAGATTAGCTTGGGAGGAAGAAAAAAAAAAGGGGTGGTGACAAGCTTTTTTTAGGTTTAGATTTGAGGTTGTTTTATGACCTCTCCCCCAAATTTCTTTCCCTTTCTGTGTGTGTAACCACAACTTATTTATAGATGAAATAAGTTTATTATTTTTAATTGCTTAGTCCCCAAGCAAATTTGATAACCAAGCAACCAAAACATAAATTGATCCCTCAACTTCTTTCTTTTTGTATTTGGTCCTTTGTAAATTTTAATTTTCCTTATTTTTTTTGTATTTTGAATTTTTTGAAAAAAAGTAACTTCAACGTCAACTTAAAAAGCACGTTGACTACTGAACGTATAGGAAAAGGATGTTATAAGTGACGTAAAGACGTAAAAAATATATATATTTGAATTTTTATTATTTTTTGCTATTTTTGGTTTTTTTTCAAAAATTTATCAAAAATTAAGTAACAACAAGCTGAAAGCTTTTTATCTCCTCTTTTTTTATCAATGAATTTCTCTCTCATTTCTCAGCTTCCAATGATCAAAATGTAATAAAAATGAAGTCACAGACCTAAATATAAAATCATAAAATAACAAGAACCAAATAATACATAAATTTAAACTTTAGGGATGAAAAAGAAGTTTTCCATATGAAAATGAGAAAGGTATGCTTATTTATTTATTTTTATTTTGGTTCTTGTTCTTTTTTAAAAAAATACATATAACATTAAATTCTATTTCATTAAATTGATCTTTAATTCAATTTTGAATTTTCTTAGATACTTTGCATATGTGGAGGGATGCAAAGAAAAGCAAATTCTAACACATAAAATGATGGCAACATAACTTGTGATGATGAAATTGAAAGAAATAAAGTTTGATGACTGAAATGCAAGAAAAATATAAAATTATTACTTGAATGGTGTTGTCAATAATAAGCCATGTCTACCACGACAACATTCAATAGTAAAACCACATATTCTTTTAGTTGTACTAGATCATTGGCCCATCTTTTTCTACGAATCAGATCAATTTTTTTAATGTAAAAAAAGGGTTTAAACATTGCTAATGTTTTCTCTAGTAGAAAAAAGTCTAAATAATGTGGGGATTAACTCAATGTGATCTCGATCGACTTGAAATGTCAAAAGATAATATTGACGACTAGTAAAAACATAGATTGACTAAAAAATAATTCAATATGACTTTTTTAAAAAAAAATAATGGGATAATAACTTATTGGATCAACCTAGGTTAACTTGGGTTAACTTGTCAAATTCATGACCCATTAAAGATAATTCTTGATCAACTCAATGTTGAATGATGAAATTGAAAAAAACATAATTAAAAAAAGAACAAAACAACAACCTAAGTTAACCTACCAAATCCACGACCTGAGTCATGAGACCAAGATAACCTCATATAAAGTAAATCAAAATAAATTATCAAGTTCAATTCCTAATTAATCCAATTTTGAAGGATGAGATTGAAAAAAATCAATTAAAAGAAGGATAAAAAACAACCTGAGTCAGCCTAAGTTAATTTGCCAAATCCATAACCTGAGTCATAAAACCATGATAACTCTATATAAAAGTAAATTAAAATAAATTATGAAGTTCAATTCTCAATCAACCCAATGTTAAGAGATGAAATTGAAAAAATCAACCAAAATAGACACAAAAAAAGACCTAAGTCAACTTGGGTTTATCCGTCAAACCCATGATTCGAGTCATGATACTAGGATAACCTCATAGAAATTAAACTAAAAAAAAAATCGAGTTAGCCTTCCAAACTTGCAACTTGGGTTATAAGATTAGGATAGCCCCATATAAAGTAAATTGAAATAAATTATGAACCTTAATTCTCACTCAACTCAATGATGAATGATGAAATTGAAAGAAAATCAATTAAAAAAAAATAACTCCTGAGTTAACATGCCTAGTCCATGTCCTAAGTGATGAGAACATGATATTTCCATAAAAAAATAAATTGACACAAATTATGAAGTCTAATTCTCAATTAACTTAATGTTGAAAGATGAAATTAAAAAAAAAACAATTAAAAAAGAACCAAAAAATGACTAGAGACAATCTGAATTAACCAGACAAACCCATGATTCAAGTTATAATACCAGGATAACTTCATTGAAATCAAACTAAAAAAATAATCTAGATCAACTCGGATTATCCTGTCAAACTTGAGACTTGAATTATGAGACTAGAATAACCCCATATAAAGTAAATCAAAATAAATTATATAGCTCAATTCCTACTCAACCCAATGTTGAAGAATGAGATGAGAAAATATCAATTAAAAAAGAACAAAAAAAACAACCTAAGTCAACCCGAGTTAATATATTAAATCCACGACTTAAGTCATGAGACCACGATAACCTTATAAAAAATAAATTAAAATAAATTAAGAAGTTCAATTCTCAATCAACCCCCAATGTTGAAGAATGAGATGAAAAAATATCAATTAAAAAAGAACAAAAAAAAACAACCTATGTCAACTCGAGTTAATATATTAAATCCACGACTTAAGTCATGAGACCACGATAACCCTATAAAAAATAAATTAAAATAAATTAAGAAGTTCAATTCTCAATCAACCCAATGTTGAAAGATGAAATTAAAAAAAATCAATTAAAAAAACACAAAAAAAACTTGGGTCAACCTGTTAGGTTAACCTGTCAAATCTATGATTTGGGTTATGATACCAGGATAACCTCGCAGAAATCAAACTAGAAAAATAACCCGAGTCAATTTAGACAATCCTGCCAAATACATGACAAGTGTCATGAGATTTGAATAACCCCATATAAAAAAAATTAAAACAAATTATAAAGTATAATTCTCAAATAACTCATTGTTAAAGAATAAAATTAGGAAAAAACTTAATCTAAAAATGACATAATAAAAAGACCTGAGTCAACCCATGTTAACCCACAAAACTTATGATCTAGGTCATAAGACCGAGATAACCTAATAGAAAGTAAACTTAAACAAATCTTGAAACCTAGTTCCTAATTAACCTAAAATTGAATGATGAAAATGAAAAAAAATATGAGTCAACTAGAATAACTCGCTAAACCCACAACACTTGTAATTAGATTAAGATAACCACATAGAAATAAAACCACAACAAATCATAAAACTCAATCTCTAATAAATTAAATGTTGAAGGATAAAAAATAATATTTTAATGAATAGTGTTTTGTGATTTGATGCACAACAAAAGCCCACTTCTTTTAGGCTTTTTGTTAATTGTATAATATTCAATTTTATTAATTATTTATATATATTTTATCAACTGAAATTGGATAAAAAAGAATTAACATCATTATAAAAATATAAGAAAATGTTTTAAAAAATTTATGTATGGGAAATCTTTAATGGTAGATGCTTATTTATTTGAAATACTTAATTGTACTCGATTTTTAGAGAAAAAATACCATAAATTATATAACATGATTTGATGTTTTTATTTATAAAGAACTTAATTGGAAAATAATGAGACTATAAATGAAACATAGTTTTACTTTTATATTAAAATAAACTTTTAAACAACGTAAGGAATTTCTAAATCAATTGATCTTCTATAAGAAATATAAGCCCCTGGTCTGAAAATCAAAAAACTAGTGTTAATATAAAAATTCTCAATTAAAAAATATAATAATTAAGAAGGAAGATTGCTAAAAGCTAAAATATTTTGTGTTGGATGTATTGAAATATTGAAATTTTGGAGTTGGCTAAATTGAGAGGAATTATGTAAGTTTAATGTTTTAAATGATGTCAGGAATGCCTAAATTTGACTATCATCATTGTAGATGTGGTTATATGTATGAAATGTGGGAAATGTAGAAAATAGATAAATTGTATAGACTTTGTAGTTTTATATGCTTGACAAAAAATGAGTAAATATATATAATGAATTAATATGTGAAACATGAATATTATTATTGGATGGTGATGTTATAAGAATTAATTTGAAACTTAGAAATAAAATAGATCTAAGTGAAGATTTAATGTCATAACATGGATATTGATTTATGAAATTAGATATTAATTAAAGTTTGAAGTGTGTGTGTGGATATTAAGTTGATACCTTTTATGTTAAAAGTATAGATGAAATGAAATTGAAATAAGGAGTTTAATGGATGTAGGAATTTATAAGAATGCTTGAGATTAGTGTTAAATGTTATAATATGGATTATTAAGTGTTTAGTTGTTTTGAGATATATATATATATATATATTGAAATTTTGAAATGTGTGAAATTATGTGTTGGGTAAAATTGATTTGCAGACAAATAGTTAGGTGTGTAGGTGCAACATCCCTAGTTTTTAAACATATATTTAGTCATTTAACCATGACATAATCGTGTAAAAGAGGTGATTTTTTTTTCAAACACATCAATATTAATCATTGCATTTAAATATTCATTACAACAATATCTTTAACCAACCAAATAGGCAATCCTCAATACTAATGATCCTTTTTGTAGATATTTTTATTATATGATATTTATAATGACTTACGATATTTTATTTCAAAGTTACTCCTTATTATTTTCCATACATATGAAGCAACTTCAAAGTCTTGATCTTTTCTACCAAGGAATCCCTCATTATTCTAATCTCAAATTGATAAGTTCTAAAATCTAAAATACTTAGAAATAAGGCTGATGTGTTATATAATTAGCTAATCTCTTAGTTCAAGCAATCTAATCCGCCATCCCTAGTCAAAGTGTCTGGTGACTTGATATGAAAATCTCAGGGAACTGATAACTTGTAGTAGATGATGTCTAGTAAGTCAAGATGACCAATAGCTATGGTAGTAACAAAGGTGCAGGGTAAGCCAAGACGACAAGTAGTTGTGGTAGTTGGTACCTATAAAAGGTTTATTTTTATGAAAATGGGACTCTTCGATGATAAAGTCAATAACTTTGTAGAGAAAGAAAGTGCAATGATATTTTAGATAGATAAACTCTGAAAATATATATGCTGAAAATTTTAAAAATAAAGATATTGTGAAACTTGTTCTTAAAGGATTCATGGGGTATTTATATAGCTTATGAGTTTTGTCATTTTATGAAGAGGAGAGAGTGGAATGTAATTTTATTTTTATGATATTTTGAGTTATATTCTACTTAAAACAATACGTATTGAATCAATATAAAATATTGAAGTACTCGTGTGGGATTATAAAAAAATTTTCAAATAAAAGTTGAGCTTGGACAAGTTGTCTATGTCTATTAAAGGTAAAATAATAAAAAAAAATTGATTCAAGCACGTTGCTTATAAAAAGCTCATGAAATCGGGCTCCTCTAAGAGGTTATGCCTAGATATGTTAAAGGAGGCTTGTGGTGGTGGTGGTGATGGTGGTGGTGGTGGTGGGGTCAATTTTTTTAAAAGACCGTGCTGGGAGGAGCAACTTTCAACAAGAGACCATCCATGATTTTTCTATACATACTATAGATGAAAACATTATATAAAATAAAATAAAATAACAACAATAATTTTTATTTTTTTAAAGAAAGAGAACCAAGGGATCACTTTACCCTAGTAGAAAGGTTAAGCCATGAATCACACTAAATTAAAACTTAGAAAATAAATAGACTATCACAATTAAGCAAGGATAAATAAATTGAAAGATGAAATATATACAAATGAAAATAAAGAAGGTATTCACGTATGAAGATTTTCTTTGGGGATGGACGTAAAGATCTTCTAAGAGGATGGACGTAAAAACCTATTAAAAAAAAAAAAGATTGATTCGAATTAATTTATGTCCTACACGCTCATTTTCTAAAAAATAAATAAATAAACTAAGGAAAAGATATAAAAAGAAGGAAAAGCCTCTTTGTGACATGGACAAAAAAGAAAAAAAGAAAAAAACCTCCAGTCTGAGCTTGACTAGGCATCAACTTATAGTCCACTGGCACACGCTGACGCTGTCTTCTTTCTGGTGAATCCAATCCAATCCAATATGGATCCTCCATTGATAAACGAGAAGTCCTTCTCTGCGGCCAACCCATCTTCCTACTCATTAACTGAGATTTGGCCTTTTCCACCTTCTTCTTCAACTGCTTTGGGCCTCCGGATGGCTAATTTGGCCGACCGAGATGGGTCCGTTGACGAATCCACTGTGACCGAGCAGAGGGGTGGAAATAGAAATGGAAATAGAAAGGCTAGAGATTTGAGTTCCGAGGAGGATGACTCATCCATAATGGTTTCTACCACCACTAGTGCCCATGATTTGGTTCGTTTCTGCTTCATTTTCTTGTCTCTTTTGTATTTTCTTTTTATTCCTTTTGTTTGGTTTCTCAGAAAATGGGAGATGTTTTGTTTGTTAATTTGCTTTTTTTAAGCCTGAACTGATGAATGTGCAAACTTTTGCTGGAAAATGGAAGGAAAAAAAGAGAAAGGAGACTTTTTTTATATATATAGAGTGCCACTCTTTATACTTATGTATAAACTGGAAAAAAAAAAAAGAGTTAGATTTTCAGTACGGGATCTGTTAACTGGGAATTAGTTTTTATTCTATTTACTTGCTTTGCATTTGAAATGGGTTGTTGGTTTTTATTTATGCAATTGAACTACTTTTCTTCCGCGTATGAACCTGTGATCTGTACAAGTTCTTGAATTGTCTTTTCCCTTGTTTGTCTGTGCTTACAATTCCTTTTTCCGAATGGAGCTTGCGGTTGTTACTTTATTGATTGAGATTTTCAGCTTTTTGGACTGAAGATGTTAGGTTAGGGGATGGAAATGAACTATTGTCTTGAACTGGAAATGATGTATGTCTGTACCTTTTCATTGTGTTTGTGACAGAATGATTTGAATGGTAAGCGGAGGAAAATTTCGGGGTCAAGGAATGAAAACAATGATTCAAGAGCTGAAATAGAAGCAAGTTCTGCTGCTAATAACAAGCCAGCTGAACCAAGCAGTAAACCATCTGAGCCGCCTATGCAAGACTATATTCATGTCAGATCAAGAAGGGGCCAAGCGACTGATAGCCACAGTTTAGCAGAGAGAGTAATTTGCTTCAGCCCTCTTTAATTTGCTAATTTTTAAATCGTTTCTCAATTTGAAAAAGAATGAAGTAGGACTTTCATGTAAAATGGATTCAGGTTGATATGAAATTGTAATCATTTTGCTAGACTGTTGCTTTTTTTTTTTTTTATCTGTTTGAACCTTCAGAGTTTAAATGGTGGACATTTTTTAAACCTGCTGCTTACTATAGACTTGCTTTTGGCAGGCTCGGAGAGAGAGGATTGGTGAGAGGATGAAGATACTCCAAGATTTGGTCCCTGGGTGTAATAAGGTGCTCATTTATCTTGCTGGTCTTATCTTAGTCATTTTGCCATAGTTCTGCAAAAAACTTTCTTAGGAAAATTTAAAGAAGAGGCCGAGGTAGGCTGAGGATGAATCTGTTACCTGGTCTCTGTTGTATTCCAAACTTCATGCCTCATAATATAGCCATCCCATAACAGACATTTTGGAAGATGGAAGGTGTCAGCTGAAATTCCTCATTTTTTATTTTTTATTTTATCAGAATCACAATCATTTTTTAACGCAGTTCACATATGGATTATTCTTTTAACAAGGTCATTGGTAAAGCACTTGCCCTTGATGAGATAATTAATTACATCCAGTCACTCCAGTGTCAGGTTGAGGTAGTATCCCCATCTTACAGTGCTTATTGCTAGTTCAAGACTATTTTTTTCCTTTCTATTCTGTTGAAGTTGAACCTAGATTTATACTTTTTAAATTTGATTTTATAGTTCCTCTCAATGAAGCTAGAAGCAGTAAATTCAAGGATGAGCACGAGCCCCACGATTGAAGGCCTTCATCTAAAAGATGTAAGTATACATAACATGATTGAGCACTTGACTTTTACATCATCATAGAATTGATTTGCCATTGTATGAGAGGTAGTTTCTGGCATCTTTCTTACAATTGCTTTGCCATTGTTGATTCCCATGTAATAACTATGACCACCTAGAAACTAAGAGCGTCATTGATACTGCTGCAATGTAAAGGTAATTGGTGAGCGCTTGTCAAAATTGGATGTTCACCCAAATTGCTCCGTAGCAATTTTAAATTCTTACCAACTGATTCCATCTCATCCCTTGGTTAGGATCCCTGTTATCGAGGAGGGATGAGCCTACAGGTTAAAAACAAAAGCTGCTTTGTTTTTATTTTTCATCTATTTGTAAAATTTCAGTGAAAGATTTCTCTATGTACTTGTTCTGAAAGCCTGCCCGGAATTCTGATTGTTAGGCAATGCTGCCACTGTGCCAGCATTTAATAGCTTGCACAGAATCTGAACAAGTTAACATCTTCTAGTTTTCAGTATTTCTAATGTCTAAGAACAAGGATCTGCAACAAGGTTTTGTATACACATAGGAGAAATTGCACTAAAGAAATATTGAATCCCAACTGCTGTTGCCCCAGTTTCGGAATGGAGGTTGAGAGGTTTCCATTTGGAACACAAAAGGCAGACAAGAGAGGTTGCTCGTTGTGAGAGCAATCTTAACCTCATCCTTTGTTGTATTTGTCAATCTCATATCATATTCTTCCAATTGCTCATGTCTTTGAACAAGCAAACAAATGAAATTTCTGATGAAATTACAAAATCCAGTGAGTAGAGCTGTGTCAGTAAACACTTCTTTTAGTTTTTTCTGTCTTGTGATTTGTTCAATGATGGTTTGTTGTAGCTTGGTGCACAGCCATTTGATGCTACTGGAATGATATTTGGCCCACAACCAACAAGAGACTATGTTCAAGGATCCCAACCGGAATGGCTACATATGCAGGTTGGGGGAAGTTTTAAAAGAGCCACGTAATCGAGGAACTAGATTTCTTCAGTTTATTGAGAAGAGATTTGTTATTGGCTTCCACATTAGATGCAGAAATGTGTTTGTGATATCTGTGACCATTACTGAAGTTGTACTATCATCTCATTTGTAGAAAATACATCTAATCTTCAATTGTATCATATTCAGTAATGGATATGTGAGAGCTGGTTGAGAACCAAACTTAGATTTTATGATATCAATTACGTCATTTCCTTCTTGGAATGCCTTGGTTAACACATCACCGGGAATTGAAGGTTTTGACGCAAAGAGAGTTGTGGGGACGACGGCTGACCCAGGCAAGTGACTGTTGAAAGCTGTGAGAAGGAGTGCGTTCCCTTCTCCAACGTTCAGCTGAAAGTGGACAAGACCCCTAGGAACAACAATACTTTGGAGTGAAAGACATTGCTAGTTGTTACAAATCCTACAAGTAGTTATATTAACCTTGGTACTTCCTTCCCGGTTAAGGTCCCCCCGCCGTCCTTCAGAGATAGCTGCATTAAAGCCTCTAGTTACGACCAAGCTAGTTGTCACAGTCAGTTCACACCTCTCTATTAATTGGTTTCCACTCTCTGCGAAGAGCCAAACTTCAATGGTCGGATAGCAGCGTCACAAAATAAAAGGAAGCCTCCAATTTGGGATTCCAGGAGGACGAGCGACTCCTTGAATAAACGAAATTGTCACCAGACTTGAAAAAATGATCACCATTACTTGTCAACATTCAATTTACTTTCATTTTATACAGAAAAGAGCTCGTCAAACAATGAAAAAACAAAGTATCAAGAAAGTTCGTTAATTATTCCAATACTTATTTCCAGTATCTCAACTTTGTTAGTTGCCCACGGCAAATACAGATCATGCCAACCCATTTCACATCAAGCACTATTTCCAAGGACCAAATGCCATGTTCCTTGGACAACCAATCATGGCCTCTCATTGATGGCATATCTGAAAGTTTAATCCTATTCCAATTGCAGAAGTCTAGCATTGCACGCCTTAAAGATATAAAATCCTCGTCATGTTACAGGCCGACCAAATTAATTTCTTGAAGGCTTTGAAGAAGATTGATGTGGTGTTTCAAAGTCCAATGTCAAATCTGCATTCTGTAAATGTACACTAATCATGATACTAGAAAGTTTAACCCAACTCGTTAATAGAAGAATATAGGCAGCAAAACCTGTTTAAGGCAGCTTGGCTAATGGGAATCACTCCAGCTGGGGACACAAGAACATCCACCGGTACATCATTCAAAGTTACCGGTATAGCTCCATCATCTATGATTTGCAGAGAATATGAAAGTGCAACTACAAAACAACAGCACGTTGTTTAAACAGAAAAAAGAAACAAACAAAATGAAAATCATCTGTCAAATGATTGTATTTATAAAGGAAGCAAACAAGTTTTCCACATCATACTATAAAGAGGTGAACAAGTGAATACCTAAGAGGGGCTGCCTCCAGTCCCTCTCCTCTGCAAGTTCTTGATACTTCCTCAGGAAAGTGTCATAATAACTAGGATTTTTCATTGCACATATAAACAAGAAAATGCAAAAATTAAAGAAAGATATAATTTGGTTGTAAATATTATGTTAGCAATGTATAGAAAGTATGCATTGGAAATGTGTGCAGGACACAGTAACATGAGCTTATGTGCAGTCAGATGTGCTCGCTAGGTTAAAATTGTGATAACTGTTCTAATAGCCATGCAATTGGATTCAGTAATTACTGTGGAAGACCAAAAGCAATGCCCTGAATCTCGTGGCTGAAGCATAGCCTAGTTGATAGCTGCAGCTCTCCACTAGAAGAGATTCAAATTGGATGCCCTTCCCTTAAAACTGTCTAAAATAATACCCAAATCCCAGTACTAAGTCAGTTCAGACCTTGCAACTTCCATGCTATTGGCTTTTAGAGGGTGTGGTTAAGGCTCCCATTTCTGTGCCATATGCTTAGTGGCTTCTCACCACATGTAACTTGACTATCATCCTAATATCATGGCTGATTTTATCCAAAAGGAAAAGTGAGGTTAAATCTCCAAACATCCAAAGCAAGGGTTTGGAAGAAATCTGGCATCATACCAAGGCTTTGAGATACAGATTGAAGGGCAAAATTTTTTTTCTAACAATTAGATAAGACATCCAAACAGTTCAGGTCACAATACTTCATATAGACTAAAATAGAAGCAGAGGCTACGATGCACAAGCTCACCCTCCACCACGGCCCAAGCGTCTTCCAGATTTGTCAAATGCAAGTCCTGACAATATAAACATGACATACATTATGTACTAGATTTTTTTTTTGCTAAAATTCTCATATATATTTGCAGAGGAGGGGTTGAGACAAAAAAAAAAAAAACAGTTACCAGGCAGGAGGAACAAATCAACTGGGTCATTTGCCTGCATAACTGCATCAAGAAGGATCTTGAATGTGAATGGTTATCAGATATAAAGCAAAAATGATTTTATGAATCAATAAGTGTCTGCATTATATTTCTAGAGGCGATGCCTACAATTTAACACCAGCATTGACATGGATGGATGTGAGTACAGATTTTATGACTGAGGTTTTCAGGAAGCTGATATTCTCAACCTCCTCCTGAGCAGTCATCCCTCCTCAAACCCAAAAATAGAAGGAAAAAATCCGTTGTTCAGAAAATTTGTAGTCTAATGCCCACAGAAAAATGTGTTGAATCATAGCAAAAATTACATACTTCCTCAGCACCTTGCCCCCTTTGATCCTCCAAACCCAAAAAGCATGCTAGAAGCAACTTATTTAGGGTATTCGGATGCACTCACCAGCCAGAGATCAAGAAAAGCCTGGTCCAAAGCCTCCCCCATTTGGCTTCTTGTTTATTTGTCTCTAAATTGAACTAAACAATTTTCAATTGTTTCCAACTTTGCCAACTCCTTAAAGAACAAAGGAAGCCAGTTGGCAGGGACAAAGCCTAGTTGCAAAAGATAAGGTTTTTATAGAGTCTCTCACCATGGAGGACAAGTTTATAAATTAACTGCTGCATACCAGACATCTATACTTGATGCTAATGAATGAATGGCAAACTGATTTCCTTTCTTTAAATCACAAAAACTAATTGAAGGGAATTCTCTAGATTTGAGGAGGCAATAGTTAGCAATCAAAATTTCAGAAGTTCTACTTCTCTGCTAACTAAGGAGCAAGTACAAATTTCCAAAGCAAACAATCATAAACAATAAGAACTCAAACCCTGTCCTTCCCTCAGAAAGAAGAAAGGGCTTAAAATTATTCCTTTTCTCATACATTCAATCAGAGAAAGGAAAAAAAACACAAATAATCTGTACTACAGGGAAGTCAAGGTTTATTTTTTGGACTGTAAAAAGATATCGTGTACGACACATACCATCTTCCCGTGCATTTCCATGTTGATCTACTGGAGCTGGTTCTAGAATATCCATAGAGTTTGCAATTAAATCATCCATACTTGAAATGTTGAGCATTCGCATGTGGCTATTCTTGTCCTCCACACGCGGAACATAAAGCTTTTTTGCATTCTCAACTGACCCATCTAGAGTTCAAGAAAACATATAAGAAGTCCACCCCCATCTAGGATAGCTCATAAAAAAGTTGCGAGGAATCATATTCTGCACAAGCTAAGCTTAGTGTACAAGAGGGATTTTCCTCACATACAAAAAGCATCAAGTCAAGAAATTGTTTATTCTACTAACCCTACCTTGTAACATTCTCGAATTTACGTCTCTATCAAGGTCATTGTATTGACAATTTTGAGAAATTAAAGAATACACGGACAGAGCTACCTTTGGTTGGATTTTGCAGGATTTGAGACAACAATTTTGAAGTGTCAACTTCACGCAGAGCACTACAAGTTATATAAGCACACAGCCTCTGGCTAGATTTAAACCATGGAGCTTCCAAAACAAGACTTTGAATTGCATCGTCTGATGAAAACCCAGATGAGAATTAGCCATGAATGTATCAAATAATAATGATTTTTATTACGATATGGTAAGGAGAAAAAAAAAAGATGGCCTTAATGGTACCTTCTTGAGATCTGAGGGAAGGGTCCATGGACTTGAGGGACTTGCGGACTTTGGATCGAAGGACCTGTTTCTGCTTGAATATTCCGTCGAGATTGGTGGCGGTGCTCATTGTGCCAGGCGAACACAGAGAAGCGTTGGCAAGGCCTAGAAGTGGCTTCTTGGTGAATGCAAAATGTTGTGAAGATGAAGGAGAAGGTGGTAAAAACGGGCAAGATGGAAGAATCATTAACAATTCCTTAACCCTTTGTCTGAGCCCACTTCTCCACATTATTATTTTGCACTACTACTCCATATCCTATTGCTATTATTTTTATTTATGTATAGACGCCACATCAGATCTTTTCTTCGACTGTGTTGGTCTCGTATGTCATGGAGTCATCTTCCACTTTAAAAAAATTAAAAAAATATAATTAGAAGAAATAAATTTTTTATTATTATTTTCAAATCATGGATTTTATATTTTTTTTCATTTTGTATATATTTATTGTTTTAAAACGAGCCCTAAGAATATTCATAGTATGAAATTTCTTTTTTCTTTTTTTATGAGATATGAGTAGGATCGAAGAATTGAAAAGGGAAGCTGAAAGTTGGTTCATCCTCTGGTTATTTGGTTAGTTGTGAGGAGGAAAGATTTTCAAACCTA
>Ga0325404_1003367_pt1 | contig 17042 bp, 6 predicted proteins | sample PopdelMetagenome_18_FD_205664 | JGI IMG/M metagenome (GOLD analysis project Ga0325404, IMG submission 205664) | Populus deltoides microbial communities from Bellville, Georgia, United States - Xylem-Control-R1 | ecosystem: Host-associated > Plants > Phyllosphere > Stem > Wood/Secondary xylem... | reverse complement strand
GGAATCCCTTGTCCCATTGAATTCCCCACTGAGTTCTGTGAAACACCAGGGATACTCTGCATGTTAGGATTCTGGACAACAGTGTTGGGGATAGTCAGGGTTACACCAGAGACAGGAGGCAGTGCCGGTTGTAAACCAGCATAACTTTGAACTCCATTAGATGCCATGCAATTCTGCATGCATGTTCTGTGATACCAACTGCTGACATGCTTGAGACTGATCAGTGGACAATAGGATAGGGAGAAATAACCCCTGATTCTGAACTTCAGGGGGCATACTATGGGATGTTGTTCAAGATAAAAGGCAAAAGGGAAAACCATGTCACAGAAAAATAGAAGGCACTGAACAAGGAAGACAAATGAAACATATGCAGTTCACACATAAAGTTATGAGCGAAAAAATTGGGATGGATTTGATTCAAAGCATAAAAATGTCCTCTGACAATTTTCAGGGATGGGGAAAGAAGAGGCGGCTGAAAACAAAAATAATATGACAATTTTCAAGCTGGAGGAAAGAAAAGGAGGAGGCAGAAAACAAAAACAATCTGTAATATTCTTGCCTAACATTCATCAATTACTCAACTTTTTTATTAAAGCATGTTAAACACATAGCAATATGCCGCAATAAAATGTAAAAGAGTTTGATAACAATGCGACAAACAAAACAAAAGGTAAGATGTTTACAAATTCAATGCTCGGCTGCATTATAACCTGCTGGATCCATAGGGGCAGTGGGCATGGCATTTTGAGACCTGATCTCCATTGAAAGCATCTCCAGAGATATTTTACGCAGATAATCAGACTGAAATCAGATATTAATAACAAAACATTAGATCTCAGAGCAATCCATGTTACAAGAGGAGGAAAATGGATATATGCTCTATCATTTCATCTTTTGTGAGGATATACTTCTGTTTCCTCTCTTTTTATTTAATTATTTAAGTATTGATTCACTATTTTATTTTTGCACACTTCCCATGTACTTGAACTTGGTCACTCTAGATAAAACACTTGTCAAGAGAATTAACAAAAACATGCGAACTCCCAATCAGCCTTGCATACAGAATGAACGGTGAGGAAGTGTAGGCACACTACACACACATTTGTACTTGCATAAATGCATGTGTATATTCATGTCAAGAGAATATCATAATTATTGAACCCTGATTCATGGCGGTAATATAAATCTTTTCCTCAAAACGTATGGCAAATTTCTTGAGTTCTTGTAATCCCTCCTGACCAGAAAACAGAAGATGCCTCTTTAATGTCTCCATTCTGCACATGCAAATCATTACGTTTCATTTTTAATGACCAGGCAAGTATAGAGAAGTTAGCAGCAGCAAGGAAGAACCCTGAACTCATAAACCACACCACTATCAGAAATGTGTGGAATCATTAGCAAAAAGTAAAAACAAATAATGAGATAAGCAAGAGTTGGTCAAGTATTATAAGACATCAAAATACATAGACATCCTTTCCCTGTATTATTCAAAAGGTACAGATTATAGGAGTTTACTTGGCCACCCTTCTATCTAAAAATTCTAGCTACGAGCTTCATATATTAGTACTTAGTTGCAAAGAAGGGGAGTCTGTGAAAACATTACAATAGCATTTACTCTGAGTAACTTCTACACATGTGCTGTAATTGACAAAGAAAAGAAGAGAAATCTTTTCAATATATGAAAATGCAACGAGTTAACCTTATCTCACACTGCAATAAATACTCTACAGTATTCATTGACCAATGCAAGTGCCAGAAGTAGCTGTCTATATGATTTTGGATGTAGAGAGGTCAACATTCAACTTTATGCTGAGAAACTAGGAAACCATGCACCATTGTGGCTAATTGATTTTTGTCTGCTGCTTTTCAACTTTAAGATCATTATCATTTCAACCCTGTAGAAGTTAAAACAAATAGAAGGCCCAAATCCAACACCATTCATTTAAGTTCAATTGCAACTCGAGTTTTAAATTGAAACACGTATGCTCATAGCAATAGATTAACCTTGAAATTAAAAGCGGAACAAGCTTCATGCAGCCATCCAAGAGGTCATCATCAAAAGAAGAGATTACACAAGAAATTCCAACAAAAATTACTTCCCAGCACTTTATGTTCCCTCAAGTTTGCTTCTCGTGAGAAACACATGAAAAGATGAAAAAAAAAAAGAGGTGTGTGATACTTGAGGTTGCCTCAGGGCAATCCTACTGATTTTAATTAACCCTTTGTCATTCTCCTTTTCTTTCATATAAATAAAAAATTTACTATTTTGCAGCACTTGCACATACATTTTGTCGACTATTCTTTTCTGTGAGTCAGGCCACAATTGAATTCTCCAATCACCCGTGTCCATGACAGGTTCTCCGCCTGGGACAATGGGCCAACCAAAAAGAAAAAAAAATCATATTGCATGTTAGAATAGACCCTGAAAAGAAAGTCATGAACGGCAAGATGAGCAAAAGCACATCAAGAACATGGAAAATGGAATATCAGTTTATTCAGACTTGAATAGATTTAAAAAGAACTTCCGTCTAATATCATGTACTTTATTAAAGAATTCAGCCAAATATGGATGCATAACAAATATACACAACCATTCAGGCCAAGGTGCTAGGATCCTGGGTATTCGGCCATTCAAAGCAAAGAATCTTCATGGTGCTTCTAAACCAAAGAAGCATTCCCTTCTAAGCAAATACTTACTGTCAAACCCCACTCCCCTTCCCCTTCTATTCTTGTTATTTATGCATATATTTACTTCTCTGAAAAAATAAATATTGGAGGGAGCAAATAGTGTAAATAGAAAGAGGAAAATACCACATCCCCAAAAGAATAAAGAAATAAGAAGACAAAACAAAGTCGTAAAACGAGGCTTTTCAATCCCCAATGAATATCAGCAGACTAAATACCACAGCACAAATAGAAGATGAAGAGGCCAGAAACACTAACCCATCCCAAAGAAATTGTCTAGGATGTTTTAGTCTTGGAAAAAGACAAAGAAAACAACGAGCATTAACAATGAATATTTCATATTATCATCAACTCTAAAGAGCAGACTGATAAGAATCAACTTAACAAATTTACAGGCACATCTTTCTTTGAACAGACAACACAATAACCCTGACCATACTAAATGCTCCACCCACGGTTGAATCGGCTGATTGCGCCTTTCTTCGAGTTGCGTTCACGAGCAGCTATTTCATCGATCCGATTATATATCTTTTTAATTTACTTATTAAAATCAAATTTCTCTCTCTGGATAGTAATTTCAATTAAATAAATGAAAACACATATGTGAATCTTAAAAAACAAAAAAAACATAATAGAAAATGAAGCACCTGGTGGAGATTTGAAGCCTTATTGGTTCGGCGGCGGTGGCGAAGGCGGCGGTTTCCGAGAGCGGAGGAGGGAAAGAGAGAGAGCTCAGGTGGGGAGGGGTGAGGAATGTCGGACCAAAGTGAACAGAGCTTGACAGATCACTTTATTCTTTTCCAGATTCGCAAACAAACTAAAAGAATTGTATTCTTGTTCATAACTAACAAACTAAAACTAAAACTAAAAGAATTATAATTATATAGCTGTTTTTTATATAAAATTAAAGAAAGGTTCTGAATATATATGATATAGAAAATTAATTAGAAATCATCAATCATAATAATTTTGATATACTTGTTAACATAGTAATCTTTGTGGTCTGAATGGCAAACCCAATTCCTAAACATTCTTCATGCGGGGAAAAAACCAAAATTAATTTGAGTGGTGTCGGCAAAAAGAAGTTCAAAGAAACTTATTTTGTTTGTAAAAAGCAAAGGCATATTTGTAAGGACTGTTGTCACGTTAAAGGAAAAAAAAAGCACAAAGCAATATCATTGAGAATGTTAACGAGAAAGCTACTACGTTTGTTGTAGTTAGGTCAAAAGTAAACTTTGTGGATAATCCTAAAAAATAGTGAATTGATATTGGAGCCACCTGTCATATTTGTTATGATATAATATTTTTTTTAGTATGCAATAATAGCTAATGGACAACAATTATTTTTTTTTGGATATTAGTGATTGTTTAACAATATAATAACAGTTGCATTTCATAATATTTTTCACTTCAAAACATATTAAAATAATATATTTTAATTTATTTTTCACATTTAAACATTAAAACAATCTAGAGCACAAAAAAATAAAGCAAAAATAAATTTTTAAAAAATAACAAAACAATGATTCAATCACAACTTCAAATAAACCCTTAGTGTGCAAAATCCTAAGCCATAAAAAGGTAATGTTAATTGTTAAAGATAACATCTATGAAATAGTCACTTATGAACAATATGGTTCATGCTTTTAATATTCAAAAGAGTATTTTTTGTGGGTCGTTGTAAAGCAAAAACGAGTTTAGGTTAGTATATTAGTCCCTTGAATGACATGGTGGACTATCACGTGCTACTTACATAGTAGCTTTTTTTATTGATTTATTAATATTTCAATACTTTAAATTACTAAATAGCCATAAAAGCATCTAAATATTACAAAAAAGCTATATTGCAAAGATGAAAATGTTATTCAAAGCCAGCTTTAGATTTATTTTATTCTAAGATTAACTTTATCCCTATTAGCAAGACAATTATTTTGTGTATAGAAAGAAAAAAAGTAAATATATTGTGTTAATCCACAGTGTTTTATCTTAGAGTCTATAATGAATCACTTGAATCATTTATCTTTTTTAGTTTTTATTTTAATTTTTATAATTCCACTTTATTTTTAGTTCATGTTTAGATTTTTAGCATGCATTCTCAAACCAAATTTCTCCTCTATTGTACACAGATATTTTTTAAAACTTTTTTTTTCTCACAATCTAACAATGTCGAAACTTTTTTTTTTTGCTTTTAAAAAAAAATAACCCATAATGCAGGTCATCTATCTAGTTGGATACTATAATGATGTTTTATTTTTATATAAATAGTAAAACACTTCAATTTTTTTAAATTAGTTTTTTTTCCTTTTTGATTTGGTTTTGTTTTCTTTTTTTTTCTTTTTACAATTTAGTTCTTTTTTATTTAATTATTTTTTGGTCTAATTATATGAGATAAAGTTTCCAATTTAATTAGAAATAAACCGCTATACTAAAAAATTTCTGCTTCTCTACCTCCTTCACTCTTTATTTATATATATATGTGTGTATTTTAAACGGGTCCTTATATTCTTTTGCTTCTTGATTTGGTGTTTTTTAATTTTTTTTCTTTTCATTTTTTCACAATCAGTCTTTAGGCATTTTCTTCCCTTTTTTATTAAACTTTTTTTTTTGGTCTAATTGTATGAGATAAAGATCTTAATTTAATTAAAAATTATTTATTATACTAAAAAAAAAGTTACGGTTGCCTCCTACTTTACTATTCATATCCTCCCCCTTAAAAAAAAAACAAATAAATTCTTTCTAATTTTTTCTTCTTTTGATTGAATGATTTTTGCTATTTTTTTCTTCTAATTTCATTTTAATATTTTATTGATTTTAAATTGATCATCATAATTTATTTTTATTTCTTTTATATGTGATTATCACAGTCTTAAACAAACGTCACTAAATTTGTTTAGTGCTTAATTTTATAAGTATTTATTTTAGTTATCGTATCATTATATAAAAAATAGTGTTTAAATCTAGTGGAGTTCATGATCTGAGTTGTGCATTTAACGAGTTAAGATGCGAAGCTCGAATTGATCAAGTATATCGTCGTCTCAATAGTAAAAAAAAGATGTCGTTTTGATTTTTTTTTTCCTTCAAAATCCAAACCTTGCTTTTAGTGGTTATTTAGGTTGTCTTATTTTGCATATGTCAAGTCAACTAAATCACGTACAGACAACTCCCTTGTAAATTAATTTTAAACCTATGTCAGGCAAGAAGTTGAATTGAGAGGTTTCAAGATTATCCACCTGATTAAGTTTAATAACAAAAATGTTATATTGTTACTTTGTTTTTAAACTCTACCTTCCAATTTTTTCCTTCTTTAAATTGAATCCTCTTTGGCTTTTCCCTAGTTTCATCCTTTAACATTTGATTGATTTTGAATTGGTCTTGTTTTGGTTTGCTTTCCATAATATTTGTTATTGCAATCTCAAACAAATATCTTGATATTTGGTTGATGCTTAATTTTACGAGTATCTATTTTTATTATAATATCATTAAGTAAAAAATAATTTTTTAAAAAAGTTTTTAAACTAGAAGGAGTCTATTATTCAGGTAGTGGGTTTGGAGAGTTAAGCCACAAAATCAGTATCAATCTAATATATCGTCATATCAATGTTACAAAAAAGATGTTATCTTGAAATTTTTTAAAGCCAAATTACATTTTTTACCAGTTATATGGATTGACTTTGAACCAACTACATCGATTGAGTCATGTTAGAACAACTTTTACGTTCGTTAATTTTAAATTTAATACAAGTAAAGAGTCGGATAAAAGAAATTTAATATTAATTTACTAGATTGAGTTTAATCATGATACCAGATGCCAAATAGTTACTTAAGCATATATGATTTTTTCAGGTTCCTGTGGACAATCATCTATACTCTACAGCCCAGCATTTTGTTATAGTTGTTGTTGACGTGGACAAAAGTGCATTTATTTTCTTTTAACTTTTTAAACAATTCATTTAGTTTTTTTTTTTTAAAATGTTTAATTTCTTGGTATTGAACAAACCCCACTTGTAGAGAGCCTTATGTCGTTTCATGAATTTTTGTGACTTTGTGTCCTTTGGTATCATCTTCTTTTACTATTAGTTAATGGATATTCTACCTCTTATTCGTTTTCAATATTGTTGTTTGGCTCCCTTTTATATTCTTTTTATAGATTTTTTGCTTCACTTAATATTCAATAAGTATGTTAATTAATTATGCATCCAATTTGCAAAAATAGATACATACATGACTTTTATTAATTAATAAGATTGATTACATTAAATATATTCTTGAACTTGTTTTATTTAAATAAATATATAGATTAATTATGATAATTCATAATTTGATGATTAGATAATATTCGTATAATAAGAATACAAGACGCATGTATATATTGAGTTCAGTTCAATGTTTTTGAAAAGGAAATTTTTTTAATTGATTAATGTATAAGTGTATAAATTTATTTACTAAATAATATCTTGATTAATTAATAAATTTCATGGTCTCAATGATATTAATTTATAGATGTTTAACTGTATATTGTATTAATCTTTTAAAAAATATATAAATTTTACATGATAAAATTAAAAACACTTAACTCCATATAAGGAAAATATTTATTTTTTTAAACGACAATACAAAATATATGATAATAATAATATTGTGTAAATTCAAATCTATCTCTAACTAGGCATATGTCATTGCGGCAACAATTGCTTACTAGCTAGGGACATCATTAGCTTTTTAGCTTCCATTGGTTTAGCCATGCATTGCCTCTTTCATTTCTCAACTGATTGTTTTTAACATTCCATGTTAATTTTATTTGTAGATGAAGCTCTCAAATGTACTCTTGGAATCAACAACTTAGGTTACAATTACATGAACATCGCCCTTTTTTTCTCACACATACATATTAAAGAACTTTGGCATGCTTAACTTTCTTACTATATATGGCTTTGTCTAAAATATGATGATTGATCTTTCGTTTAAGAGTTACTTAATTTCATGCCATTGTTCATTCTTCTCCCTTTCAATTTGCCTTAGCATTTGTTGTTTCCCTTTCAATTCTTCTACTTTTTATGATGCTGAAAAGAAAATTTTCCACCAGCTACTGTAAATCTTATGTTCAGAAGACATTGCTTCAACTGCTACTTTTAGCCTGGAGTTCATAAGGAAGCACTGAGAAACTAGATTTGCTTTCCCAAGTTCCATTAACAATTTGAGTGGCTTGCACTTTGGTTGCTTATGTTTATTGATGATAGCTTTTATTGTCTTTTTTCTTTTCGTTTGTAATTCACAACAATAGATTGGGTCTGATTATCTTGTTCTGGAATTGACATGAAAAAAAGAGAGAAAGAAACTAACATTCTCTACTTTAGATGGCTTGAGCATTGTTCGCTAGAACAACAGACTGGGTCTGATTATCTTGGTCTGGAATTGGCAGGAAAAAAAAAACAGAAACTTGCATTGTCTGCTTTAGATGGCTTGAGCATTGCTTGCTAGATGTTCATTAATTTCTCTTTTTGCAATGAACTCTTGCATATTTGACAGATCATGCTACTTTTTTCACGCTATTATTGTTCTCTTTTGAACTGCCAAGATGATTGGTTGGATAATAGCCACTGTGATTAGAGAAACTGAAATAATTTATAGTCTGCAAGTCTGTAAATTCATTACGGCAGTCATGTTTTTATCCAAACATTTGCCAAGAGTCAAGACCAAAGTTAATTAATCAATAACAAAAAGATGAAAAAAACCCTAAGATAAAAGTGATAAAATTCATAAAACTCATTGGCCAATAATTGAATGCCAAATGATAAGATTACAAAAATCAATTAAAGAAAAAATTGAATCAACCCAGATTAACTTAACTTATTCATGACCTGGGATATAAGATAGAAATAACTTTATAAAAAAAAACAAAAAAAACAACAAAGTTTAAGGCCTAATAACTCAAGGTTGATGATAAAAAAAAATAATTTTCAAAAAGAACTTAAAAAAAATACCAAACTTAAAACGAGTTGATATTCAAAATTGGTAGAGTGGGTTATAAAACTGGGATTACCTTATAGATGACAGACAACAAAAAATAATGAAGCAAAATTCTCAATCATAAAAAATAAAAATCCAAACAATGAGGACAAATTCTTATACAGAAAATCTTTGAAAGAAAATAGTGAGGGATTAAATTGAAAAACAAAATAAATGAAGAAAATGAAAAACAAAAGAGCAATAAAAAAATAAGAACTGAAATTGCAAACAAAATAAAATAAAATAAAATATTGAAGGATAAAATTAAAAAAAAAAAGACAAAAAACAGTAATCAAAAGAATGGAGATCAAGTTTAACACATAAATTAAATGAAATAAAATGTTGAGGGATGAAATTGAAAAACATTTTCTTCAAAAAGCATCAAAATCAAAATAAATAGAAATCAAAATAATGAGAATCAAACTTAATATAAATACAATCCGAATGATACAATTGAAATTTTAAAGGCTTAGCGTGAATATTATTGCCCAAGAAAGGGGGGGGAGAAAAAAACTCTATCACCGTCGAACCACTACAAATATGACGACACGTCACGCCATCAACTACACCTTCACATTACACGTTGGACTATCACACGCCTCTTGAATGATGTGGTGGACTATTACACGCTGACACGTGTTACGCACATGTCATCCTTTTTTATTGATTTATTAATATTTCAATACTTTAAATTACTAAATTGCCCCTAAGAGCATCTAAATATTACAAAAAAAAAGCTATATTGCAAAGATGAAAACGCTATCCCATTTCAACTTTAGATTTTTTTTATTCTAAGGTTAACTTTGTCATTTTACAGTATACAAAACATGAAAAAGACTAAAAAATGCCTCATGTCAAGGTCAATATTTTTGAACTCTCAAGGGTATTGACATTATTTAACTGTGCAAATAAAATAGAAAAGAAAAAATGGACCTTAAGCAAAACACAAATTATTTTTTTTTTGCTCATAAGGGCAATGATGTAGTTTTAATGTGCAAAAAAGGAGTAAACCTACTAAATTATCCCCAATCAATTTACAAATAACCTTTAGATCCATTGAAAAAGACAACTTTACCCCGTTAGCAAAGCAATTGTTTTGTGTGGAGAAGGGAAAAAAGTAAATATATTGTGCTAATCCATAGTGTTTTATCTCATGGTCTATAATGAATCGGTGATCTCTTTTATGCTTTTTTTTTTTTTACTTTTTTTTAATTCTACTTTGTTTTAGTTCATGTTTAGATTTTTAACATGCATTCTCAAACCAAATCTCTCCTCTCTTGTACGCATATATGTTTTTTTTTAATATTTTCTCACATATGACAATGACAAATGCTTTTTTTGCTTTAAAAAAATTAGGATAACCCGTAGTGTAGGTCACCTGTCTAATTGAATACTATAGTGTTGTTTCATTTTTATATGAATAGTGAAGCACTTTATTTTTATTTAAATTAGTTTTTTTTCTTTTTGATTTGGTTCTGTTTTTTTTTTTTACAAATCAGTCCTTATTTTTTTTTAATTCTTTTGGCCTAATTAGATGAGATAAAGTTTTCAATTTAATTAGAAATAAACTACTATACTAAAAAAGTTATGTTTCTCTACTTCCTTCCCTCTTTTTATATATATATATATATATATATATATATATATATATATATTTTAAATTGATCTTTATATTTTTTCGCTTTTTGATTTGGTGTTTTTTCATTTTTTTCCTTTCATTTTTTTACAAATCAGTCTTTAGAAATTTTCTTCCCTTTTTTATTTAACTCTTTTTGGGTGTAATTGTATGAGATAAAGATTTTAATTTAATTAAAAATTATTTATTATGCTAAAAAAGTTAGGTTTTCCCTCCTACTTCACTTCATATCTTCCCCTTTCAAAAAAATAAATAAAATTCTATCTTCTAATTTTTTCTTCTTTTGATTGAGTGATTTTTGCCCTTTTTTTCCTTCCAATTTCACTTTAATATTTTATTTATTTTAAATTCATCATCATAATTTATTTTAAATTTTTTTATATGTAATTATCATAGTCTCAAGCAAATATCATTAAATTTGTTAAGATCTCAATTTTATAAGTGTCATATTATTATATAAAAAATAGTTTTTAAGCCTAGTGGAGTTTATGATCTGGGCTGCGTATTTGATGAGTTAAACCACGAAACTCAAGTTGATCTAATATATTATCGTCTTAATATTTAAAAAAAATTATCATCTTAATTTTTTTTCTTAAAATCCAAACCATGCTTCTATTAGTCATTTAGGTTGCCTTAATTTGCATATGTCAAGTTAACTAGGTCATGTATAGACTACTCCCTTGTGAATTAATTTTAAACCTATATTAGCCAAGAAATCAAGTCGAGAGATCATGATCAGGTTTAATAACATTTTCATTGTTCCTTTGTTTTTAGACCCTACCTTCTATTTATTTTTTTCAATTGAATCTTTTTAAGCTTTTCTCTAGTTTTATTCTTTAACTGATCACATTTCGATTTACTTCTTATATTTTTATTGCAGTCTCAAATAAATACCCTAACATTTAATTGATGTCTAATTTTACAAACTATTTTTATTATCATATTATTAAATAAAAAATAATTAAAAAACATAAACCAAATACAATCCATTATTTATATTGTGGTTTTGAAAAATTAAGATATGAAAGGTGGATTAATCTAATATATTATCATATTAATATTAAAAAAATTAAAATCAAAATATATTTTTTTTACCGATCATATGAATTGATAACTATGTCATGGTAGAATAACTTTCACCAAGGTGACATAGATAAGAAGTCAAGATGAGAGGAAATTCTGATTAATCCACTACTTTTTTTATGATGCGCAAAACATCATCCAGTTCCTTCCAAAATATTTACAAGTAAACACTCATGAATATGATGATAAAAATTGGAGTAAAATTTTATCTAACCAGTGTCTGTTTTTTGTGAAACAAGCAAATTAATCCCTTGAGTTTTTTAAATAATTAATTGAGTTTTTAATCACATTTTTCCGTCAAGTTAGTGGAACAATCTTAGGAAATATCGCTGACAGCTCTACATTTGACCGACGAAAAACTAATGAAGGGACCAGATTATTGCATGAAGTAAAAGTACATGGAAAAGATTTAAAAGATCTAGTTATCACCAACAAAACAAAACACTATTTCACTGCTCAGTGTCTCACTCTAGTAATGGCACTTTATAATTCTAGGGAAGATTAGTTTTCGCTTTGGGAATGGCCATCTGCAGATATTCCTGCATTATATGTTTTGATTAAAGCATGGTATATACATAGCAATATAAAACAAACGGCAAGGATGTTAGAAATTCAATGCTTGGCTGCATTACCATTGCCAGTGGGTATGGTATTTTGAGACCTGGTCTCCATTGTAAGCATCTTCAGAGATATTTTACGCAGATAATCAGACTGCAATTAGATATCAATAACAAAACATTAGATCTCTGAGCAGTCCATGTTACAAGAGAAGGGGGAAGAGGGATATATGCTCTTACTAATATGCTAGGCTTTTTGTATTTGCATTGTATGTGAGGATATACTGTAAACTATGAAGAGAGAATAGAATTTGCTGGAATGAATTGTATTATTGATCATATCATATATTTATACAAGTGCATTTACACTCATTCCCATATATTAGGAATCAATTACTACCTTACATTTATCATCCTATAGACTTAGTTTTAAACTAGGAAAGTCAATGTATTCAGATTATCCATTCCTAATATATAGCTTACGAGATTCCTAATATATACTTCGGTGTCCTCTCTTTTTATTTAATTATTTATGTATTGATTCGTTATTTGCATTTTGCACACTTCCCTTGTACTTGAAAATGACCTTGGTCACTCTACATAAAACACTTGTAAAGAGAACCAGCGAAAAGATGTGAACTTCTACGGAATGACTAGTGAGGAAGTGTGGACACACTACACACACGTGTACATGCATAAATCCACACACTTATGCATGTGTATATTCATGTCTAGAGAATATCGAAATTATTGAACCTAACATTAGCCGAATACCTGATTGGTGGCGGCAGTATAAATCTTTTCCTCAAACCGTACAGCAATTTTCTTGAGTTCTTGTAATCCCTCTTGACCAGAAAACGGTAGATGCCTCTTTAATATCTCTATTCTGCACATGTAAGACATTACATTTAATTTTTAATGACAAGGCAGGTATAGAGAAGTTAGCAGCAGTGATGAAGAACTGTGAACTCATACACCACACCAATATCAGAAATGCATACAACAGAATCATTGGCAAAAAGTAAAAAAAAATAATGATATAGCCAAGTGTCGGTCAAGTAATATATGGCATCAGAATACATACATCTATTTTTACTTCCTTTCCCCGTATTATTCCAGAGGTACAGGGTATAGGAGTTCACTTGGCCACCCTTCTGTCTAAAATTCTAGTTACGAGCTTCATGGTTAATTTTCTTGAACTGGAAGAACCTTCCATTTATGGCTATGCTCCAAGATATACAAGTGAATTAGTTGCAAACTAGGGGAACTCTGTGAAAACATTACAATAGCATTTACTCTGAGTAAGAAAACTTTTATACATGCACTGTAATTGACAAAGAAAAGAAGAGAAATCCCTTTAATTTATGAAAATGCAATGAGATAACCTTATCTCACGCTGCAATATATACTCTACAGTGCTCATTGGCTGCTGCAAGTGCCAGCAGTAGCTGTGTATATGATTTTGAATGTAGAGAGGTCAACAAAACATTCAACTTTATGCTGAGAAACTAGGAAGCCATACACGATTGTGGCTAATTGATTTTTGTCTGCTGCTTTTCTACTTTAAGATCACTATCATTTCAACCCTGTAAAAGTTAAAACAAATAGAAGGCCCAAATCCAACACCATTCAATTAAGTTCATTTGCAACTCAGTTTTAAATTGAAACACGTATGCTCGTAGCAATAGATTAACCTTGAAATTTAAAGCAGAACAAGCTTCATGCAGCCATCCAAGAGTTCATCATCCAAAGAAGAGATTACACATGAAGTTCCAACAAAAATTACTTCCCAGCACTTTACGTTCCCTCAAGTTTGCTTCTTGTGAGAAACACATGAAAAGATGAAAAAAAACAAAAACAAAAAAAAGAGGTGTGTGATACTTGAGGTTGCCTCATGGCAGTCCAGCTAATTTTAATTAACCTTTTGCCCTTCTACTTTTCTTTCATATAAATAAAAAATTTACTATTTTGCAACACTTGCACATATTAGGAAACACATACTTACATTTTGTCGACTATTCTTTTCCGTGAGTCAGGCTGCAATTGAATTCTCCAATCACCCGTGTCAATGACAGGTTCTCCGCCTGGGGCAGTGGGCCTCCAATTATTGGCATCCATGGGGTTTTGGCCAACCAAAAAAATCACTTCTATCATGACAATAAATAAATAAATAATATTGCACGTTAGAATAGACCCTAAAAAGAAAGTCAGGAACAGCAGAAGAGTAAGAGCACATCAAAGTCATGAAAAATGGAATATCAGTTTATTCAGACTTGAATAGATTTAAAGAGAACTTCCATCTAATAGCATGTACTTTATTAAAGAATTCTACCAAATATGGATGCATAAAATCTGAACAGCCATAACAAATATACACGACCATTCAAGGCAAGGTGCTAGGTTATTGGGTATTCGGGTATTATAAGCAAGATTTGGGCCTGAATCTTCATGGTGCTTCTAAAACCAAGGAAGCAAAAAACTAGCCAGCTAGTTCATAACTTGCCGCACCAACTGATGGTGAGTGTTGGTAAACCAAGCCATAGAGAAACTCATGGTGCTTCAATTTTAACTTGATGTTTTCGAGCAACACTTGTGATACATCATCGATGCAATGTTTACAATGACAAACTTGCATTTGTATTCATTGTGGTTTTAGAGGTTCACAGATTCTGATCAAATAGATATTTAATGTTCCAATAACATTGTATACGTATTTAAATGCTTTACTTCAATAGATAGATTAAGTTATCTCTCTAGATATCAGTATATCACATCTTACCAATTTAGATTCAGTACCTCTTTCAGGTGCTTACCAATTTTTACTCGCATCGAAATACATACCGTCAAACCCCCTCCCCCTCCTCTCCTGTTGTTATTTATGTATGTACTTACTTTTCTGAAAGAATAAATGTTGTAGGGAGCAAAGAGTGTAAATAGAAAGAGGAGAATACCACATCCCCAAAAGAATAAAGAAAGAAGAAGAAAACAAAACAAAGTCATAAAACAAGGCTTTTCAAATCCCGATGAATATCAGCAGTCTAAATACCCCTGCAAATAGAACATGAAGAGGCCACAAACAATAACCCATCCCAAAGAGATTGTCTAGGATGTTTTAAGCTAGGAAAAAGAAGAAGAAAACGACGAGCATTAACATGACCAAATTATAAAATTTAAAGTTCTTTTCTTTCTTTCTTTTTTCCATGTGTGAGCGAGCATGAAACCCAAGGATATCGTATTGTTGTTAAAAACACAATAATTTTGAAGAATTCAGTAAATTCCAAAAAAGAAGAATCAACCAAACAGCTCATTTTTCGGCCATTCCGGCAGTAATATCCCTTCCACTCCAGCTGCTGCATAAACTAATTAACAAATTATCGATCGAGCCTAAAAGATTTGAATTGATTTCTATTCTCCATTTAAAAATAACACTAAACAATAAAATAAAATAAATTTGAGTTCAAGAATTCAGGGCTTGATTATTACAACAATAACTGTGAGAAAAATCGGATAATATCATGTAAATTAAGGGGGAAAATTGAAAAAGAAAATATTAGACTCGGCTGATTGTGCGTTTCTTTGAATTGCATTCACGAGCAGCGATTTCATCGGATCCGATTATATACTTTTTTAATTTACTTATTAAAATCGACTTGCGTTCACTAGCAGAGATTTCATCGGATCGATTATTTTTTTTAATTTACTCATTAAAATAGAATTTCTGTCTCTGAATAATAATTACAATAGAATAAATGAAAACACCCATAGATTTTAAAAACAAAAACATGATAGAAATAGAAGCACCTGGCAGAAATCTGAAGCCTTCTTGGCGGCGGCGGTTTCCGAGAGGCGGAGGAGGGAGGGAGGGAGTGAGAGAGGGAGAGCTCGGGCGGGGAGAGGTGAGGAATGCTGGACCAAAGTGAAATGGATGACTTTATTCTTTTCCAGATTCCTTTTAAAAAAATTAACGAGTAAACACTCGCTCGCTCGCTCGCACGCACGCACGCACATGATGATTAAAATTTGAGTTAAATTCTATTTAACTAGTGTCAGTATTTTTGTTAAAAAACAGATTAATCCCTCAAGTTCATTTAAATAATTAATTGATCCTTGAATCACATTTTGTTGAAGGGACGGGAAAAGGTACATTTATTTCCGTTAACTTTCTAATATTAGATCTTGCTTCAGTATAATTTATTAAATTTATTTTAATATATTAAATAATATAAAGCACGAAACAGATCGTAATAGAATACAATAAAAACAAGTTGTGATATATTTGTTGCACATGACAAGGATTGATCATTGTCTTGTCCAAAGTTTTCCTCACGACCAAAAATTTGTACAAAAATTATTTTTTCTTAATTTTTATATTATCTATTATTTATTTATCACTTATTTATCTTGTAATTTGGAAAACCAAAAAGTCGACCAATTTTATTAAAATAAATATGTACATGTAGAGTTTAATTGCAAAAACCTTTTGATTTAAGAACTAGATTGTTCAAGATGGCAAAGAAATTCCACTAAGGACTAAAATATCATAAAAATAAAATGCAAAGACTAAAATAAATGATTGAAAAAATCTCAATGATAAAAACAAAATTATTTGATATTGTCTCATGTGCACCAAACATAAGATAAGAACATATATTGTCTAGTTCAATTTAATCTAATTAAAGATTATTTGGTATTTATATTATCATTATACCAAACACATTTTTAGTTTCAATTTACGTACAAACTCATCTAATGCTATTTTTATTGTTAAAAAAATATCATGAATATGGAATTTCAAAAAACAATTATTGGAAAAATGTTCTATCCAAATAAAAGAAATGTTATTTAAAATATATGATAAGAGAGGGGCTTGAACATGACAACTTATATCTTTTTATATGTCATCACCTAGGTAATATTTGGTTACTGTTGTGAATAAATTAAAGAGACGAAGACTATAAAAATAAAGGAAATAAGATAAAAAAGGAGATGAAAATAAAATTGTGTTTGGTAATAATTGTCTCTATATTTTATTTGATAATGATAAATAAAAAAATTAAAATTAAAAAAATTATTTT
>Ga0325404_1003364_pt1 | contig 17050 bp, 8 predicted proteins | sample PopdelMetagenome_18_FD_205664 | JGI IMG/M metagenome (GOLD analysis project Ga0325404, IMG submission 205664) | Populus deltoides microbial communities from Bellville, Georgia, United States - Xylem-Control-R1 | ecosystem: Host-associated > Plants > Phyllosphere > Stem > Wood/Secondary xylem... | reverse complement strand
ATATATTTTTAAACTAAAGTGAAGTCAGCCCGAGTTTAAGTGAACTGAGCCCGAGTTTGATCAGGAACCTTAAAATTTCGTCAGCTAAGTACGCGGATCTTTACTGTGTTTGCCGGCATTGGAAGGAGACAGTGTCTCATTGGCCGGCTGCCATGTTTCAGTACACGTTGCAGACTAATAATAGATATCGATAGAGCTCCAGGCCTCCAGCCGACCCACGAGCCAGATTCTTGGTCCGTGCAAAATTTCTCCATCTCCCACGCACTCGAAGCTCCATGAAAAAAATAAAGTACCACTCCATGGTAATAATAAGTAGACAATACCAAGGAAACACAAAATCAAATGCAGAATTTTAAAATCTGCCGTCAATGAATAATAAGTCCCACGGTTACTTTTGCTTAAAAACACAGGAATTAGCAGGGATTTTTCTATATATTAAGAGTTAGTGTGTACTCTTTTTTTAATTAAAAAAAAAACAGAATTTATAAACGATATTTATAGTGAATCCCGTGCTTACAAGAAGAGAAATCATATAACACATCTGGATTACAATCCTACAGCATATAAAAATATATAGAATTCATTACTAAATAATTTATAATAATCTCTCCCAAATCATCAACAAGTTAGGCACGATCACAATCAGAATATTGATCAGTACTGTTGCATTCATGGCAAAGTTCTACCCTCCATGTTTTGACTGGTGTAATGTGAGCAAAGGAGCTTTGGGGAGTGCTTTATTAATATATAATTTATCATTTGATGAGACAATCCCTTTTTGAAACTCTCACACTTTAATGTGAAACAAACCCTTTGCGTGATACGAATATCGTTGCATGAAATTCAATTAAACAAAAAAATGCATTCATCAGATTTTAGGAATCTAATTCTATTTTAAGAGATGTCAAGATCAAGGAAAATTCGTGTAAGAATACATAGCTATCTACATTCATCAGTTATTGAAAACATGAAGGCTGAGATTCGTGAACATTTTAATTTCTTCACACGTTAGCTAGGTGTGTGTGTGTGTGTGTATATATATATAATTAGTTGATTTTAGAGAGAGACAACTAATTCTTGATGCTTTCAGGTCCATGTCTTCAAGAGGATCTGCACATCGCTTTCTTAAAGCATCTTTAAATTTTGTCTTCGTCAACTTATTCTGCCCTATATATATATATATATATATATATATATATATATATATATATATATATATATATATATAACACAAGAGATAAACCTTGCACATGTACGCATCCCCTGCATTGGATAGCAAATTTCCATGACAAAGCAATGTGAAAGCGTTGTTCTGGAATTTCGTAAAATTGTCAAAAAAGAAAATTCATCATTTTGATGGAATCTCTCCGCATTAGGTTATCAGTTCCTGATCGAGGCAGCTAGGTAGATAGGAAGGTTATGGAAAAAACATTAAAAAAATAAGCTACTACCTTCTTTTTTTTCTTTTTCTTTTTTTGAGAGAGAAAAGGAGCAGTATTTTATAATTTTAAAATGAGTTCGGATCCGGAACAATATTCAAATTAGAAATTAAAAGAGTCAATTCAGCTGTGACAACCTCAAAACTTTAAAAAAAATATATCAAAATACTATTGTTTTGAAAAAAACAAATTCAACATATTCCAAGCTAGTTTAAATTCTAGATCAGCTAAGTCTTAAATCGACAGAAAAATTAATATGAATTTTAAAATAATAGTGTATATTTCGAGAGAAAAACAAAATAGTGTTTCTTATGTACTAAATTATTTATTGAAATTCTCCAGGGTAACACATCCTTGCCAAATTTGAGTATCTTATAGGTCATGGGGCATTGTGACTTTCGTTACTTTTGTCTTTACAAAGATTAGATTTTATTCGGACAACCACCTTATAAATTGAGGCATGGAGCAAGTGACATAAGTTTCTTAACTTCACATCAAACTCTGATCTCCTACCATTCCCATTTCTGACCTCTCTCATACCCAGCAAGTACCCTTTTATTTCTGTTGTTTTATGGGAAAAAGTTTCCTATCATTAAGTTCTCCTTTCACTCTCCTTCTTCGTCCTCTCATCAATAGACAGCTTGGCATTTTAGTCGCTAGAAGAAGATTTTTTAAAACCACACATCAGTGATTTATATGCATATCCTTGTGTTACAGCTTAGATTTCTCCAAATGGATCACGTCTTCTCCAGTTCTGCTCTACACATCACTCTCATTTTGCTTACAATCTGCAAAGGTATTATTTGAAAACTAATGATCATGCTAATTTTGATGTTTTTCTTTCTTTCCTTAAAGTTCTGTAGATTGCAGATGTTTTTAAATAATTTGGGACATGCACATTTATTACAGGAATATCAGGGGCTAAATTTACAATCATAAACAGATGTGACTACACAGTATGGCCAGGTATTCTTTCCAATGCAGGCAGCACTCCATTAGACAGCACAGGATTTGAACTTCCACAAGGTGAATCACGATCCTTTCAAGCACCACCAAATTGGTCAGGTCGATTCTGGGGCAGAACTGGTTGCACATTTGACCCGAATACCGGTCAGGGCACCTGCATAACAGGTGACTGCAGCTCCAACCAAATTGAATGCAATGGTAAAAATGCAAACCCTCCAGCCACTCTAGCCGAATTCACTGTCGGATCAGGTGTAAAGGATTTTTACGATGTTAGTTTGGTTGACGGCTACAATTTACCCATGATTGTCGAACCAAATGGCGGGTCAGGGAGTTGCTTGTCGACCGGGTGTATGACAGATTTGAACCAGCAATGCCCAGCTGAATTACGGGTTGAATCAGGGCAGGCCTGTAAGAGTGCATGTGAGGCCTTTGGGAGCCCTGAGTACTGTTGCAGCGGCGCGTATGGAGCACCAGACACATGTAAGCCATCTGTTTATTCGGAGATGTTTAAGACCGCATGTCCGAGATCATATAGCTATGCTTACGATGATGCCACTAGCACATTTACATGTACAGGAGCAGATTATGTTATAACATTCTGCCCTTCATCAACAAGGTAAGGATTGTATGCTTCTGTTTTATTTTTCACTTTATTATGTTGCATTTGATTTATTCTGTATCTATTTTATATTGTAGGTGTTGCCTGCATTTCGATTATGGATTCTTATCTGTAAATGTTATCTTCTTTTTGAGCAATCGATTTGGCATGCGTTCAACTTTTTTCCAACTGTAGTATGCTTTTGTATGCCTCAAGCTAACAGGGTGTCATTGCCATTGGCATGTGGAGTACACAAAGGAAATGATTTGCAAATTGAAAACAGGAAAAAGAAAAGGAATATCTGCAGAAATATCTTAGTTTTCAGGCTTTGTAAAGAGCAAATTGCGAGTTATATATGTTTATTAAATTCTGATCATTTCTTTATTTTTATCCTGCAGTCAAAAATCTGCAAGAGACACGACTCCACCAGCAAGCACTGCAAATGGGGCTGAAACAGGATCAGGATCAGGGGATGGGCCAATTGGAATTGACACTTCATGGTTGCCGAACTTTCTCACTGGGGACTCACCCAGTGCCTTTCCCTGTTGGGCTTGGCAATTTACCTTGATTTTTTCTACACTGCCCTGTCTATTCCTCTTTTTGGTTTATTTATAGCCTCAACTTTGGACAAATGCACATGCAGCTTAAGTGGTCACTCAGAATTCGTTTTGCATTGGAAGGAAAGGCTGAACAAATCCAGATTGTAAAGAGAATTTTCCAGGCCACATGTATAGAAAGTTAAAATCTTTTTTCTTCACGGAAAATAACGTGTGTGTGTTGTGTGTTAACCTTACTTTAGAGTATGAACCATTTGTAATCTAAAGCAACGAACTGGAAAGGAAGAGACTTTCGAGATTGGCAAAATCATTATTCAATTTTATTTAGATGGCATTGGAAAAAAGTGTTTGCTTCACTGTGAATCTTGAGTAGTATGTTTGGTGAGAACCACCATAGGAACCCCGCTTTGCTGGAATTGCAAGCTTGGTAGATTTGTCATGATTTTGGCTGCAATATGAGAAGGGTAATGATGCTGTTAATGAAGGGATATGCACCTATCATTTCCTTAAATCCATGAAATTAACCTCTGTTCTTTTCTTGATACTGACCAAAAATCAAGTGATCAACGTCAAAATCAGACAACTTTTGAGATTCATATATGTTAACCTTAAATAATCTAGCTTTCCTTCTAACAGAAACATCAGCTTTCTCCAAAGGCGGTAAGAGTAACATCAATGACTGTCCTAAGGTTAAAATTCGGCCCATAAGATGTAGATGGCAAACACTTATATCTTCCATGGAAGGAAAAGACTAGCACGCTGTCAAATCAATTACATATGCATGCAATATAGCCACTACCCAAACTGCTTAAAGTATGGATTCCCATCTTGTGTTTAATTTGTTAGTGAAATTGGATGAGAAACGTGATGTGAGATGTGAGAGCTAGTGACACAGACAGTTGTTCTTGAATGAGGAACTCTATGCAGATATAGTGATCTTCCTGATTTGTAGTTTAGAGGCTCGTGAAAGTAGAGAAATCAAAATTCATGCACCTGAAAGGTTACTCTTGCTTTAACTTGAAGGTCTCTATGCAATGATTTTATATTTGGTGGGCTTTGAATGGTATGTATAGAAAAGTTTTCATGGGTGCAACTTAGACCTCCACGAGCACCAGGAAAAGAAGCTTTTCTTCTAATGGGATATGCTCTATTTCAATGGAATGTACATTTTACTCTACCAGAAAGGACAAGGGTCCCCAATCCAAGCCCCAGTGGGCAATGGCTAGAAGTAGGATTTGGTCCCTCCATGATTTGGAATATATATAATTTTGTCACAAAGATGGTGTAGTTGGTCATGTAGTCCAAGTTGTCCACAACCAAGTTCGGAGAGACATTAGCGGCTTTAGAAATTCTTTTTTCTCAAAAACACATCGCAGAACAAGATTTTTCTGTCAGTGGGAAATCATCAGAGGCATCTATCATCTGGACTCTGGAGCCTCTTGTAATAATCATCAGCAATGAGAGAAACGTGGAAATGAATTTGTGTATCTACTTTTCTTAAGGGCCATGATTGGTAACCTTACAGGAAAATTCTTTATCATCCTGATGACCATAATGAAGTGAATTGGTCATGAAATGAGAAATCTGTGTTGAGACAAACAAAAATTAAAAACCTGAGAGTTGCAATCTCCAGACAATCAAATCTTCTTTCTTTAGTCTCTCTCTTTAATCATCCCCTTTTGGAAGTGGGTTCTATTGTTTATTCTTGGACGGCTGCCATGAAACAGCGTGGGATGAAGGATTTTGGTTCCTTACAGAAGCTTTATAAAATGAGGAATCTTGTGTTTTTTTGTCAGGAGTTCAGTGGGCCTCTATGGTAAACAAAGTTCGACGATTAGTAGGAGGCAAAAAAAAAAATAGAAATCATTAAAAAATTAAATCACACATTACAAATGATGTTTTTTTTTCCTATAATTTATTAACAACATGGCAAGGACGAGGGGAAAAGGCTGGAAAAAAAAAAAGCTGCATTGAAATGTACGCGGGATAGAAATGCTTTTCATTTTCATATCTTTCTCCTTTCTGGCGCTTTGCATACCTCCGATTTGTCCCAGCCCACCTTACTATGTCAGCCCAAATTATCACAAACAGAACTCCCGAAATTAAAAACGCGGTTATTTTATCGGTGGTTAACAGTACTATATAAAGTATATTTAATTTTTTAAAAAAATAATTTTTATTTAAAAATATATTAAAATAATATTTTTTTTATTTTTTAAAATTTATTTTAATACCAATATATTATATCAATTAAAAAATATTAAAAAATAATTTAAAATAAAAACATTTCGTGTAATGAAATAGTTAATAACTGAAATAAAATAGTTAAAGATGGTTACCATTATTTTTTTTTATAGTGATGAATCTTGTATGTGTTCCTAATAAAAGAAATTTGTTCATTTTTTGAGTCTCAAAAGGGGGTGAAGTTTTTTTTGAAAACTTATAATCACATCGTCATAATAAATAGTATCAAAGAATAATTAAAATTATTTATTATTAATTTTGGTATTGTAATGATAATTATTTTTTAATTAGAAATGTATTAAAATAATATTTTTTATTTTTTAAATTTTATTTTTAATATTAACAAATTATAAAATATAAAATACCAAAAATAATTATTTTAAAAAATATATTAAAAAAATTAACACAAACAAAATTCTTACATAAATCCTGCCGCAATCCAACAAGTGGTGCTCTTTAAAAAAAAAATTAAAAAAATTAATTTTATATATTTTAAATAAAAAAATATTTTTTGTTCTTCTCCGTCTTCTTCACCGTTATAACTAAAAAAATAAATCAAATTACCAAATTTACCCATACGATCCACGATCCAAAGTCCAAACGATTCAGAGTTCCTCGTAAATTGAAACGGGATGGCACGCTAAGCCATAACAAATCCTTGATCTCGGCCAAGGTCAGATCAATGTTATCAACTACGATCACTTGTTGGGCCTTATTGGAGCGAAAGCTCCAAACCCAGTATCCGTGTAAGGATCATGAAACAAGCAGGGAAACAAAAATGCCATTTGTTTATCATTTCATTGCTGCAACGCAATCATTAACCAAGTGCTAAAAAGGTAAAATTCCTGAGTATTCATTACCTCTACACGATCTAATGTTTAAAGTTCGACAGAGTGAAAAATACAGGAAGCGACTCAGCTTCCCTCAAGAAACAGCATTACAGGAAAGAGGAGTGCCTTGAAAAGGATGGTCGTGGCACATTTCTTTGGGCAATCTATAACTCATCCTTCACAACAGAGGGTTCCGTATCCTCGTCATCTCTAGTGGGTTCGGCTTCACTGCTGGAAGTGGCTTCTTTTGTTTCGGCTTCAACTTCAACTTCTTCTACATCATCTTCCTCTTCGATGATAGCATCAGGACTGATGCTTAGGCTAGATTTCACGGAGCTGTAAATACGAGAGGCAAAATCTTTGGGATCATTGAGTATGAAGCCACTCTCCATGAGCGCTGTTTGGTACATGAGGTGGGCGGTTTGCTTAACACTATCATCCTGGAGAGAGAAAGCACCATGACGTCAATAACAGGAGCAGAGATATTGCTCAAAGACCGAAAATGTTTTTAATTGAAGACATGAAACAATCAGTTCCATAAATCACTCAGGACATGCTACCACTGGCAAACAGAAAAGCTGTAGCTGAGTGTGAAGATGATGATTAATTGTGGACCAAAAACCCGAAAGCAAAATTCCTAAGGGGCACTGGCTCAAAGCAATCACAGGCCCCAGAACCATCTAAAAAGTTGTGTACAGTCAGAAAAGATCAAGCTAGGATCTGGCAGGATGACAAACCCAGAATATATAATAAGCAAGCAAACCCACATGTCCAAATTCATGCTTCTGAAACACATGAACACAAGATAACCAACAAAAATTGAAAAATTTACCTCAGGGTCCTTTACAACTCTCTCACGGAGTTCCTTGATGATTGGATGCCTTGGATTAATCTCGAGCACCCTCTTGCCGCGCATGTATGCTTGCTTGTTTGCATCTGACAAAGTTTGGGCCTGCATTATCCTTTCCATATTTGCGCTCCATCCATATTTTGATGTCACAACAATACAAGGTGTGTCAGCCAAACGATTGCTAATTTTCACATCATCAACGTTCTCACTGGCAAGAGCACCCTTCCACCACTTGGTTAGCTCCTTGAATGACTCCTTTAGCTCCTTAGCTTTTGAGTCTTTCCCTAGTTTCAGACCCTCCTTGGAAACATTCTGGAATTTCTGGTCTTCATAATCCATCAGATATTGCATCAAATATTCATCAACTGGATCTGTGAAGTAAATAACCTGGCAAAATGCCAAACCCGGCGATAATTAATCAGTACATAAAGAAAGAAAACAATTCCAGTTTCCAGAATACAAAACAATGCAAGAGGAACAAATGCTGGAAAAAATAACGTGAAATCTAATGTCTTATCCGGAGGTGAAATGTTTCTCTATCATACCTCATAACCCTTCTTCTTCAGCCTCTCAAGGAAAGGAGATTTTTCCACTTGCTCCTTGTTCGGTCCAGTTATGTAGAAGATATCCTTTTGCCCAGATTTCATTCTTGATATGTACTGATCAAGTGATGTCAATTTACCATCTGACTTGGTGCTGTAAGAGAAGGTTCAAATACCATAAGTTATGAAAAAATAATCACTACACCTGACACTGCTTCAGAAAAGATTTTGATAACAAAATTCATATAATAGGACATTACGTTTCAAATCTGAGAAGTTTTGCCAAGCGATTTCTGTTAACTGAATCCTCAATAATGCCGAGTTTGATAGACTTGCCAAACTCATTCCAAAATTTTGCATATTGACCTTTCTTCTCATCGTCACTGGAATTCTCAACATCTGCATCCATAATTACACGAGTCATCAGCAACACTAAATACATTCCGCAGATAGATTTGGGGGATAAAAAGGTCACACCATAATAACTAAGACATGTCAGTATGATGATTCAGCCAATAGACAGACACGGTAACACATCTTTAACCGGAGAAAAAAAAACAAGCCAAATACTAGCAAGAACCTAAGTTAATGACAGCAATACCTTTCTTGTCTTTGTCATTTGCCTCATCAGGATCCTCATCAGCAATTTTACGGATCATATCAAGTGCCTTTCTGATAAGTTTCTTCTTGATTGTTTTTAAGCTGCTGTGTTGTTGAAGCATTTCTCGTGAAACATTGAGCGGTAAAGTATCAGAATCAACGAGACCCTGCTCAAAATATCACCCATTTGGAATCAATATATCTGGTGCTTTCATTTTCTTTGTTCTTTTTTTTTTTTTTTTGTATAAAGCAAAGCATAAGAATTCTTTAGCATTCGTTCATTACCATCAAAAAGTTCAGATATTTTGGCAAAAGCTCATCAAATTCATCTGAGATGAAGACTCGTCTAACATACAGCTTCAGGTTGGCTTTATTAGTGTTGTAATAACTCTCATATAGATCATGAGGAGCCTTTGGTGGAACAAACAAAACAGCCTTGAATTCAACATCGCCTTCAGCAGTGAAGTGACTCCATGCCAGTGGCTTCTCATCACCAAGATCCTGTTGAGCAACAAAAAAGTACCATTGAAAAAACCATAAACAAACAGACAATTTACAAATTTATCGGGTTATTAAATGACAAGAAGCCATCACAATGTGGCAAAATATGGAATTATTCTGCAAATCCAGTGGCACTCCTTCCTCTCAAATCCATGTAGACCTGATTGATAGTTTTCCACAGGATGCCCATCCAGGATATAAAAGGGCGGAGCAATACACAAGTGTGATGAAGGCAAATTACCTTTGCTAGAGAGTGGTAGAATTTTGTGTACTCTTCTTCTGTCACCTCCTTTGGATTTCTCAACCATATAGCCTTAACATCATTCAAAAGTTCCCACTCATAAGTAGTCTCCTTAATTTTTTTGGATTTTGGTTTATCTTCTGCGTCCTCATCTTCACTTTTCTCAGAATCTCCATCATCAGAAGAGCTGCTTTCAGCAGCTGATAACAGCAGGGTAAACAAAAGCAAACCACAAGATTAAATTATAGCACATCATGAAACTCAAGTACTAGAATAATAAGCATTATACACTGCCATAAGACAATGCATACATGTTTCATCTTCATCGCTAGACTCGTCTTCATCAGCAGGAACCTCCACGTCAACCTCTTTACTTGCCCACAAATAGATTGGGAAGTTGATGAATTCAGAATATTTCTTCACCAAATCCTGGAAGCAGGAAAAAACAGAGGTTCTATTTATCAACAAGCAATCCAGCTCCTCACAAAAATTGAGATTCTATCAGTACTGGATTACTAGTACTCCAGTTGATTTGTTAAAGCCAGTGATCAACTAAAAGATTCCATCAGAAGCTGGAACTTTTCTCTATGAATTGCAAAGAAATGCCAGCAAAAAACATTTCCTCAAAAATGGACATCGATATGATTCAAAAATTCCCTAGCAACAAATATATAAAATTATTAATAACAAAAATATAATGTAACCCATTGCCAACCTAAATTTTAGAACAAAAAAACACCAGTCCTTGCAATTAACTTGGCAGCTATGCAACTATCATACAAGCTTATCATCTTAATTTTCTACGTTAAATACAACTATCACTATCCAAATTCTCGAAAAGCTTCTCCCATGTCCTTATTTCATGCCATGACTACCAGAACCATTTCAACTTTACAATTCTGATAGGTTCGCCTTCTCTTCAGACACCATAAAAAAGTGCAGAAAATAGCACAAAACAGTAAAGCATAACATTATTCATTAAAAATTAAAGGCGCTCACTTTCAATTTACTCTCCTCCAAGTACTCTCCAGCTTCTTCCCTGAGATGCAATCTAATCTCAGTTCCACGTCCCAGAGGCTCATTCCAGGTATCCTCAGAGATTGCAAATGCTCCGTCAGCCTTTGATTCCCATACATACCTGAAATACACAAACAATGCATAAACGACCACCTTTCAAGTTCCCATATGCAAAGCTCCAATTCAATGAGAAGCTGAAAAACTAATCCCAAAACACTTACTGTTTGTCTTCATTGTGCTTGCTAATGACTTCAACATAGTCAGCAACAAGATATACAGAGTAAAACCCAACTCCAAACTGTCCAATTAAATTTAGGTCTCCACTTGTCTGCATTTTCTCCACAAATGCTGCACCAAGAACATAAACAATTTACATAAACATTCTAAACATATCTCTGAAAATGTACATTTTTTCAACTTCTGTTCAACAGATACCTGAAGTTCCTGACTTAGCTATGGTACCCAAATTCTTGATCAAATCCTCCTTTGTCATGCCAATACCTCTATCGCGAATTGATAGAATTTTCTTTTCTTTATCCAATTTAATCTGCATTACCACACGTAAGCATATAAATCAAACCATAGCATTAATCACCATCTCTACAACTCCAAATACTACAAAATCAACTAATCACTCACCTGAATATCAAGCTTGGCATTGTCGCCTTCGCCCAAAACCTCTTTATCCGTGAGAGAGAGGAATCTAATTTTATCAAGCGCCTGAAATTCACAAGAGTTTTTTTATTTAAATCCACTCCGCCGCGACAACAATCAAAATAATTCTAAATCAGGTAAATAGTTAATAATGAATACTCACATCAGATGCATTGGAAATCAACTCTCTAAGGAAAATATCTTTGTTACTGTAGAGAGAGTTGATAATAATATCCATAAGCCGAGACACCTCAGCTTGGAACTCGAATTTCTCCGCAGTGTTGCGAAGTGTTCTCTTCGAAATAGACTCCGACTCTCTAAACCGAAAGGTGAATAAAATCCATGAGCAAGAGAGTGGAAAATATGCTAATTATGCAAAAAACGGGAGGCAGAAATGAGAGAGTAAACCTCTTGACGACATCAGAATCCGTTGATAGTCCGTTTGGAACGGCACCGAGTTTCTCCTCTACTTTTGGAGGATCTACAAGGGAATCAGAATCATCCTCTGCTTTTGCGTGTAACTTCTGACCTGTGAAACCACAAATCAAAACACAAAATCGGTGACTAACTGAGAATAGATCAATTCGGAGAGAGATCGATTCGAAAATGATGAAGAATTAAGGCACCTTGATCTGAAATGAGAGAAAGAAGGCACAGTAGTAGCAAAACGGAAGGGACTGTCCACTTCCTCATCTTGATTTTTTTTTCTAGTAGCTTCGTTCAGTTAAGAGATCTATGCGTTGATCTGTTTATCAAGTAGTTTATATAGGAGTGTGGTTTTATGTTAGTGAGGGTTTTAGTTTAGATCTAGCAGGACTTGACTTCTGTTAGCGAAATTTGTTTACATCGGGTTGTGATGGTGCCAACGTGGATGATCGTACGGCTGGAGGTATCAGAATTGACACGTGGTTTGTTTTTATTGGTAATTGATTCGAAAGTTGACGTGGGGAGCTAAGGGAGCAGGACGACCCCGCGGGACGACTCGAGAATGGAGTGTGGTTGACCGCTCTGGGTAGCTTGAAATTGGAACGGTGGATGACTGGACGGGGTGTGATGTATAAACGTGGCAGAATGTTATTGGGTTTTATTCTTCAATTGACGTGGAGAGTGGAGGCATGAGACTTGAGTGTCTAGATTGTTCTGCACTCGTGTTGGGTTTCCAGGAAATCGGTAGTTCAATCGCGGATAACTTTCTGTGCACTATTGGAAGAAAGGGCTTGTTTCGCTATTTTTTGAATATATATTTTTTATTTTAAATTATTTTTTTTGTATTTTTGAATTATTTTAATTTGATAATATTAAAAATAAATTTAAAAAAACAAAAAGGTACTGTTTTAATATATTTTAAAACATTAATTTATCACACTTTTATACAGACATGAAATCACAAGTAAGGTTTCAAGTTAAAATTCAAGCTAACCTGTTTTATACTTTATCAATAACCAATCACGGGATTTTATTAAAAAATATATAACTGATAACACGAAAATCGTGCTGTGGCTTGTAACAAAGTTTAAGGCTACAAGGAGAAATTGTGATTTAAATTTAATTTTTTTTAGTTTTAAATTAATATTTTTATTATTATTTTGATGTATTAATGTTAAAAAAACTAATATATTTTTAAATAAAAATCACTTTAAAATATAACTTTTAATATACTTAAAAATACTATGATTATAAAATTATATTCATTTCGATAATTCATTAATTTAAAACGTAGTATAGATTCAAGTAATGAAAAAAAAATATTAAAACATTATTAAAAAAAGTTTGGATTTATCTTTATGGACTTCCTTAATATTTTTTATTATTATTAATATGAGTATTTAAATTAATTTAAATATATCTCAATTAATTCTATAAACTCTAAATTTAAAACCTAGTTTTGATTTAGGTCATGAAAAATACTTAATTTTCTTTTTATTAAAACATTATTAAGAAGGAATCGGATTCATCCACGTGTACTTACCTACACGTTTTGTTCCATGTAGATTTTGAGTTGAGTGTTATATTTTCTGTAAATGTAAATATGCAATTCTGCCGTGCTTAGTTGTTTTTCGAAAAGTTTTATTCTGATAATTAATTTTTATTTGAAAATATATTAAAATAATATTTTTATTTTTAAAAAAATTATTTTTTATATCAATAAATTAAAATAATTTAAAAATATCAAAAATATATATATATATATATAAATAAAATTTTAATTTTTAAAATATATTTTTAAAACACAAAAATACATTATGTCGTTATTCTCCTCTTAGCAAATACGCTTTCTTAACAAACACAGTACGGTGGACCACTTCAACAAAACATTGAAGCATCATTAGAAGCCAGCAGTGATCATTACGTGAATAATATGTTATTGACTCTTAGGCTGACTTTATTTAAATTTTTGTATGAAAAGTTATTTTTTAAAAAAATAAATTCATAAAAAGTAAATTATTTTATTATATCTAGTAATGCAATGAAAAATATTTTTCAGTATTTGGTTATGTCATAAAAAATAAATTGAAAGATAACTTATTAATATTTTTTTTGAAGTTTATTAAAATAACAATAAATAAATCTTGCAAATTAAAAAGTTGAATGAAAATGAAATTAAAAAAAAATATTTCATAAATTATTTCAAATAAAATAAATAGCAATTAAAATAATGAAGATCAAATATAATAGATAAAAAAATTAAAAGATAATGAAATTAAAATAATAATAATAATAATTTCATAAATTATTTCAAATAAAGTAAGTAACAATCAAAAGAATGAGGACGGAGTTTGATAGATAAAAAAATTCAATTAAAAAATAATAAGACACGAGAAAATAACAATCATAAAAATAAGAATCAGAGTTAAAATATAAATCAAATTCTAAATGATGAAATTGAAAAAAAATTAAAACAAAATATATATCAATCAAAAGTTTGAAAACCAAATTTGTTATTATCAGCAAATAATATGATTTTTTATAATTTTTTATAATTTTTATAAAGTATTTTCCGTCTAAAATAAAAAATATATATTTTTAAAAAAACCAAGCTAGTTTTTTTAACTGTAAAAGTTTTTTTATTAACCAGTTTTTCTAATAAAAAATAAATTTTAAAATTTATTTTTTAAAAGTAAATTTCCGCCTAACAAACAAACCAAGCCATAAGTAACCTTAACACCGTGTATTCGAATTCTCTTTCCATTCTGAACTTGAGTGGGATAGAATAGTTATTTTTAAAATTTTTATATATTTATTTATCATTAAAAAAGTTGGTCAACGAAAAATACTTTTTGATCAACGGAAAATACTTTACAATAAAAGTAAAATTTAGCTTGGTTTTCAGAAAAGTGTTTTTTATTTATTTTAGATGGAAAACACTTTCCGGAAGTTGTGAAAAATTTAGAAATGTCATTATTTGCTGATTATATTAAATTTGATCCTCAAACTTTTGATTGCTATATATTTATTTTTTCAATTCCAACCCTTATAATTTAGTTTTTATATCAATTTTGATCCTTTATTTTATAATTGTTATTTACTTTTCCCCTATTATTTTTTAATTAAAAATTTTTATCTATCAAATTTGGTCCTCATTCTTTTGATAGTTACTTATTTTATTTGAAATAATTTATGAAATGTTAATTATTATTATTTTAATTTCTTCATCTTTCATCTTTTTTTTTATTTTTTAGATTTGATCTCTATTATTTTGATTATTATTTATTTTATTTGAGATAATTTATGAAATTATATTTTTTTTTCAATTTCATTCTCATTCAACTTTTTATTTTGTAAGATTTGTTTCTCGTTAATTTAATAAACTTGAAAAAAATAAAACACTAATAAGTTATTTTCCAGCTAATTTTCCATGACATAACCAAACACTGGAAAATTTTTTCCTACTTATTTTCCATTACACTGCCGAGCATCAGAAAATAATTCACTTTCTAAAAAGAAACTATTTCCCAACAAACAAACAGGGTCGATGTCATTGTCTTACGCTACAATGCGAGGCAATATAAAAAAAAATATTTAAGTATTATTAATATTTTTTTATAAAAAACATTGTATCAAAATTAATTTAATATAATTTAACTATCTCAATGAGTTAAAAAATAATTTAAACAATAAATAAAAATAAAACTTGATTTAAAATAAATACTCAAGATAAGATTTTTTTATAAACATTAAGATGACAATATATGTCATGGATTCGAGTTAACATATTAGTTCATATACTGAGTTTCGAGATCGTGACAACTTCATAAAAAATAAATCAAACAAATCATGAAACTTGTTTTTTAAATAAATCCAGTGTTGAATAATAAAATTTCAAAACAAATCAATTAAAAAAATGACCCAAAACATAAGTCAAGTCAACCCGAGTTAACCTGTCAAACCTGTTACCCAAATCATAAGAAAGGATAATAACCTCATAGAAAAGTAAATTGAAACAAGTAATGAAATGTAATTTTCAATTAACTCAATGTTGAATGATAAAAGTATAAAAAAATAATAAGAAAAAAATAAAAAAATAAAACTTGAACCAATCGAGTTAATTCATCAAATCAATAATTAAGATGATGAACCTAATATAATCTCACTAAAAGTTATTTTAAAAAAACCATTAAAAAATAAATTTATTGTTAAACGATACTGTTTTTTTTTTTTATATAAAAAAACCAATCCAGTAATCAGTGTTCCGTGACTAAGGTGACAGTCTTTTACCGGCCAAGTTTGATCGCATTTATTTATTCTAGCATTATGTGAATCGACATTAACATTTTAATAATACAAAATACTAAAATCTAAATAAATTATTCTTTCTCTCTTCTTCGTATAAACATCTATCTCTTCTAATCCACTGATTATTATTGTTATTGTTGATTTACAACTACATGGATTATATTATTAATTTTACCCTTCCAAATGAAACCATGACAAATCAAGTCCGGACTCCGGAGAGCTAACAACGCCGGACAATGCAAAAGTTGGGTATCATACGACGAGCTTTCGACAAAAATCTCGATGACCCGAAAGTTCAACAATGCGCAGCCCAGGCCACTCACAGTCTTGAGTTATTAGGCCCAGGCCTTTTTTTCAAATAAAAACGAATAAATAAGTAAATACCTCGACGTCAATTGAAAATGGAAAACAAGTTTAAAAGTCCCGAAAAATGAAAGCAAGGGATTTGATTTCTTGCAGGACAGAAAAATTATTAATCTTGTCGTTTGTTTTAAATTCAATAGCTAGAGCTAAGTGAAAAACAAAATAGCAGTTATAGTATATTTGGTTAGATATAATAGATCATGTAATAATTCATTGCATGTTTTTTTTTTATTATATAATTTTTTTATTAAAAAATAGCAGTTATAGTATATTGCGTGATTAGTTGTAATACCTAATTGCAAAAAGTTTTAACAAAATGATTGAATTATAATTTTTTTAAAAATACAAGGATAAAAAAATACAAACAAAGACCAATTTGTAAGTGGAAATAAAATAAAGGGACTGAAATAAATAATAAATATTTTGAAAACGATAAATACCGAGATGAAACTTTATAAAAACTTTCTTCATACTACTAAGGATGTTTTGTAATTAAATACAGTAATACAATGTAATAATTAATTCTATTCCCTTTTTTTTTTTCATTGTATCACATGTACCGTTAGTAATGTTTTGCCTTTTTCTCGTGTATATTAAGATAAGGCTGGGACCTGAGAGGCCGTGTCTTCCTTTTTATTTCGTATTTATAAAATTTAATTTAGAAGTGTACTTGATTTAAAATTTAAATCACAGGTCATGTCAGATAAATCAAGTTAATTTATTTATTTATTTAAATCTAAAACTTCATAACCATGAGAGAAAAAATTTCTTCGTTAACCATTCAAATTAAATCCTATAGAGTCACGAATTAGTCTAGAATCAACAAACCATCAAGTTTAAGATCAAGTGAAATCTTATAACTAGACTTGGACATTGTTTGGCTATACGGCTATTTACATATTTGTTAAAAAAAA
>Ga0325404_1003363_pt1 | contig 17052 bp, 10 predicted proteins | sample PopdelMetagenome_18_FD_205664 | JGI IMG/M metagenome (GOLD analysis project Ga0325404, IMG submission 205664) | Populus deltoides microbial communities from Bellville, Georgia, United States - Xylem-Control-R1 | ecosystem: Host-associated > Plants > Phyllosphere > Stem > Wood/Secondary xylem... | reverse complement strand
GACGTGGCACAATAAATTATGTTATAAGAATAATTCGAACTATCGTGAAGTCATCTGAGGATAGGATTCCTTTCATAAGGCTCAAACCCGTGGCATTCTTAGGGACCCCACACCGGGTCAAGCCACTACTTTAGAGATTATATGTATCTCTCAAAATATTTAGCCATTAATTTCTCATTGAATTTGGCAACACCATCTTATTTGACTAAGGTTCCTTTCCTTTTGTTTCTATAATTATATTAGAAAATATTTTTATTAATATCATATACTATTTATTAGAAAAATATTTTTTTAAGCATGTTAAAAAAATAAAAAAAATTAGCTCTAACATCTTGCAGTTTGATCGAAATCACACTTTCCACCATGTTATGAAGAATTACATTTTGTATGCTAGGTTAAAAAAATTTCAGTATAAGAAAATAATCAAAGTATCCCTATATATATAATAGCTAATAGAGACACCACCAACATATCATCTCTTTTTATGACTAATAAACACCAGAGAAAAAGAAGAATCAATCCCCTCTTTCAAATTAAACAACAAAAAATTACACTTGAAATCAATTTTTTGCACGATTTTGTTGTTCAATGTGGTTGTCTATTTTGGATGGTGTAATATCACACAAGTTTCATCAGTATATAAGAGGTATTTTTTTATTTTATTTTTTCAAATCAAGGCTTTGAAAATTGATAATAGTGCATTGTGATGTTGTTAAAAATTGTTTATATGTTGTTTAGTGTACATGCAACATAAAAAAAACCAAATTTGTTGATGTGCAGGTAGAAAACCCAAATTTATTATTGTGTAATATCAACATTTGTCCAAAGAAATTGTTTTCCAAATTACATTTTTTATATTGATGTCTTGTTCATATGTAAGCAAGTATTTGATATAAACTCGCATGGCTTCAAAATAAAGGATGAAAAAGGAAATATGATTATGAATGATGCCTCGATGCTAAAGATAATTAGTATACATAAAGAAGAAGAAGAAGAAGCATATGTTTATATTGGTGGTGATTGTAATGATGTTGAATTTGAAACAAGTGATGATTTTAATGTCTATGTTAGTGGTTTTATTGATAGTGATGTTGATAATGTTGAAGCTGAAACAAGTTTTAGTTTTGATGTTGTTGTGGGTGATGCTGCTATTAATATGTGTAATGATAATAAGGATAATGAAGAGGAAGAAGATCAAGACTATATCCTTTATGATCATGAAGGTTTGTTTATAAATGATGCTAAAAATAACTGGATTAATAGCTTGTTAGGTGATGGTTCTAGTGATAAAACTATATATGGTGCTTCAGATTTAGAAAATGAATGGAATATTAGTAGTGATGATGATGATGATGATGATGATGGCGATATTTATAATACAAGATATAAAAAATCTAAGAGTTATAGCAGTGAGGAGTTTATTGATGAGAATAATATTAATATAAGTAAGAAATAGAGAAAGAAAAAGATTGATCCTGCAACTTAATTTAAATGTAAGAAGTTTAAGGTTAGAGTTGATGGTTCTATTAAATTGTAAAAATCTCATGTTTTCAGTAATGTCAATGAATTCAGAGACATGTTTAGATAGTAGAAAGTGAAATATGGTCATCACTTAAAAATATATATTAATAAAAAAACAAAACATTACAGAAAAATATATGGGTGAGGGTTGTTCTGGACAAATATATGGTTCTCTCATTCCTAATTCTAATACATTCATGATTAAATTTTTAAAAGAAAAACATAGTTGCATTCGGTCAACAATTATCAAAATTGTTAATTCGACATGAATTATAAAAAAGTTATTATCTATAAAGAATATTGATCCAAATATATCAAATGAAACACTCGATATCATTCTAGAAGATAAGTTTGATATCTCAAATGTTAATGAATATCTACTTTGACTAATCTATGTCATTTTTCAAATGCACGTGGGTACATTTAGGTCTTCTCAACATTCTACTCAAAATAATTATGTTGATTGAAGAATATAAAAGAAGACTGGTGATTTTGAAAAAACCATATTATCTATTTAATTATTATTGTTTATGAAAAATTATATAATTTATGTGGATAGGCTGCTACTAGAAATTGATGTTGTTGATATTGTTGCTAATAATGTATGACTTGCTTGGGGTTTTTTTTTTTTTTTTGGCACTATGAATGTTGTTGGCTAAGAATGCCTATGATTTTATTTTAACATTTATTATTATTTATTATTGCTTGCTAAGAATACCTTATGATGCTATTTTATTTGTTTGAAATGAACAAGATAATATATAAAAACATTAATATCTCACAACTAAATTAGCTATCAACAACAATCTAATTTTTATATTGTGATTCCTAATCCCAAATATATATATATATATATATATATATATATATATATATATATATATATATATATATAGTTTATCTTTTATTTTCTTCCAGTCATCTAGTATTCACTTCAGGTGAGTCCGAAGAGTAGGATTTGCTTATCATTGATTTTGGTGGTGATTTTTCACAAATATATGTACTTGAACAATAAGGTCAACATGTTAAAGAGTGAAGAGGCTGGATTGTTAATCTCTTAGTGGGAATTAAATGATTTTGATGGTGATTCTGTTCTTGCATAATGCCTAATTGTCGATTAACATATTAAACTTATTGTATTTTATTTTTGCAAATCGTTTCATAGTTTCATGTAGAAAAATCAACCAACTGGACCGAATGATGATCCTGCAGAGCGTGCTGGTAAAATTTCTATAACTTGTGCAAGACTTGGGAACAAATCCAGCTATTTGCAGGGTTAACAACAGGTTCGTGTTTGTGGTGGTCTGTAAGGAAATTTGCTTTAAAACCATGTTTAATTAGCATATTTGTGGTCAAGTTTAAAAGGAATTTCTTTTATTTTTAGAGTTAAAACTTTATTAAAAATAAGTGTGATAAAAGCTCTTATCTGCCCGGATCGGTAGACTGTCTTTGATTACTCATGAAAAAGATGATCATCTTTGTTCTCTTTCGGATTTACCGTTGAAATATTTTCGAACCCATCTTCTGATGTGTTTCAGAGGAATATTCATCGAGTACTTCGTATTTTGTTCTCTCTTTATTTCTCTGCTTATTCCAGTTTGTATTTGCAGCATTCAATTCTCTATCAATATGGCACACCTCCTGCAACAGATCCTTCAACAATGGAATTCTCTTGGTAGGCTTAGTTCTTGGTTCTGCGCTTTGTGGAATCTTATCTCGTGTTGAACGACACATTCTGCTTGTTTGTATTATGATTTTATTTTTTGTTTGTCATCTATACAAAGACAATTGGACAGTCAACTATTGTAGTTATTTCCTTTCCCTTCCAGGCAACGTGACCCTAAATTCTCCATTCAGGTTCCGAGCTTCATAGCTTAGCCGCTCATTTTAACTTTTAGGCTTGGTAGATCGTGAGCTGAAGCACTCCTGCTGCTTCATCTGGCTGGAGCATATAGAGTACTTGGTTCTGGACTTGCTGCTGTCCTCTACCCGCCAAGGAACTAAGCTACATCAGCATTTTCCACATGATCGCGGTGGTAAAGGGAGTGGCTGTTTCGAGTTAAAGCCTACTCTACTCCTAGTTCCTTGCTTATTCATATGTGAAGACAAGGTGGGAAAATAGGCGCAAACTATCGTCATATGGTTGTAGTTGAAGACCTAACAGCATCACAAAAAGATAAAAACAGAACGAGAGAAGATTCGTATTCCTTTAGGCATTCCATCAACTCAAAACAAGCACAAGGGGCAAGCACCATGAAAAACGAGAAAACATTTCCCTGCATCCCCATAAAACATTGAAAGTCTTTCCGGATCAGCACAAACTAAGATAGAAGTATCAAGTTAGTGATCAGTTTTGTCACAAAACGAATTTACCATGGTACACTGTTGCAAATCAGCCACAGAGAACGACCGCCAGGGAGAAAAATTTTGTCGTGGGGATGGTAACGAGGTTAGATTGTTATGAGAAGCCCTGGATCTTGGGTGCAGAGGTGGAAGATTTGGGGGAGACTTTGAAGTTGAAGTCGAATCCTCGCTAGCACTACTGATGCTTTCAGAACTGCTCATGGCAACTGCTAAAGCCAATGTGCTTTTGCTATTGCTAATCGGTCTCTTTGCTATCCCACTTCGGTAAGGGAAACTCCTGGTCTTCTCCCAAACATGAGAGAAAGCAAGTAGGTTTCTGCGTTTCCTCGTATACGCATTCTCTGGTTTTGCAATGTCTTTTATGGAGGGAGAAGAGGACGCATCAGACAGGCTTGTGAAAGACTTCGATTTGCCATTGTAGAAATTTGATATACCTCTCCTGCAAACATTTCTCAATCATCAGTAAAAAATAATGCAAAACAACATAATTATTCCACGGTTCAATTAGCTAAACATCCAAAACAAGACAAACCCTAAAGAAATCTGGTACATGCCAATCTGTATATGAAATGTCCCACTGTTGTCAGTGCTATTCTCGAATCATAAGATGCCATTCTAAGGAAATAAGTTTCACTATTCAGATCTTGCAAACAATTTGTAATTCTAAACTTTAAAGAGCATAACAAAGCAGAAACTAGCCAAAAACAGAAAATCATCTGCTATTTCCACAGAGACAACCTTGAAAAAGGAAAGAACATAGGAATTAGAAAAAAAATCTGCCCAGCACATAATAATGATCTAAATGAAGACTCAACGGTAGCAGTGACTGAAATTGGCTTGCTTCCTTGGTGAAGAAAATAACTAAATACCTAGGGCATATCCCATTCAATCAAAAGCTCAGATCTTCACTTCTAAAGATACCCTTATTCAAGAGCAAAACGCTCATGTAAAGAAAATCAAGTTCTCATCAAATGCAGTAATAAAAACATCTAATTAATTAAGATTTACCGAAAAGAACTAATTTATTCCAAACTACAAGTAAAAAAGAAAAAGAAAATGGCTATCGCAAAGCCAAAAGAAATATTTATTTATTTATAAAAATACCTCATAGGCAAGACCTCCTCTAAAGCCTCCATGGAATCAAGAGTCCCTTTATATGCACTTTGCACCTCATTTTCCCCCAACCCATCTTCTCCACCATCCGTTAGATCACTATTTTTCCCGATCGACGACGAAGAAGATGTCGTCGAAGACGACGGACTACACTCCTCCGCCATCTCCTTCCTCCTCTCCACCGACGAGGTCGCCACACACCCTATTCTTTCGCTATTACAACTATTATGATCCACTGCTATTGTCATTATTCTAGAAAACAAAATCCTCTTCTTTCTGTGTCCGTGGTTTGAAAACAGAGGATGTTTTTCTTGCTGGGCTCTTTTGCCTTTAGTTTAAGAAAGATTTGGGTTGAATAAAGAAAGAGAACAAGTGGTGGTGTGTTGATTTCAGTTATATATAGAATGGAATGAAATATAAATTAATTAATTAATTAATTAAATGAAAGCAAACTATCTGTTGGGAAAATAAATAAAATTGAAATTTTATGATTAATAAATAAGACAGAGAAAAAGGAGGGGGTTTCTTTTCCCTTTAGTTTAGCCTTATCCTTATCTACCCCGTGAATGGATGTTACAATTTCCTATATATATATATATATATATATATATATATATATATATATAATTTTTTTTTTTTAATTACGTAAAACAATTAGGTGCTACTGCTGCTATCCTGTGTTTCTGGTTTTACATTTGATGCTTTGTTCTTGTTATCTATTTTTCTTCCTTTTTCTTTTTATATACTTGCCTGTGGAATATTTTTGTGTTTACTTCACGGAACCAAACTGTTTACGTGGTGTAAAAAATATTCTATTGGAATATCATTTTTACTTATAGAAATAAATCCCTTTTTTTTGTGTTTTATTGATGATTGTTTTTGGTTATTTATGTCATGTTTATTTGCGCGTTTTAAAAATGTATTTAAAAAAATTAATTTTTTTTTTTATTTTTTTCTTTACCTTAAATTAATATTTTTTGTGTTTTTAGATCATTTTAATATGTTGATGTCAAAAATAATTTTTAAAAAATAAAAAAATATTATTTTGATACATTTCTAAGTAAAAAACACTTTAAAAAACAACGACACTCATTAACATACTATTTCCTCCATGTATAGATTAAAAGACAATTTTACGAAGGTGGAATTAGATGTGGTGTCGAATTTTATGCTTAAAATAACAAGAAAATCATAGATGCGTGATGGTGTTTTTGTTTTGAATTTTTATTTATTTATTTTTAATAATTGAAGAAACTACCCAAAATTGACAATTAGATCTAATATAGAAATGAGGGAAAAGGATATGGTACCATGGCTGCTTTAAAAAATTGCCTCCATTTCCGAATATATTAGATGCAGTTTCAAACGAAGTTTTATAAAAATATATTTTTTATTTAAAATTAATTTTTAATATGTTAATATCAAAAATAATTTTTAAATAATAAAAACTATTATTTAATATACTTTTAAATAAAAAATACTTTTAAAAAATAACAATTAACACACTACCAAATACCTCAAAATCTTTCAAATATCGGTTTCAAAAGAAACAAAAATATATAGTATTAGGAAAGAAGAATTTTCCTAACATGTGCCTTAACGACACTGTTAGTGTGAATAAATTGAAGATTTGAATTCCCATAACCAACAACGTTTATTTCAAGACTTAAGATTTGACTCCGTGTAATGACTGACTTGATTTTTGGTTTAACGGTCACTATAATTTTCAAATTAATTTGTGTTGACCTTTTATATTTTTAGTAGCCGATTTTTTACAATAACTCAAGAAATAAAAACAGTGAACAAATCTCTCTGACCATCACTCCAACATCTTAAAATAACAATAATTTTATTTTGGAAATGAAAAAAAAAATAAAACTTGATTTACTAATATTAACGTGCCTCCTTGGAAATTTACTTGAAGAAAATAAAAATAAAATCATAAGAAAAAATATGCAAATAAAGTAATTAACATGTAATTTCAGACAGCAATTAGTGAATTAAAAGAGAGAAAAAAAAAAGAAAAGTAAAAGTAAAAGTAAATGCCGACCAAAAGTGAAGCCCAAATGTTAGAATACGAGGGGACAAAAGAAATATAAAGAGGTGGGGCCAGGTGGCAAGAGGAAAGGGTGGTAGTGGTTCAAAATTAAGACACGTTCAAGTATCTTTATCTTCTTGTGTCTTTGATCGATGCCATTACGTGTAACTGACGAAACTCCTCGCTTAGCCTTATCCATATTCATGGCCCCACACGTTTTTAATTTCACGTTTTTTCATAACACCCACATCTTTATTATTCATTTACTTATTTATTTGGCTCAGCTCCACGCACATTATCCCATCATTATCTTTTCCCCCCCCATATATTTTATGACGTCCCCGACAAGAAAGTCGTGCAAGGATTGGGGTACTGAAATTAATTAGTCAATAACTTGAGAATCCATTTATTCCCCGAGCATTTTATCCGTAAAATATCCTATTATTTTATTTTCTTAAACAAAATTGTATGCGTCATATATATATATATGTGTGTGAGAAAATGATGGTTTTTATTGTGGCTGTAATGATCATTATGATTGTAAGAAATTGTTTGATAAGAATTATTATCTTATATAAGATTTAAAAATTCAAAATCTTTATTTTATAACTTCTAAGTTTTGAGTACATTATTATTATTATTATTATTATTAAGAATATATGAAATGAATCACTATTAAAGCAATTAATTAGGTGTTATAGACTGGTGACGGAAATCGTATTGGCGGCTAATATTTCAAGTCGGCTTGAATATTACTGCTCGACGGCTTAGCCAGGTAGATAGCTCAAGCTCAACTCAAGCGGGTGGAATATGATTGTTACAGTTTGTAACAGCTAAATCCAGCTAGGTCAGGTAGATAGCTAGATAGATGGAGTAGGAATCCAGAAAACAAACAAACAACGGCTAGGATTGGGTTGGGTTGGGTATTTGAGAGCGGGTCCCGCTTCCTGTCCTGGAGAGAGGGGGAAGAAGACTTGGCTGGTTTTCTTTCTCTCTCCACAAGGCACAGGGGAAAATGAAATAAAATGATGGTGGTTTTGTGGGACCCATGTGTCCACTGAAATTGAAAGACCATACGACCACGTGTTGCAGGTAAGCTCACTTTCAATATTCATCCTCATCCTCAATCCTGTCCTAATCCTCAATAGTCACGTGGAGATGACTCACCCTTGGAGTCCAAGGTTTCCAATGCATCCCTGCGGTCTAAATTATAAAACTAAGTCCTTCTAGTTTTGATAAATGAATTAATTAGTTATTTTTGTTTTAAAAACTAATTATTTAGTCCTTTCTGTTCATTTGCGTTTTTTATTTTTAAGAAAATAGAGAGAAGGAAATGAATAAATAAGTATTACAAAAATAAATTAATTTATTTGAAAAAAAGATTAATTAATTTATCTTTTAAAAATAGAGGAACTGTTTTTTATGAGCATTCACATTTTTTTTAATCTAATATGTATATTTATGTCTAAAACAGACATCGGTTTTGAGAAGATTTGACAAGAATACCGACAACGTTGACAAAAAAAAAAAAACACTAATTGAGAATATTTTGAAATGTCTGGAACCTGATTGATAAAATTCATAGGTTATAAATGTAATTGAGAAAGGATATACAAGTTGGAGACTAACATGAGGGTTTCCCTATAATAGCATGTTTTAAATTATATATACATATAATTTTTAGAGTTTAATTTCTTCGTTTGATTTTTGAACAAATAAAAACATGTTATTGGACCAGGTCTGAAGACTAGATGGGATCACACCAATAAGAAGCCTGAGAAAGTCCACGAAGAAAAACCAGCTAACATTGCAATGAGGACTTGTTTCAACAGTTAGAATGACCAAAAAAACCAGCTAACATCGGCAAATATAGGTTCAAATTACAAGTTTACCACCACCGAAACTGCCCCTAGAAGGCGACAGCAATCCTAAGCCATTTAGGCTTTTATCATAGGGAGTGGGTGGGCGAGGAGAATGGCTCCTCTATGGCTGGCTAGGCCACACCGACCACAAGCAGGGGTGAAGTCACAGTGTGGGCACAGAGGGCATCCGCCCACACTGACAGGAGGGGTATGGCTTGGAGCACAGATGCCTTCACAAGACTTTGTGCCTTTTGCTTTGGCTAGTGTCCTTTCGGATCCAAAGTTCAAGATTTACCGCGAGTTACTGAATTAAGAGTAAATGGACACCCAGTTTGCAATATAAATAACAAAAAAGCTAAAATGGAAGGTAAGTTTATTCGGCCATAGATATATTTTCCTACGCTCCACTGCATTGTAGTGTAGTTCCAGTGTTTGCCCTTTCAAAAATAAAATAAATGTCTTGATTCGGTTTTCTCATACAATCCATAAATTACTAAGAAATTGATTGGTAGTATAAGAGTCTTCTCTGGTTTTTTAATAACAGTAAAATAACCTAATTACCATTCATGTCAGTTTTAAAAACTAGTATATAGGGGTATTTATGTCTTTTTAATATAGTAAAATGACAAGTTTACCCTTTAAATAAAAAAATTAAACCATGTGTCCAAGGGTATTTTGATCTTTTAACAAAGATTAATTAATATTTCAATTAAAAAAAGATGTTGGCACGTGGGAGGCGCCTTTCCACCGGCAAAAAATGCCTTCACATCGTGTCGTTGAAAGATTCGTTATGTTCTTTTTTTATTGGTGCGATGAGTGTCGGTGGAGGCATGGCGGTTTATTACCAATGAGGTTTTTTTTTCAACTTATTTTCTCTCTCCTTCCTAAAAAATATCAAGTGGTTCTTTTTCTTGTCGATATTCCAACTTCAGTTCTTATTTTTTTGAATTTTGGTTGTTGTTCTTAACTTTTTTGTAAAAGTTTTATTTGTTTTTAATTTCATCATTCTATCCTACTTTGTCATATATATATATATTTTTTATTAGCTACTTATTCTTTTGATTTTCTATTTTTTTTCTTGACCCTTTTATCAAAGTTTTGTTAGTTTCAATTTCATCATTCAATTCAAGTTTATAGTATATTATTTTTTTCAATTTGGTTCTCATTCTTTTGAGTTTTTTTGTCCTTTTCTTAAAGTTATTTTCTTTTTAATTTCACCCTTCAATAGAAAATTTATAATTGCCTTTTAATTTAATTTTTATTTTAATTTTTATCCAATTGCAAAGTGGGTGCCAGATAAAGACTCTAAGGATAGATCACGAGGGAGAGTTTATTTACAAGTCTTTTCTTGATTATTGCAAAGAAAATGGTATTCAAAGGCATCTTACTGCTCGACATACTCCTCAGCAAAATGGAGTTGTAGAAAGGAAGAATGGAGCTATTGAAGAAATGGCAAGAAACATGTTAAAGGGGAAAAGACTTCCTAATAAGTTTTGGGTTCAAGCATGATATAAAAAAAACATGATGTCAGTCATCTTAAAGTCTTTGGCAATATTGCTTATGCTCTTATTCCTTCTCAAAGCAGAGATAAGTTTGATAAAAAAGGAGAGAGACTTATCTTCATTGGCTATAGTGATGAATCAAAAGGCTTTCAACTCTTCAATCTTAGAAATGATCAGTTACTTCTTTCCAGAGATGTTATTTTTTTGAATCTACAGCTTGGAAATGGAAAGATTCGGTTAATCTAGAATCGGCAACACTGGAGTTATTTGAAGTTCCAAAGCTGATTGATGTTTCCAATTCTTCTTCTCAAAATAAAATTGGTTCTCAGAATGATGGAAGCTCATCAAGTTCTAATGAAGAATCAGACTTGGAATCTCCTCCAAGGAGATTTCGACCATTAACTGACATTTACAACTCTTGTCATTTTGCTTTCTTTTCAGGTGAACCTTGGAATTTTGAAGAACCAGTAAGAAATGAAGAATGGAGGAAAGCTATGAAAAAGGAGATGATAAGTATTGAAAAGAATCAAACATGGAAGTTAGTTAATCTCCCAAAAAAAAAGAAGGCAATGAGCTTAAAATGGTTGTTCAAGATCAAATACAATGAGGATGACAATATTTAGAAGCATAATGCTAGAATTGTTGCAAAAGGCTACTCACAGGAGCCTGAAGTTGATTTTATAGAAACCTCTGCACTTGTTATAAGAATGGAAACTATCAGAATAGTTCTTGCCTTAGTTGCACAACTTCAATTGCAGGTTTTTCAATTTGATGTTAAGTCCAACATTTCTTAATGGAGAATTGCAGGAAAAGGTCTATGTTGAGCAGCCTTCAAGATATAAATTAAAAGGAAAAGAAGAAAAAAGTATAGACTTTATAAAGCTCTTTATGGATTAAAACAGGCATCAAGAACATGGAACAACAAAATTGATCTTTATTTTCATCAGAATGGATTTGAAAGAAGTCAATCTGAATCATCACTCTATGTGAAAAAAAATGGAGAAGACTTTTTAATGATTTGTCTCTATGTTGATGATCTAACATATGCAGAAACAAGTAAAGATATGATTGCAGAATTCAAGAATGCTGCGATGAAAGAATTCGAAATGTCAGATATTAGATTGATAAAATATTTTCTTGGCATTCAAGTGAAGCGATCTTTAGAAGAAATTTCTATTTCACAAGAAAAGTATGTTGCAGATCTTTTCAAGATATTCAACATGTCATAATGTAAACCAATAACATCTCTTATGGCAGCAAATAAGAAGTCACAACAGAATGATAGTGCTGCTAAGATGGATTCTAAGATTTTTCAAAGTCTTGTTGGATCTTTAATCTATCTCACAAATTTAAGACCTGATATATTATTCTCAGTAAGTATTATTTCCAGATTTATGAAGGATCTTAACAAAATTCATTTTACAGCAATAAAAAGAATCATGCGATATCTTTAAAGAACAAAGCGTCATGGAATTTTGTATAAGAAACAAGAAGATAACAGGTTGATTGGTTATTCTGACAGTAATTAGACTGGAAGCTGCGAGATAGAAAGAGTACATCTTATGTGTTTTGTCTAGAAACAAATATAATTTCATGGTGTTCAAGGAAACAGGATTCTATAGCTTTATCTTATGCAGAGGCAGAATACATTTATGCAAATAAAGTAGTATGTCAATCAATATGGCTAAGGAGAATTCTTTCTAATTTGCATCAAAAGGTCATTAATCCTACTATCATATTATATGATAACATGATAGCAATTGTAATGATCAAAAATCCAGTTTTTCATACAAAATCAAAACATATGCAGTTAAGGTATCATTTTATCAAAGACATAGTTAGCAAGAAAAAGATACAACTAAAGTTTATCAATATAAATAATTAACCTATAGATGTTCTCACAAAAGTTGTTCCAGTTGAAAAGTTTCAACAATTTAAGGAGTTTTTAAAAATTACAAATTAAAAGGGAGTGTTAAAGTATAATTTGTAATTTTCAGTGTAATTAATTATTAGCTTTTATTTTATGAGTCAAAGTTCTCCAGATCTCATTAAATTAGTCCATGTGATAAATTGTCCCTCTCCATTCTGTTTTTGTCTGAAGAACAAGGTAAACTATTTCATGGTCTTCAGCTTTCTCCATTTGTAGACTAAACTCCCGCTTGAAGGCATTGCATTTGAGAGCTGTTGATTGGTGTACTCCTATATATATATATATCCTAGGTATCTATTACAACCAATGTTTGTCTTTTAAACCATAGGATAATGTTGTTAGATTATCTCTAAATGGATGTCGCAAAAGGTTGAAGGAGACCAGAAAAACACAGCGCGTAAGTGTATATATATACACAAGAGTTCAATCAATGGAAGATACATCAGTTGTCTGCAATTCTATTTTTCTTAATCTTATATTTCAGCTTATAAAAGGATTTTTTTTTCAAAATAAAAACTGTTACGAGAGATTGTATAAAAGTGGAATTTTCTTAACATCCATAAAAAGATTTAGAGGATAAATGATTAAATTAGGTAATTTTTAAAAAATTTAATAAACATATGAAATAATCCATGCCATCTTAGAATCTAGAAGACTAGGATTTAACAAACATGATATATCAAACCAAACCCTTTCTTGTAAAATATTTGGTTTGATAAAGAAAGAAAAGAAGTATAAAAACCGGTAAATATATATCTCAACAATATAACCCATCGTTCTACAAATACAAATTGAAGTGCCATATCCTCGCAAATGATCATAGCCAAGATTCAATTATAGTTCACAATTAGGGCAACCAGTGTATCTGTTCATAGTTGCAAATTAATCCACTTTGTGTGGAAAAATACACATACCCAGATAGAATGCTGGCAAAACTACACTAGCTTTATTTCCCTACACTAAACACCACTGAAAATCACATTACATATCATTATATTCTCTGGTGTCAATGGAATTGATGGAAAAGAAGAAGTGTTGAGGCATGCAAAATTCAGTCTTTGGACTATATGTATATATATATGTAGACACACACACACGTACTTTGAGTGCTCATGATCAATCACTAAACAACGGATAATGGAATGGATTAGTGACTGATTATTAGACACGGCCATCTGTTGCAAGCTTTGCCAAAACACCAACTGAAATAGAGTTAACGTACGTGCAAGGCTCGGTTTTAGATGAATCCCAACGCTTATCAACAAAGTTGTCGAACCGGTCAGGTCCACCCACAAAGGCACCAGTTAGTTCATGAGGGTTTGGTGCATCCTTGTTGAACCAGTTAGCAAAGCTCGTGCCACAGTTCACTATTGTATTAGTAGACATCACAGGAACAGAAGCGCCTCTATGGTGTGCTTGCACTGGTGGATTGTGTCCAAACCCTACCATATATGATCTTTTTTCAGGGTTGCTCCCTAGCAAGTAATCTATCTGTTGCTTGGCGAAAGCCATGACGCGGGTAGAGTCAAATGCTTGGTTTCCACACTGTACTTTTTGATTGTGTTCGGCAAGGATATCACTGTAGACACTAAACAAGAAAGCTGTGCTGGTAACATATTGAGTGTTGGCCCCATCTCTCAAGTTAATCATACCACCAGGAGAGATATATACTTGATGGAAGGGGCTACCAGGCAGCACTGAGCATATAAAACTGTCAGCGTCTTTCTTATAGGATTCCAAATCCTTCACTCCCTCAAAATACAGCTGCAATTATATCAAGTGAAAATTATATCATCTCAATCTGTGATTATTTAGCTTCAGAAAATTAGTACTAATTAACGAACCATATTTGTGTGAAATCAGTTACCATTTTCAGAGGGAAAGAGAGAGAGATGATTCTCACCTTAGAGAGGAGGACTTGGGCTCCAGCGTATTTAAGGTCCCAGCTAAACTCAGCCACAGCAGCACTAGTGGCTTCTTCTTTGATGTACTTTAAGTACATAGGCTTAGTGGTGGCCTTGTACAACCATGTTGCTGACCACAACAGCTCATCCTGCATTTGCATCAGTATTCACTAGCTTAATTAAGATAACATTTATTTCTCGATATTTTTAGTATGCTCATAAATAAACTTCCTCAAATATGTCTGGTTAATTAATTAGGAGAGAGGTCTTTCACTTTTAAAAAGATATTCTTGGATTCTAATTTTAATAAGAACAAAAAGATATACCCAAAGCATAATAAGTTTAGTATGCTTATATATATATATATATATATATTATTTTATTTTATGTTGAATAATAATAGAATTGAGATAATATATCATTGTATGAATATCTGAAATTCGATAAATAAAGTATAAATTTTTAATTTTTTTACCTATTAGATATAGATATAATAAACAAATGAGCCATGAATATAATAATATTGTCATCCTTGTAGATATCCATTGCCATCTTGCTTGTGTCCCATATTAAACATATAATCTATATTTTACTTGAGAGATGGGGGGAGAGCTTACATTGTAGCCTGAGAAAGAGCAATAAAAAGGGCATTCTCCATCAAAGGTTTTCTTGTGTGTTCTAGCAAATTCAAACAGCTGAAAAGGAAGGGAATTAATAAAAAGAAATAATCAATCACAAAAGATATATTTGTACAATCAAGACAATCCCAACATTGCAAGAATAGAAATGAGAAAAGATAGGTAAAGAACAAATTAACTAATTAAGGGAAACATGCACGAGTGTGGATGAAAAAAACCTACCAACTTGGCTTTGTTGAGGAGTCTACGGGAATAGGTACGATTAGTGTGTCGAAATACAATGGAAGCAGCAGCCATTGCAGCTGAAGTTTCAGCTGCAATCTCTGTTCCCGGGTTATTCTCATCAATCCTCAACACAGTTCTTGGTGTCCTCATATTTTCTGGTCTAACCCAACATTGATGATCCAGCACTGGGTCTCCCACCTTTATATAATTCGCACCCAACAAACAATTATCAGCAACTCAAATTAAGATTAAATCATTTATGATATAATTAATGAATATGAAAAATTATATATGTTACCTGCACGTACAAACGGTTCTTCCTGGAACTGGCTTTAAGAAAATAATCTGTGCCCCATTTAATGGCAGAACGTACATGGGGCAGCTCGCCTGTGGCATGGAGCTCTTTGTGATAAGCGAGAGCACCCCAAGCCAGAGTGGTAACAGTAAAAGCCATTGGCAGTCCATATTTCACATTGTCTCCTGCATCATAATATCCCCCAACAAGGTCCACCTAAAACAAGTTCAAGCAAGATAATTTAAATCATTAACAAAGATCATAAGTGCTCATGCAACGTTGATGAATTATAACATTGTAGAGAAATTAATTAGGGAGGGGACTCACATTTGCAAGTTTACCATCGTCGAGGCCAGAATCTCCTCTCCATTGTGGCCTGTGGTTTGGAGGAAGTTTTCCTGATCTTTGTGCTTCTAGGAAAATAATAGACTTAGTAAGGGCATCCTTGTAGTTAAAAGTAGCATCAACAGCCACAAAAATTCCTTGAACGAGAGTAAGCCAAACCATGATCAAAATGGCCATCCATGATCTCATTGAGGTACCCATGAGGCAAAAACAAAACAAATTCAAACTCAGAATCCAAGAGCCTATTAGAGAATCCAAGAACAAGTAGAGAAATAAAGGGAATGATTTATAGAGAATGAGAGAATTGGATGTGTTTATATATGAAGCGAAGGAAAGAGGCGGTTAGGCTCTTGGATCTCTTAGAAGATGGTTAATTATTTGAGCTAGCTATAAATGTGATGTGTGGGAAAGAATTCAGTTGATAGTTATATATATATACAATGGTTGGTTGGAATGTGGGATAGTGAGTTTGTATGCGTGTGTTTGTGCTAGCTTAATGGAGAGATTCGGGGATGGAAACGTGGGGTTTCTCGAGGTTTGAGGACGAGAGACTGCAAACAGAGTAGGTATTATTTTGGAATATGATCAAATGGGGTAATGAGGTTGTTTGGCGATTCTAATGGTTAAACATAGAGAAAGTTCCATGCACGTAGATCTATATTCGGGGCAAACTTTTGGACAATCTTAGGTTAATTGCTCAAATTTTAGTTTCAAATTCGGTAGGTTGAAGAGGGTTTGGTGTCCGTTTATGTAGCCTGAAATTTAGTCAACCTTCTGAAAGTACGTAGAAGGTAGAACAATCTTTCACATGCACGCGCCATTTCTTGATTGCCATGCTCTAGCTTATACAGCCATTGCCTCTCTTGTATGGACTTGATGTATCCATATCATGCAATGACAACAGTACAATATATATATATATATATATTTCCTTGCATAAGAGAAATATTTTCAATAATTAATAGATATTCTTGTACAATTGATTGTTTTTATTGAGTTGATTGTTGCCAGTTTTCAAGATCTTAATTGAAAAACCATATAGATACAAAAAATTTAATTTAAATTAATAAAATGGTATTGATATTTATTTGTTATTAATTAGTCGTTAAGTGTAGCTAATGAGTGAGTGATGCATACTGAAGCATCACGTTATTCATAATGATATTAGCACTTTTCTTAATTGTTAGCTAAAGTTCCAAGAAATTATACATAAAGCTGGTGAGGAGTTTTTACTATACACTAATTACTATTCATTTTTTTATATTTTCCTATGAACTACAATAGTATAAGTTTTAAAAAAATCAATTTGATCCTC
>Ga0325404_1003361_pt1 | contig 17063 bp, 8 predicted proteins | sample PopdelMetagenome_18_FD_205664 | JGI IMG/M metagenome (GOLD analysis project Ga0325404, IMG submission 205664) | Populus deltoides microbial communities from Bellville, Georgia, United States - Xylem-Control-R1 | ecosystem: Host-associated > Plants > Phyllosphere > Stem > Wood/Secondary xylem... | reverse complement strand
GACTCGAGCCTTTTCTTAGACTTAGCACAATATTCTCTTCAATTCACAAATATCCATTGAAGGTCATTCACATACCTTAATTATAATAGATTTATAATTGACTAATCAATTGGAATCGAAAGCCTTGGAGTTTGGTGTGAGCAAATTACAATTCGGTAGCTCTTGTTCACTTGGTATATTATTCATATAAATTATAGACACACACAGTAGTATAAGTAACAGAAGAGTTGTAGTCACTGTAACATTGACATTGCAAAGTAATACATAAAAAAAACAAAACAAAATGCAAAACCATACATTACATATCAAAGCTGAGATAGAAAAACTTGGAAATAAGATAACATAAGGCACACTCTTCGACACAGTCACTCTTGCAAGCATAAACTGACAGATATTAATATTGCACCAATCATATTATGCACTTGTGATCTATTTATGGCGAGAAAGAGCCACAGCAGACAACGAGATTAGCAGTATGAGCACAACTACTCCAATGAAGGATCCAATCAAGGAGCCAGAGATACGCTCGCAGAAGGAGTTGAATTGTTGGCAGATGGCAGACCAATTTGTCCTCACATTCCCTTGGTGTGCTAAGTACACAATAGCTGCCGCTGCAGAAGCTCCGGCGGACAAAAGACCAAGCATTGCCTACATGATGGTAACCTCAATTCCATTAGAAATCTCATGATGCTTAATCTGTGTAGTTTATACCTTGACAAAGCGAATGTTTTGTTTTCAGATATATAGTCCGTGGTTAATTTAAAAGTTAATAATACATTTTATGTGTTCACCACTGTTTGCTTGGCTATTTGAAAGCACCCATAATTGTCTATATTTTTATAAAACTTTTTTGTTCATGCATTAGAAAATAAGTTTATCTTCAGGAATTGCATGATAACTTATAATTAAGCTTTAGTGTTATACCGTATCAAGGATGATCAAAAGAATTCTACTGTTTTGTGCTTTGCTCCTCACAATGTTGAAGATGGAAAATGGGAGAGAAAAAAGCAGATAGGCGCTTACAACGCCATTGGCAACCACAAAAAACCTGTTGACAGGGCAGTTTGAAAATATTAATCCTTGCAGTAAATCTAAAAAAAAAACAAAAAAAACTCTTATGAACAGCGAAGAACTAATGCATATCAGAATTCTTACGTGAACGTTGGAAGATCATCGTACTCGGCCCTGAACCGAATAAACTGTGTGAAGAAAGGAAGTGTTTCATTAGTTGTTGCCATGGAAATTGCACTCCCTAGGGTACCAATGAATGCAAGTATCCTCAAGATGAAGTCAAGTATAGCCACCCCTCTGTTCACCGCGGCTTTCGGGGCTGAACTCTTTCCCTCACCGAGCTCAATGGGACCTGCCTTCATTTTGGCTATAGGGAAATGAGATGTTATAGCACTTCTACAGTATAAAAGGGATCGAAAGCTTTTAAGAGAGGCCTGAGCACTTGCAAATGTCTTGTATGTGCATAGTCGAGAAGACTGAATAGGGTATTTATATGCATGGCAGCAATATACAAATTAATATAGTAATGGTTGGATAGCTGTGATTGCCATAAGAGTTCCCTGGCCAAGCTAGCATTAGGGTTGTTTACAAAAGAGATACCACCTGCCGTACTTGCTCTAGCATTAACTAATTAAATGTTCCTTATATTTTGATCGTATATGGGGTCTGAGGTCACTACGTCCCCCTCTACCAACTCCACCAAACCACATGCTCGAAAGTGGCTTCTATTCGAGAGCTTGCTTCTTTTTCTGCATTCCACCTGGTGGGAGCTACACGGAGTTGGGGGCGGTTAACATTATCAAGAACAGAGTCTAAAGGAAGCGACACTTGTAGATTTTTTTAGTTATTGAATCACAAATCATTCGGTGAACCTAGCTATAGATGTTAGAACAAATCCACTTAGAGCCGTACCTTTTTTTTTTTTTGTGGGCATGATTATGCATAGTTATTAGATTATGAATCCCAAGTAATTATTGTTTGCTTTTCTTGATAAGTTGTCAGGCTTTATAGCTATGGCTATGGACACCCTAATGACTTGTTAACATGCAAATATCTCTAATTAATGGTAGTGACAAGTGGACATGTAGTTGGTGTTCGATTGCAAAAATCATCAACGAATCCACTTGGTTGTAAGATTAGTCACCAAAACAAAACAAGAAGAAGAAGAAGATTTGTATTCATATATATCGTGGATTTATCTAAAAAAAAAAGGGATGACAAAGGTAATCAAAATCGATGGTTGACTATTCAAGCTGAGCTTGAATAGTTAAGATTTTTTAGTTAAAAAATTATTATGATTCAATTATGATTAATATAATCGAATTATATATTGATTTTTCATTATGGTTATAAATATAGTTTTCATGATAAAGAAAATAATATATATTTTTTATATTTAGTTTTGAAAAATCACAATCATGTCAATATTGATTATAAAAAACTAGTCAAATAATTAAATCATGTTATTGAGACATTTTTCCATGTTGGAACAACCTATATATGATTGTTATTATCATGTACGGATATTCTTATATATATATATATAAACTAAAGTGGAAATGGAAGTCATTGGCTATGGAATTATTTTACTATTCACTGTAACAAGGTATTTTCATCTTTTTATACTACACATTAATCATTATAAGTTTGTTTGGTGGTATTTTCATCTTTTCTAGATTTTAATGATAAAATGACCAAAATACCTTAAAAAAAAAACTAACATTATCGAGTAGGGGTATATAAGTCTTATCCTTTTTTATATACAAATTAAATTACAAATATGCCCTTGGAGCAAAAGAAATAATCCACAGAATTAAGGGCGTTTGGATCTTTTTATCTTGGGTTTTTTTTGCAATTATTGATTTGATCAAGGATAATAATATCATTTCACATTTAATTACTATTACTTTAATTAAAAAAATCGTTGGTGCATGTTATACAAGCACCATCGCATGGGAGGTGCCTCCCATTGGTGAAGAATATTCTTTCGTTGTCTCATTTGATTTTTTTTCATGTCTTTTCTCTTTTTTAGTGGGATATGTGAGCTTACAGTGGCTAATTTATCTCCAATAAGCCTTCCTTTCTTTTTTCATTTCTCTCTCCTACCCTAAAAAATGAAATCTAGTTCTCAATGTTATTGGTGTTTCAAATTTAGTCCTTCTAATTTTGATTTTTGATTTTGGTCAATTTCCCCTCTATTAAAGTTTTATTTATTTTTAATTCTAATTTATCATACATAATGTTTTCCAATTTGATCATTTTATTTTTTTTATTTTTTTTCTCTTTTATTGAAGTTTTTATGTATTTCAATTCCATCTATCATATCAAGTTTATGATTTTTTTTAATAGTGGTGGTGGTGGTGGTGGTAATAATAGTAGTAATAGTAATAATAATGTTAATAGATGATGATAATAGTAATAATAATTGTTCTAATAATAATTACCATTTGCATTACTACTACTACTACTACTATATAGTAATAGTAATAATAACAATAACAATAATAGTAATAGTTGTGATAATAGTAATACTAATTGTAATAGCAATAATGATAGTAATAATAGTGATAATTCATCTTTCAGTGTTAGATTTGTTAAGGATTGAGTTTCATTATTTTTCCATGTATGGTGGTTCCGATCTAATGACTTGGTTGCGGTTTGAAAAGTTGATGTGGCCTAACGTTCTATTTTTTGCCTTATTGTTTTTTTTTTTTTGATTTCATCATTTAACATTAGCTTTTTAAATAAAAAACATTTGTGGTTTTCTTAATTTTTTTTATATTGGATTAACCCAATCTCTTTACTTGGACTATATGTTTTGCAGGTTAACATGAGTTGACTCGTCCATTATTACTTACATATCTATCACACTACCTCATATTGACTTGATCTTAGTATTTTTTTTGTCTATTTCTTTTTCAATTACATACTTTTTCTAGGTTATCATGGTTTTTTTTTTAAATTTTGTACATTTATTATTATTGTCAAATTTTTATCGTCTAATTAAAATAAAATCAACTTAGTAAACCCAATCAAGATTATAACTCAAGTCATTTATTTTTTATTTATCTAAAACGTGTTTACAGTGTTTAAACATCATTTTTTCTACAGAGAAAAATACAAACCTACAACATATAATGTACTAGTATCTAGTATTTTTCTATTGTTAATGTTCTTGTTGATATTTGTTAAATTTTGTTCACTTAGATTTCTTTAATTGTCAATATCAAATAAATAAATAAAAATGGATGGTTAATTGGATGAATAACTATAAAACATCAAATTACATTACTTGTTTTGTTTTAAATTATTATTGGTATGTCATGTTATTCTATCAATAGTCTATTTATAATATTTTTCACTCTAGTATTAGTAAATATTACGAATTTATTTATCTTGATTAATTTTAAGTTGAGTTCTAAAATAGACATCGTATCAACACAACTGACAAAATTAGGTTTCAACCCTTTAATTCAAAATTAGGCACAAGAATAGGTTTCAGCCCTTTTATTCAAAACTCTTGTTCACTCTTTTTTTATTATTATTATTATTTTATTTTTATCTATTTCCCTACGTTTTAAAGGCTATAACCCTAGTATTTGAGAATTATAATTTTTATTCACGCTATACATTACACCACAAATTAACTCCAAATCCTTGGAAGTATTTGTAAACGTGACGGAAATCATATTTTTTTAAATTTTAAATTTTATTTTTATTTAAAATAAATTTTTTTTATGTATGTACTCATGTGAAAATTGATTTTTTTTAAATAAAAATTTTTTATTTTAATATATTTCTAAACTAAAAATACTTTAAATCACTATTGCTACTACAATTTCAAACAAAATATTAAATCCTCAGTGTAACCACAAAGATTTTGGATTGATTTTCTCATCCGGGAAGCTTGGAGGTATGCTTTTTTTTTTTTAATCCATTTAGCAAGACAGAGAGCTCGCTTTTCGGGAGGACTGAAGTTGAACGAGAACGGCTGTCGAGGAAAAGAACGGCCACCTCTTTTTAAGAGAATAGACCTAGAACATATGTTGGACACGAGGAGATTTTGAAGTGGCCGACATGGAATCTAACATGTGTTATTTGGACATTTTCACAGGTTTTTAGCTCCTTGTTTCCAATCCGGACAATAGAGTTGTTAAAACTGGAGTTTTGAATTTTTCACTTTCTATCATAGTTGTCACCCCCCTTAGCGCATGTTTGGTTATTTTTATTTAAAAAATATATTGCCATTATTTTTTAAAGATTTTTTATTTAATTTTTATATTAGTACGTCAAAGTTATAAAAATCACTAATTTATATATTTTAAAATATAACATATTTTTAAAACACATAATACACAATATCAAACAAACATTTAATTCAAGAATGAGTCTTTTCATCATTTAAAAATTGTTCGAGAATATTGTAATAATTATTTTTTAAAATATTTTATATTTAAAAATATATTAAAATAATATATTTTTTATTTTTTAAAATTATTTTTAATATCAATACATTAAAACAATTTAAAAATATAAAACTTTTTTAAAACATAATTCCAAATACCGCATTAATCACCTCATCAACTTGTGATCTATCACCTCATCAACTTGTGAGCTATCGGGTTAACCTTGATCAACATTACTATTATTTTATTTATTGATATTATCCAACCAAGTTTAAACTAAATTTAACAAAGTCCACTGAGTCACTGGCTGAAAAGAAAACATTTATCAATATCTATCGCTTGAAATATGAAAACCAATTCCCATGGTGGAAAAAAAAAACCCGCACTTGAAAGATCCGGATGCACAACATTTCGAGGAGGAGAAAAAAATAAAATGAAAGCCACGATGAAGAGGATAAACTTATCAGACGCAAGATAAACTTGGTTAGATATTAGGATGTACACAATCAAAACAAATGGCATATCAACAAGTACACTACTAGTACTATCAGCACCCAAGAAAAAACCTTCTACTCAAAAAGGATCTGCAGCTCAACAACAATTCCAAATCTCAACAGCATTAAAAATTGGCACTGGATCATGCTAGCACCTTTCTCAACATCTCCAGATATTCGTGGGAGGAAATCCGCAAAAACAACAAAGCTTCTTCAACCATAATAACAACATAGCTTCCACCATTTATCTAACTGCAAGAAAAATTTCAGGCTTTTACTTCAACCCCTGGCTAACATCACATCCAAGTGGTCCAGACTACCATTGGATGAAGATCCTTCCAGCCCAAAAGCTTTCTTCCCATTCCTATCGCTGTAAAGATCTTCTTGTTTATATGGATGGTGCTTGTGGGCAACCTGATGCAGATGGAGCATCGCAATCATGCTAACTGTGAATAAAGCAGCATTGCCCAATAAGCCACCAACATGATCCAATTTGAGGGATTTCTTTGCAAATTCAAAACTCGAAAGGAGAACTTTGATCACTGTGTTAGGCCTCTTCCCTTCACGCCTAATCAGGTTCTCACCTAATGGGCTTGTAGGAGAACCATAAAGGTTTTCAGGGGAAACAAAGTGACTTGCATCATGTACATCCCCGACAAATGCCAGAGCTTCTTCAATTACTTTGTACTTCTTACCATGGTGTTCAGCCAATCTCATAGCCAGAATAATCCTGCTTTGTTCTAGTCGAGCAATTGCAGCATCTATCTCAGCCCGCTGATGTATTTGTACTGTCTGCATAACAGAAGAAATGACATAAATATCCAATGATGCATGAGTATGAAATGTGAAGCAAAGAGTTCTACCAGCATAAATTGAAGCATAAGAAACAAAAGTCAATATACTTGAGGGAGCATCACTATCAGCACCTAGAACAACTCAACCAAGCACTGCCCCAAACATTCTTCTCATTGTAGGAACAGATGACTTCCGTTTACTGTAATCAATCTTGCATGATTACCAGTTCTGACTCACTCAATTCTCTTTGAGACTACCAATTGAAGCTATGCTACCCCAAACATCAGCAGAGCTTATCTATCTAATTACAATAAGTCAGATATGTTTAGCCCCCCCCCAACTCCCCAGAATAACTGACCATTTGTGATCTGAAATGATTTCAGAAGGCTTTATTTGACCAGGCACTACTCAAAATAGTCCTTTTTGCCATTCAGATCTTCCTGGAGTTACCACTTCAACGCAGTCCTTAACGCTCACATCTTCTCCAGTGCCTCAATAGGTCCACTATATTCTTCTGACAGCACTTTGACCCACTCAGACCCTAAAAACTAGATTCACTTTTGCTGGACAATCGATGCACCATCGACAAAAGGGAACCTACTCCTTCATTGCAACCAGAAAACACAGAGCCGTGTCACGTTCTAACTATTTAGCATACCATCAAGGACAAAAGGGTCCTCTCCTCCACACTATCTCAAAGCAATCTTAACTGTAAAACAGTTGTATCCAAACAAGTTGTACTCTACTTCTAGTCTTATTGAGTCTAGAAGGAACCAACACAATAATTATCAGATGCGTCTCACTTTCTCCAGTCCTTTCACACAAGTTCAACTCATTAAGCACCCCACAATATCAAAGCATGTCAGCAATCCACAAGCCTTACAACCATCTATTTACAATTATAAAATAAAGAACACTCTTTTGCCTAAATTTGATTACGCTAGTCTGGTTCTCATAACAACCAATGCAGGCTAAATTAACAGGAAAACAAATATCAAAATCGAGTCGCAACCAAATTTATCAAACAAGCAAAATGATCAAAATCACTCAAATTAATAACAATAATTTCATGAATTCTCATAAAATTAATTACCAAACAATCAATAAATAGAAACCCTGGATTCAGATTTCTCTCCCTCCACCAATAATTTCACCAACCAATCATACCATACCCAAAAGAAACCCATCAAAAGAAAAAACCCCCAAAAAAACCTCACAAATTCCCTTCATTTCCGACAAATTACTCGAAACCAAATAAAACCCACCAAACCAAAAAATAATAATCCCATAGACCCAAAAACCAAACTCACATGAAAGAACTCCAATTGATCTTCAAGATTCTCGAGAGCAGTCCGAATAGAGTTAAGACTCTTAGCCTCTTGAATGGTCGACAAGTCGTTCCCATCAACTCGAAAATCCTTAAAAAAAACGAACCCAGATGCCCGATTGTTGCTGTTGCTGTTGCTGTCTTCAAATCCGACATCGCTTTCGTTGTTGAGCTTCTTGCTGGTGGTGGTGGTGGTGGTTTTGAGGGATTTGATTGAGTGGAGGAAGTGAGAGCGTGAAATTGAGTGAATAGCGTCGCTCAATTTGTCGTGTAAGTCCCATATTTTTTCTAGGACAGCTTCTATTTCTTCGAGCTCCATGTCCCATTTCATTTCATTAGAGAGAAGAAGAGAAGAAAAAGGGAAGCAGGTAATCGAGAGGGAAGGAGGTTTTTTACGTGCACTCCAATTTTGGGTGCACTTAAATTTTGTAGGGGGGAAATGATTTTTGGGTGGGTTGCGGTTAGATAGGGCCCATTTCTTTGTTTAATCAATTTTGACCATTGCCTCTAGTATAGTATAGTAAGAGTTATTTTTTAAATAATTCTTTATATTGAGATATATATTAGTAATTTTTTTATTTTTTTAAAATTATTTTTGAAATTAACACATCAAAATGATTCAAAACATATAAATCATATTAAAATTTTTTAAAAAAAATTTTAAAACGCGGTGCAAAAATGTTCTTAGCAAGTACTTTATTAAAAAAATAAAAAATAAATTTTTAAATGAAAATATTTTTAAAATATATATTTTAATGTAATATTAAATAGGCACTATGTATTTTTTTAAATATATTAAAATATTTTTTATTTTTAATATCAATGCATCAAAACTATAAAAAATCAATAAAAAATATTAATTTAATTTTTTAAAAATAAAACAGACTCAAAAAAAAAATTATTATATTTCCAAACACCAACTTAATCATTATTTTTTAAATTGTGGTGAGTATTTGTTGAGACGGTATGATTTATATTGGAAAATTAATTTTTTATTTTAAATTAAATTAAAATAAATGAAAAAAAACTTTTCAGTTTACTTTTAATTTGGTTTTATATTTAAGTTCAATTTGAATTAATGAACCTTAGTTGAGCTAATTTTTTACTGCTTTTGATTAACATTGTCTTTGTTTTATAAAAGTATCTTTAGTTTATAGTGAATTTTTTTAATTAGTTTGGTTCAATTTAATTTGCTTTTTTAAGTTTTTAAAATTTAAAACCACAATCAAACTGTTTTTTATTTTCTAATTGAATATTAAAAAATTAAAAAAAAAAAACCTTTCAGTTCGGTTTTTATCTTATGAATTATTATAGGAGGAGACTTACAAACTTATATAATGTAATGTGATGGCACAGGCTGTACAGTAAACCTAATGTGTGTTTATATAATTTTATACATTAACAAAATAATCATTGATCTATTTTGATTTGGACAGATTTTATTCAATTCGATGAGACAATTTGTACATGGCAACGTTAAGTGTGTTTGGTATTATATTTTAGAAGTGTTTCTGAAAAAAATTTAATTTTATTTATTTATTTATTTATTTTAAATTAATATTTTTTTATATTTTTAAATCATTTTGATGCTGATGTCAAAAATATTTTTTTAAAATAAAAAAATATTATTTGATGTGTTTTGGAATGAAAAGCAATTTGAAAAACAACCACTACTACATTTCCAAACACACCCGAATATATTGTTTTTGTAGTTTATATTTTATATTATTATTTTGGCATAATAGATTATGATGTCAACCTATATATCACGTTGTTAAAAATATATATTTTCACATGATTATCCAAGTTAATTACTGGAGTAAAAAAATATATTTTTTAAAGTAAAAAAATTATTTATATATATTTTCACATGAAAAGTATTTTAAAAAATAACTTGTACAATATCAAATACACTCTTAGCAAGGAAATTATACACGGTTTTAGAGCTGATTTTGATTAGAAACCAACCAAATCATAGTTAAGAAATTGTTGGATTGAAGGTTGTGCATGTTGATGGTTGTAATGAGTTTAGTTTGTTGTATTTAGTTTGAGTTTGGGTAGACTAGTTTGGCCTGGTGTATTAGTAGCGCGGTTTGAAAGATTTTTTTGGTTAAACTATGTAATTGACAATAATAAAATTAGATTTTAAAGTACTTTTTTTATGAGATGCGTCGTGTGGCATATCTCTTACACAAATATACTCGTGATTATAGTTTATGTGTGAGAGAGAAAGGATTGTAGTTGGATTCCAGGGTTGAAATGGAAATTATGAAGGTTATGGGCAAGAATAGAGGTTATAAAAGTGGTGGCTATGGAGTTTGGCTGTATTGTGAGCTTGGTGAGATTATAGTTTTATGGTTGGAGATAGTGGCCGGTGGGGGATCAAAGGGAAAGAAAGGTGGCGGCTAGGTATGATGTTTAGAGGAAGAAGACGTGTGAAATGGTAGTTAGGCTATGTTTTTTTTTTTTTATTCAATGAAAAATTAATAATATTTAAAATAAAGGTTTTTTAGTTGTTAAATAAAAAAATAGCAATCCTGTAAATAATTATCTATTTTTTTTATAATGATGTTAAATGTTAACACATTTACAAAGTTCATGATGTAAATGGTAGTTTTCTAAACTATAGCGGATAATTATAAAATGTACCAAACTAAAAGATGTTAAGGGTTATTTTTCCTTGCTAATATATTGATTTTGAAAGTGTATTTTTGTCAAATTATTGTTATTAATAAAATTATTTTTTTAATTGAAAAATAAATATTTAATTTGCCAAAAAATTACTTTTTTTCACATTAAATTTTTTATAAAATTATGATTAAAATAAGATATGATAATAGTATAAGCACATAGAATTAGAATATTAAATTAGGAGGAAAGAAATGATATTAATACAAGGTGAACTCATTAGCTTTGGAATAAGTTCTTTAATCCAATCAAAATCATACATTTAAAATATTATATTTGATAATAATAAATCTTCCTTAGAAATTAAAAATTAAAAAAAAAACTAATATTATATCAACCACACAGCCAAAAATAAAAGTCTAATAACCAAAGCCAAACAAACCCTAAACACATACTTTCACTTTCAGAAAAAACCGTCAACCAAACGTGGCCTAAGCAAAGACGCTGTGTTTTTATTCTATTAAAGAGAACGCTCTCCCTCTCTTCGTTTTCCTGCTCTCCAAGGAATCAGGAAGAACACAAAAATCCCGAAAAAATGCACTCTTTCCTTAAATAACTCCGAAAGCCCATTATTTTTTGAGCTCCAAACATCTCTTTAATCTACATTTTTTTTCTTCTTTTTTGAGATGATGGGGTCAGAGATAACACGAAATCAATGGGAAATAAACAATGATAGCAAGGGGCATGATTTATCATCGATGGTGGTTCTTCATGGCAGTCATGACCACGGTGGATTGGCTGAGAGAGGATTCTGTGATGCACAGGTGCAACGACAATCGAATGGAGCAGCAGCAGCTGCAACAACAACAACAGATTGGAATTTAGGGATCGGAGAAAGAGTTTTGTCCGCTGCTGGTGCTGCTTTTCTGTCTGCTATTATTGTTAACCCTCTTGATGTTGTCAAGGTAATTAATTTTTCAGTGATTTATGTTTATTTTTTTATTTTGTTTCATGGGCTTCGGTTTTTTTTTGGATATTTAGGTTTTTAAATGAGGAATTATTTTGGCTTTTTTCGTTGTTGATTTAAGTAAATTCTATTGGTTTTTTTTTATAAGATTCATTGGTGTTTCTTGAGTGGAGTTTCCATTTTTTCTGAAGGGATATGTTTTTTTTACATTTGATGTTAGTTTTAGTAGTTCAAAAATTGAAATGCATGGTGATTGCAGAGTTGATTCATGTTCTTTGATTTGCAGACAAGGTTGCAAGCACAGGCAGCTGGAGTTGCGTACTCACACCCACTAAGTAACATTATAAGTCGAATGGCATATTTTGGGCCAACCATGGTATGTATGGACTTTTTTTCGGTATTTATAAATTGTATAACTATTATTTTTGGCACAGTCTGCGATTGATTGGGGGTGTTGGCTCAGATGTTTGCTGATCTTAGGTGTTCGCCATCATGTACACGTGCTGGGGTTCATGGAACAGTGTTGATTTGTCCTCCAGATTGTTTTCAGTATAAGGGAACTCTGGATGTTTTCTACAAAATCATTCGACAGGTTGGTGGTTTCTTAGTATTTTATTAAATAGAATTATTTAGTGGTATATATGGGTGAAAGAATAATAATAATAATAAAAAAAAAAACTGCATGATGGGACATTGAAATCCTTGTATGTGTATTTTGCAGTGGAAAAATTTGCATCTCAGATGCAATTAGTACAAGTTTGACATCGTGTTTGGTGAAGCAGTTGCAGGCATGCATATTATCCTTTATTATTGTGAAATGATTGTGATATGCATATGCAACTCTGTGGTTTATATCCATAATCACTTCGTTGTTTTAGTTTTCTATGGCTTGAACCACTACCAGATGTGTAATTGGAGGATGAATTTTCAGGAAGGATTTGCGAGGCTGTGGAGAGGTACAAATGCTGCTCTGGCCCTGGCTGTGCCAACAGTAAGTCCCTCAATCACTGAGGTTATTTCAGTTGAGAGGTCGCGCTAATGTGATGTTAAAATATTTCATATTATGTGAGCTTTCAATAATATTCATTCATAATTCTGAATGCAGGTTGGGATCTACCTACCATGCTATGATTTATTTCGTAATTGGCTGGAGGATCTAACTGCCCAAAATATTCCTGGTGCCACACCTTATGTGCCTTTGGTAGCAGGCTCATTGGCACGTTCGTTAGCTTGTGCAACTTGCTACCCTATCGAACTTGCTAGAACCCGCATGCAGGTAGAGACAATGATTTCTTATATTTATACTGTCTGTTTTATATTGGGAATGAATCCCTCTATCAGGTGCATATTCATCCATCTTTTACACACCTCCAGTACTGTTATGGAGGGATGCTATAAGTATGCAGATTCCAAGCTTCCTAAGCTACAACTAATAGTTAATTAGTTTCAATGTGATGCTAGAAATGGAACTATTGATGTCACCTGTTTAAGTAGATGATGATTTACCCTTGTCGACATTTTGTATTTTTTTTGGGTATTCTAAAATGTTGTTTGATCTCTTTGTTACCCATTGTAATCTGGATTGGTGCCATAAGTTGGAAGCATAGAATTTGAGATTATTTCCGCGTGGCTTTATATTTGTGTTTCTGTGCCTTCTCTTTTTTTTTTTCTTAAATTGTTTTTGTGAATGTTTGTTCTTTTATATGAATTACAATTTGGTGCACAGTTCTTTGTTCCCAATTCATTATGTGGACAGCAATTTGGCACTCACTGTTTTCCCAGATTCCATAAGGATGTACGACTAAACATAATTTCAAGGGATGTTATTTGAAGTGTTCCTTGATGCATCAATCTTATTTTGTGACAGAAAATGTTGAACCAGGAATTCCACAATTTCAATGATTTAGTCTATGTTTTGTCACCCCAGACATTGTTTAAGAAACTAACTCTATACTATGAAATTGTGTTTGCTTTAATACTTGATCCTGGATGGTTGTTTTCTTTTCATGGGAGCTTATTATTTAACTTTTTTGTTGCAACAACCATAGGCATTTAAGGCAACTCAAACTGGTAAACCTCCCGGAGTTTGGAAAACACTACTCGAGGTCCTCTCCCATGTCAGAAGTACAAACAATGTTCAAAACAGTAAGGATTCTTTTATGGTTGCATACTTTTAGATCTTCCTTGGATTGGAAATTGAAGGTAGTGTAATAAAACTATAAGAGATGTGTATCCTGTTTCACCCCTCATCTGAAATATCACCTCCTTTGAATGACTGTGGCCTCAAACTCAGCTTTGTTACTAGTAATGATTGGTGAGGAATAAAGTTTACTGGCAATCAGTATCCGTGCTTGGGAGAGAAAAAAAAAGTCTTTTGCTGCTGGCTGGCATTGGTTCATTAAAATTCATACAAAATCCATACCACTTACAAGAAACCTATGAAAAAGTCTTGAATACTGAAAGGCCAATGTAGGATCCTGTCAGAAAAGAAAAAAAGGATGAAAATGAAGGGTTGGAGATCAAAAGTCAAAACATGTCCCCAGTAAATATATAATGCAGAATCAACTTGTTGTTTTGGAACTACTTATTGCTATAATTAACATGGTTTCTTGCAACAGCAAGAGGCTACCGCTTCTTGTGGACAGGCATGGGAGCACAACTTGCTCGTGATGTTCCGTACTCAGCAATTTGTTGGTCAACCCTTGAGCCAGTAAGTGCGCATCTTATTGGGAATTTTCTTTTTTGGGCTAATGGATTTCAGATGTAGTTATAGTCCATATGCTGCATATTTTGCTGAGAAATGGAAAATTCTTTTTTCTGTTGATATAGATCAGGAGAAAGCTCCAAAGTTTGGTTGGAGAGGAATCCAATGGTTTGAGTGTCTTTGGAGCAAACTTTTCTGCTTCTTTTGTCGCAGGAAGTCTTGCTGCTGCTGCTACATGCCCTCTAGATGTTGTAAAAACCCGCAGGCAGATAGAGGTTAGGTTATTTCTTCTCCCTGTCCTTCTGAACACAATTTTAGGCAGATTTTAGCCTCCATTCATATATGTTAGGGTGTTCCATACATATTGTAATTTAGGGCTATGGAATGCTGGTTCTGAAGTTCCTAGAGCTGAATCCATTTGGTTATCAGTATGGGAAGGTTTTATACCAGCTAGAGAAAGCGGAATAAGCATAAGCAAACCTGCCAACCCTGTGTTCTGTTCTATAGTCAATAATTCACTCTAACCTGCTGCTGAGTATGCCCTGCAATCCCAGGTGCTGCAGTGAGAGACTGGAGGAAGCCTCTAACCCTCTTGCCTATCCTTTAGCCTGCCCCTTTTGAGTTAACCTTTCGGTAGAGGGTCATTATTTGAGAAACAACAAAGTAAATACTGCAATTAAATTATTATTTTGTTTCATGAAAGCCAAACGAGAACAAGAGGAACCAACTGAAATAGGTTCCAGATTGTGGCTTGAGAATTGAATTCATGCACTGCTATCTTGACCAGTGATATCTAATGAATTTGATATCTTTTAATTTTTAGAAGGATCCTGTCAGAGCATCGAGGATGACTACCCGGCAAACATTGATGGAAGTTTGGAGGTATCTTCCTAATTTCATGAATTTAGTTTTTGATTAAAACCCATCTTCTTCATTAATCAATGCCAAACTGTTGCTAGGTTCTCTTTGTAGGCTGGTACCTGGTGGCATGCGAACCACTTGATTGCATTGCCATGACAGATCTAATGAACTTCACAATATGTTAATGAATATTGATTTCATTGGAACAGGGATGGAGGAATAAGGGCACTGTTCACTGGTGTTGGTCCTCGTGTTGGTCGTGCCGGGCCATCTGTTGGGATTGTAGTTTCATTTTATGAAGTTGCCAAGTATGCTCTACATCACCGATATGCGACTTCAGAATAAATGGGGGTTGGTGTCCTCACAAGTTTTTGGTTCTTGCGGAAGCAATGTTTGGTGACGGCATGGGAGCAACACTTGACATTGGAAAAACAGCCAGTAGTAGCTTATGTGAATAATATACAAGCAGAGAAGAAATGCAGTTTATTCATGTTTTAGGTGCTTTTCTCCAGGCCTGGAAGAGTAGGATTGAATCTTTCTTTTGATCATCCAATTTTGTGCATAGCGTCTACTGCTCCAAAGGAGGAGAAATTTTGATACTTCGGGAAATTTTCTCCCAGCAAATTTTTTTCTGAGTTGACCTCAGTTTACAAACTCTCTTCCATACTTCTTCCATCTGTTTCTTACATTTCGAGTTAGATCAGTAAATGTACAATCGTTGAGAATTATGAAGTGTGAACGGGAAGAACTCAGGAATTTGAAAGAAAGTTCATATATCGAACACAAATGATTATGGCTTATGAACTATGAAGCGGATTTAACTGGAGTCTGGCACTGATATAATTTTAAAATGTTTTTTACTTAAAAATATATTAAAATAAATTTTTATTTAGCTTCATTAAGGGTGTGTCATGGCTGGTCATGGGCTTCTCTAAACTAAAAAATCTACTAAATTTATTAAGTTGTTCTAAAAAATCAATACTGCTAATTGTCGATTTTCTATAAAATATTTATTTAAACGAGGGCTTTCAAATACATTATAAGAATGAATAAGAAAGGTATAATAATGTTATGAATGATTCAATATTGAATACCAATGATAATATCAGTAAATGTGCTTTAACATGTTTTTTAAATTATTTTTTATATGAAAGAATATTAAATTGATTTTTATTTAGGTGTTTTTTTAGTAATTTTGATGTTATTTTTTACTAAATTTTTAATTAAAAAAACATTATTACAAAAACATCGTGCGAATTACCAAATAAGAGTTATCAACATGTCCTTAGCTGATCTAATTATGTGGGGGCAATGCTAAGAGTTTTTTTCTTTTCAAAATAGTACACGTGGCAAAAGTAAAATGCAAAGTAGCACATTTAGGGGGAAAAAAACCTAGGGAAGTAATGCAGTTCAACTGGTTGAATTACTGAAAATAGTATAATCAGTTAAGATTTGATAGATTACACTATTTCTAATAACGCAACCTTAAAAAAAATTAAAATTAAAAAATTAAAAAATTAAAAAATTAAAAATTAAGATTATGATATTAATTAAAGGGAACATCACAACCTCCACAAATTTAATGGTAGCTCCTCTTATATCGATTTTAAGACAAGTGAATAAAATATTCATTTGTGCCAAAATTTACATAAAATCTAGGAGTATCCATCTTCACATGCTAATGCAAAGACCGAATTAATAATTATTCTCAATCTTTAACCTATAGTATGTTAGAATATATATTGATGTTGGTAAACCAAACACAGCCCATCATGTCTTTATATTTCATTTAGAATTCGTCACAAATTATTGAGAAATCAGGAAATATGAAACATAAATTTTGTTCTCAAATATTATTCGTAATTTTTTT
>Ga0325404_1003360_pt1 | contig 17066 bp, 17 predicted proteins | sample PopdelMetagenome_18_FD_205664 | JGI IMG/M metagenome (GOLD analysis project Ga0325404, IMG submission 205664) | Populus deltoides microbial communities from Bellville, Georgia, United States - Xylem-Control-R1 | ecosystem: Host-associated > Plants > Phyllosphere > Stem > Wood/Secondary xylem... | reverse complement strand
GGCATGGACGAGGTACATTCATTCACATGCATCTCATGGAGTCCACATAAGACATTATCATGATCAATCATAAATTAATAATTGTACGGAATCCAGTCAATATGATAGAAAATATCTGTCGTCATTCTAGGATCACTCATTTTTTCCCTTCATTTTCTTTTGATTGATTGATTGATTCATCTCATATACTGTTACATTTTATTAATCACCATCAATTGTGTTTAGATAGAATGCGTTCTGGAACGAGATGTTATTAAAAAATTTAATTTTTTTATTAAAATTTAATATAGTTTGTGTATTTTAGATTATTTTGATTTGCTGATATTAAAAATGATTTTTAAAAAATAAAAAAATATTATTGACATGTATTTCGGCATGAAAAGTTATTTAAAAAGCAACCGCTACCATACTGTCACACACTCTCTTAATCTTTAATTTTATTTTTATTAAATTGTGAGAATCTAATCAGTTTCTTAATTTATAATTTGATAGATTTAATCAAAAATTTATAATTTTTTTATTCAAAATAATTTCGTTTAAATATTTTGATTAAAAATAAATTAATCTAGATTATCTTAAATATTGTTACGTTGTATTAATCACCATCAATTGTGATTAGTTAATCTTTAATTTTCTTTTTATTATTATAAAAAAAATTGTGAGAATCTAATCAGTTTTTTAATTTATAATTTGATTGATTTAATAGAAAAAATTTATTTTTTTATTCAAAATAATTTCGTTTAAATATTTTTATTAAAAATAAATTAATCTAGATTATCTTAAATAATTTAAAACCCTAGCTTTACTTCGTATACGGTTTAAATAACTATAAGTTTTTACATTGAACGAAAGAAAATGCAAAAATCATTGAAATGGGTCATCAATCAGTATCCCATCAGCCCAATACAAGAGATGGGGCTAGCTGCTGGTTGATGACGGTGTCTTGTCGTTGAAAATAATGCAATGAAATTAATGCTTATGAAAATGATTAATTGAAAAAGTTTATACATGTGTAGCTAGAATCGACCACAAAAGTGAACCGGCAATATATATACACACTGGCATATTCAAATGTAATTTATAGTGGGTTAATATTAATTTTTTAAAAAAATATTAAAAATATTTTAATAATATTATTAAATCTAAGCAAGTGAGTTAATTTTTAAGTAATTTAGTGTTTTTTGTATCAATAATATTTTTACAATAGGTTTTAATCATAGAATTTAGTTTTGGTACTCAAACCTATTTTGACAAAAAAATACGAAGTTTAAATAAAAATTGAAGTGATTGAAGGCCGGATTCCAATTCCTTGCATGATTTTTGTTGCCACCCAATTTTTTACCCTTTTTTTATAAATTTCTTTTTTAAAATTCAAAAATAACGAAAAACAACGAAAATAAAAAAAAATGTTTTTTAAATATATTTGCATCTTTTTTATCATTTTCAGCATCATTTCAAAAGAATTTAAATTTTTAAAAGTCTTTCGCACGCGTTCGACTTTTCATACATTATTTTTAAAATCATTGATTTTCTTCATTGACTCGATGTTGATATTTCTCATTTTAAAAAATATAAAAAATTAAGAAAAATTAAAATTTACAAAAAATAAAGAAGTTGAGGGACCAATGTGCTTTAGGGACTAAGCCATTTTCTTTATAAATAGAGATCACAACATACACGAAAGAAAAGGCAATTCTGAAAAATAAAAGAAACACAAAAAACCCTAAACCTAAACCTTCAAACCGTCGCCCCCTTTTCCTTTGGGTTTGTCTCCCAAAACTAGCCAAAGGAAGGCAGCCGCCGCTTCCCCTCTTGAAGCCAAAGGAGTCGCAACCCCCCACTCTTATTTGTTTTGGAAACGAAACCGCCATCCCCCGGGGTCCTTGGTTTTTTTGCTCTCCCAGAACCAGAGAGCCAAGGACCCCCTACCATTTCAGTTCTTCTCCCTTTCCCAGCTGGTCCACATTCCATCTCTCGGACAACCCCCTCTCTTTGCCAAAACCAAATGTCATATGCTGTAACTGATGAAACTACAGGAGATGAAGACGAGGGACAAACAATAACAGGAACATGGGGAATTTAAATCAAAGATCAGAGCGGGAACGCACCCAACGACTAAACACACCGTTTTAGTTTATTTTGCAATATTATTAGGATACACATGTAATAAGGAATATTACCCTTAAGTTTCGGAACAACCAAATTATGTGTGTATTTAATTGGTTGCAACAGAATAGAAATTATGTTGAAAAATTGTAATGTAAGAAACGCATGAAGAGAAATTCAGGTGAATCATTTCTTGTTTCTATACAATTTTCACTTCTTCTTCTTCATCTATCAAATTGATATCTAATTGCGATATCCACCAATTAACCAAATTAAGACTGAGATCAGTAACAGGGGAAGCCATTTCCATTCCACCCATAACAACTGGTATCAGAGCTAACCTTCCTTGGCTAAGGCTACGACGCTAGAAACACGAACTGCAGAGATAAAAAGGCTTGGGGAGTCCATTGAACTAACAAAAAGAGAAACCAACCACAAGTATGAATTGCTCGTTACTCTCGTGAAAGAACAAGGCTAGAAGTTGGACACTACCATAGACTGTCATGGAACTTAGATCGAAGACATAAAGAATTTGCTTAGTGGTTTGGCGCAATAATTGGAGTTTGTCATGCAAAGGATTCCATTTGCTGTAAGGGAATCAAGTCAGGGCAGGGAAAAGCAAACGGTTCATCAGAATGAATCAACAGGCAAACCTATCTATTTGAATGAGGGAAGACCAGCTGCTTATAAGGTACACAGGCCAAAACACCTCTTTCCAGTATTCGGAAGGGATGATGTGCATAGATGGTTGTATAAATGCAATCAGTACTTTGAAATTGAGGATTTTGAGAAACTGAAACTTGCTTCTTATTATTTACATGGCATAGCTCTATATTGACACCAAAATTTTATGAGAAACTTAAATAACCAGAGAGTAAGTTGGGATGAGTATGTAAAAGCCTTGTGTTAAAGATTTGGAGGGCAGAAGGACCCTATGGAAGACCTGATTAACCTGAAACAAGTAGGGACACTGGAAAACTATATCCACGATTTTGACATTCTATGGAATAAGGCAGACATAGGGGAGAAACAAGCTTTAGTTATATTCTTAGGGGGTCTAGAATTGGAGATTAAAAACACTATCAAAATGTTCGAACCCAAAGACCTGAGGCAAGCTTACAACCTTGCTAGATTGCATGCCAACACCTTAGCTCACAGACAAAATACGGGATTTACACCAAAACACTCAGCCTCCACCACTAGCCACAACCTGCCACAAAAAACCATGCAGTGTATAACAATGCTCAAAATTCTTTCAACAAAACTGCCAATAAACCCACCAAATCTATAAAAAACCAAGAGTTCGAAGAACGTAGATTAAAAGGGTTGTGTTTCTGGTGTGATGACAAATTTGTCCCAGATCACAGGTGCAAAAACAAGAGGTTGTATTCTCTAAGTATTATAGACGAGGAGGAAGAAATTAGAGGAGAGGAGCAGTGTAAGGAGGGATGCCCAACTGGAGAACTATACCCCAGATTTCATTAAATGCTTTAGAAGGGACTATCGGGTTCCACACGATGAAAGTCATAGGGAAGCAGGTTCTCCACATTCTGGTGGATTCGGGAAGCACTTACAACTTCTTAAACTCTTCATTAGCCCATAAACTACAGAACAATTTAACCACCATCACCCCTATAACTATACAAGCTGCCAATGGAGGGAAGATGTCATGTACTTTAGTGTGTAAGGGCCTGAAATGGGAGATATAAGGGGTGTGATTTGAAGCAAACGTTTCATCATGGACTTGAGTAACTATGACATGGTGTTAGGTGTTCAATGGTTGTCAATTCTAGGGGACATTTTGTGTAACTACAAGCATCTTTGAATGTCCTTTAATTGGCAGGGCCAGAGGGTGTTGCTGAAGGGAGAGAGTCCAATCAAATTCCAAGCTATTGAGCTTGCACAACTGCAGGGGTTATTAAACAGTCCAGAGCATGTGGCAGAACTTCACTTATGTAGTCTACAAGTCTTGGAGGATGATGATCTCGCTCTTAAAGCAACATCACCACCAGGATACCACGTTAACAACATTGCTAGAGAATTACAGTGACCTCTTTAAGGAGCCTGAAGGACTACCCTCAGCTAGGGGCCATGATCGTGTTATACCCTTGAAGGAAGGGAGTCAACCCGTTAACTTGAGACCATATAGGTACTCAGGGCTGCAGAAGGATGTGCTCGAAAAAATGGTAAAGGAAATGCTGGGAAGTGGAATTATAAGGCCTAACAATAGCCCTTTTGCCTCCCTAATAGTGTTGGTTAAGAAGAAGGATTCCACATGGCGACTCTGTGTGGATTATAGAGCACCCTAGGAAGTTCATCTTGGTTTTTTTCGACGACATATTAATCTACAGCAAGACATCTGCAGCTCACTATGAACATTTACAGACTGTTTTCGACCTCTTAAGGATAAAAGAAAGTAAGTGTAGCTTTGGCAATGAACAAGTCGAATACTTGGGCCATATTATATCTAAATATGGAGTTGCTACTGACCCCAACAAAGTCAAAGCTATAATTGAGTGGCCATTGCCTAGGAACTTACAGCAACTCAGAGGGTTTTTTGGGCTTACTGGCTACTATAGAAGATTTGTCAAGGGATACGGATCCATTTGCAAACACTTGACACAACTCCTAAAAATGTATGCCTTTGGCTGGAACCTATAAGCAACTATTGCATTCACCTTACTCAAGGAGTTGATGACCACTCCTCTAGTATTATCTTTGCTAGCTCTAGATAAATTATTTATTGTAGAGACCGACGCATTTATGGTGGGTATAGGTGCAATACTTATACAAGAGGGGCATCCCATTGCCTACATCAGCAAGTCTCTAGGCCCTAAACAGCAAGCCATGTCTATTTATGAAAAGGAAATGTTGGCTATACTGCATGCAGTCAACAAATGGAAGCATTACCCCTAGGGCGGCTTTTTTAAGATTCACACGAATCATGTAAGTCTTAAATATCTCCTAAACCAAAAGATAGTTACTCCTATGTAGCACCAATGGTTAATTAAATTAATGGGGGTATAACTATAAGATCAAATATAGAAAAGGGAAAGACAATGTGGAAGCTGATGCCCTCTCACGAACTTCAAGCCAATTACTCTATTCCTTGGTTGTCTCCTCAGTCTCTATCAAGCTTATAGAGGAGATTGCACAATCTTGGTAAAAGGATCCACATTTACTGACTGTCATTCAAGACCTGCAAGCCTCTCCAACATCACATTCACACTACACATGGGTCAATGGCCACCTACAGAGGAAGGGAAAAATTATGGTGGGGCGTGATTTAGACATACACAGAAAGTTAATCTCTTTATATCACAACTCAGCCGTGGGTGGTCACTCAGGAAGCATGGCCATTGCAAAAAGGGTGGGAAGTTTGTTCTACTAGAAGGGCCAACAGAAACACGTTCCATAGTTTGTGTGAGCATGCTCAATCTGTCAGCAAAACAAGCATGAGAATGTAGCCACTCCAGGGCTACTACAACCTCTACTTATTCCTCATGCTCCATTCATTGATATCAGTATGGATTTCATCGATGGGCTGCCTAAATCTGAAGGCAAGGATGTCATTATGGTGGTAGTTGATCGCTTCAACAAATATGCTCATTTCATGAGCCTCAGCCACCCTTATTCAGCACCTACAGTGGCTAAGATATTTATAGATAATATGTATAAATTACATGGTCTTCCAACATCAGTTGTCACCAATAGAGATCCAGTATTTCTGAGCAAATTTTGGAAAGAATTGTTCACCATACAAGGGGTTAACTTACTCTTCTCCTCAGCATATCACCCTCAAACTGATGGTCAGACAGAGATCGTAAATAAATATGTTGAAAACTACCTCAGATGCATGACAAGGACCAACCCAAACTAGTGGGCATGATGGCTATCACTTGCAGAATGGTGCTATAATACCAATTTCCATTCTTCAACTCAGCTCACTCCTTATGAAATACTATATGGGTTTCCTCCTCCTATACATGTTCCTTATAGTCCTAGAAACTCTACGGTGGAATCAATTGATGACATTCTAACCAGGCAAAAAGAAATGCTTAAGCAAGTCAAGAGGAACCTACAAGCTGCTTAGAACAGGATGACACAAACTGCTAATGACAGGCGCAACGAAAGGAGCTTCTCTATAGGGGACTATGTTTATCTTAAACTCCAACACTACAGGCAAAAATCAGTAGTCCACAGATCATCACTGAAATTATCAACAAAGTTCTTTGATCCTTACCTGGTGATCAACAAGATTGGCAACGTGGTGTACAAACTAGAACTTCCACCTTCCTCGACCATACACCCAGTGTTCCACGTTTCACAACTTAAGAGGCATGTCGGGAGCCAACCAGTGCAGACTACCCTGCCACAAATGCCTTCAAACCCTGTATTACAACCACAAGCAACAATGGACAGATGCATCGTGAAGAGAAAGAATCAGGCCGCTACTCAAATATTAATTCATTGGAGGGGTTTCTCACCTGTAGAAGCTACTTGGGAATATGCAAAGGAAATCACAACTCGTTTTCCACACTTTAACCTTAATAATAAAGTTATTTCAATGGGGGAAGATTTGTCACATGCTGTAACTGATGAAACTATATGAGATGAAGATGAGGGACAAACAATAATAGGAACAGGGGGAATTTAAATCAAAGATCAGAGCGGGAACTCACCCAACAACTAAACGCACCATTTTAGTTTATTTTGCAATATTATTAGGAGACAGATATAATAAGGAATATTACCCTTAACTTTCGGAACAACCAAATTGTGTGTGTATATAATTGGTTGGAACAAAATAGAAATTACGTAGAAAAATTGTAATGCAAGAAACGCATGGAGAGAGATTCGGGTGAATCATTTCTTGTTTCTATACAATTTTCACTTCTTCTTCATCTTTCCAATTGATATCTGATTGCAATCTCTACCAATTAACCAAATTAAGACTAAGATCAGTAATAGGGGAAGCCATTTCCATTCCACCCATAACACTAAGCTAGATCTTCCCCCTCACTCTCTTCAACCACAGCCGCCTCTCCACCTTCCCCGATCTCTTCATCTCATAACCTGAAAGAAACCTACTATTAACACCGAAGCCTTCCCTTCAGTGGGGTCTTCTTCTCCTTCGGTCTCCTCAACAACAATGGCCACAGACCAGCTAAAACAGCCCCCGCTTTTCTTCATCTTCTGCAACTGACCACAAATAGCTCACAAACTCATAGCCATTCCCCACAAGCCGTACACCTTTCCTTCTCCACAACCATTAGATCTTCCATCTGAAGAAGAAGGAAAGAACAAAAAATCAAGAGGAAGAAAGAAGACCGAGAATAGATCTAAAAAAGGAGAAAGAACCGGAAAGTTTGCTTGTGTTTTTCTTGTTTTGAAGGTCACCGCCGACGAGGAAAGCAAGAAGGGAGGAAGTCATTCCAGATCCACCCAGTCCCCTTCACGCGCTGCCAGTGGCTGCCGTGTGTGGAGAGGACGCGCCACCACTATTTTGGTGGTTCAGAAGACTTCCCAATAGTTCCTAGATTTTTAGGGTTTATTTTGTAATTTTTGAATTGTATAATGTGTTTGATTTTTATTATTTTATAATATATAATTATGAGTGTGAGAGTAAAAATAGTGATGTGTGTGTGCGCTTTTGTTTTATGTTTTTAAATGATAAAAAACCAAAAAAGATAAAAAAAAAAAAGAAAAAGAATTAAATGTTTTAATTTGCATAGAATTCAGTTCATATTTTAAAAAATAAAAAATAAAATACTGTCATACGTGTGAGGCGTTGCAACGAATGTTCCTGTCTTAGGTAAGTATCTGGAAATTGAGAAATATGGGGAGACAAGGATTCCTTGTCTTTAATCACTGGAAAGCGGGAAAGGTAGTCGCCACTTAGTATTTTGGTCACTAGGAACTCTAACTCATCTCAGAGATCGAGTACAGGGATTGGTTGTGTAAAGGGAAGGTATTAGCACTCCAAATACGCCTTACCTAAGGTAAGCTGCATTGTTTGATTATCTGATAAAAAGCTAAGGTGTTATTATATTTCTAATTGTTGGTCTATCTAAGGTTTCAGAAAAGTCCTTCTTCGTAAGAAGATCCTTATCTTATCGGGTAAAAGCCTATCCGTTCTAATGTCTATAAAAAACCACTACCTTTTTAATATCAGGAATACGTTTTATGTAAAAATTCATAATCCTAGATACTAAAAGAAAAGAAAAATATTTTTTTGAAATATTGGCCTAGTTCTCATGGCTATAATAAACTTGTTATTAAAGCTAAAATACATGTTAAAACATATTTTTGAATTTTTTTGTTTTATGTATATAAAAAAATGATATAATTTTTTTTTTAATCTTTGAGAGACTTGGGCGTATGCATGAAAACAAAATATTTTTTTGTTTTATAATTTTTTTTGCAATGTTTTGATGAAAACCAGGTATTTTAATACCAGATTTGTATCTTTACGATATAAAAATACTAGCCAATATTATGTAAAGTAGATAGAAAAATACACGAGAAAATCACAAAATATTTTAGAAAGATTTTTGGAATTTTTTAATTTTTTTTAATGAACTGTGGATTGCTCTCCACTGTGCAATGTGAACAGTAGAGCATCTGCTGAAAAAGAAGAAGAAGAAGAAGAAAGGGAAGGGGAAGGAGGTTGACCTATGGTGGAAGCTTGGCTGCGACGAGGAGATACGACTGGTGGCTTAATAGGCGTTGGTGGAGGGCATGGTGGCTGGTGAAGGAAGAAAAAAAGTTGCAGAGGAGAGAGGCTTGGCGACGCGCTCACTCTATGAGGTGGTCAGGCGGTTTCTTGTGATGGAGATGGAGGTGTTCAATTCAGCGGTGATGATGTTGGTGGCTGAATGCTGCGGTGGAGAGAGAGAGAGGTTCTACTGGCAGCAGAAACCGAGTATTTGAGGTTGGTTTTTTTGTTGTCTTTTGACCAGAATTTTTCTCTCCTTGGAGCATGCAAATCACATCTATTTATTGGTGGTGGATGAGGGAAACTTTTTCTGTTCTAGTGCCAAATGTCAGCCTTTGATTCGACCCGAAATCATTCCAAACATTTCTTCAAAGAAGCAATGATGAACTGCAAGTTTTGCGCCGGAAAATGGTTACTCAGGTTGGCTACTTTAGGGTGGTGCCGCCACCTCTACAGCCTCGATAAGCCTGAACGGTTTATACTAGCGTGTATTTAGGTATCACAGGATCATTTTCATGCAGGTTTCATCTAATTTGGGAAGAAATGAAGCGTCAAACGCCTTGGGAAGGAGGCCCCTCGGGCAGCCTCGCTGGAGAAGAAGATGAATAGTAACTTTTCTGCCAATTGCGCTTTAGTCCTTCAATTTGTGACTTATCTTTAATTACACCCTTGATTGGCTTCAAACTTTCAAAGTGTGAAGTATCTTACAAAATATCTTAAACGACGCGTCGTCTTTTTATTATTCATTTTCTTCTTCATTTGGCCTAAAAAGTTGTTCAGGTGCCTATTTTTCAAGGGCATTTAATGATTATTTCCTCAACCGAACCGGACAAACAACACACCATCATAATAGGCTGACATTGTACTACAACCCAAAGTAGGTCTCGCTAGAAAATTATCCCTACAGCAGTCGCGACACTACGCTAAAATAGCCAACCCGACCAGCTTTCAGCAGCCAACTTTTTTAGGCCATGATAGCAACTCTAAACAAATGGTTGGAATCTTTCCGGATCAAATTAAGGGTTAAGATTTGGCACCAGTAAAAACAAGATGTCCATCTTCCATACCCTATAAATACGGGTGGATTCCGTGCATTGAGTAGGAAGAAATCAGAGCCCAAAGTTGGTGAAAAATCAGCTTTTCTTCCTAGTTTTTTTCTTCTTATCTGCCAACCATCTTCTTCCTTTTCTTTCTTCACACCTTTGCCACCAGCGCCACCACCAATATCACATGGACATTCCGAGCACTGCTAGTTAGCCACCCCTCAGATCAGGGAGCCCTCTTCTCCTCCCTATTTTGCTAGAAAACCATGGCAATTTGCATGCAGAACCATTGTTCTATTTGCATTGTTGAGCTGGGCCAGCAACCATGTGGATCATGGGTTGGACCCATTTCGGCCCAGCCCACCCCTCAAAAAAGCATAAGGGTTTGTTAGGCCACCTATCGGCCCAACTCGACTGGGTCGGGCTGGACCTACCTCATCCCAACCCATATATAAATAAAACAAATTTCAAAGGCCCTTTCAAAAAAAATTGTGATTTTCTCGTATGTTTTTCTAATAATTTTGCATAATATCGATTTGTATATTTAAATTGTAAGATACATATCTAGTATTAAAATACTTGGTTTTCTCCGAAACATTTCTTAAAAAATTGAAGATTAAAAAAAAATCTCAAAATTTTTTAAAATTAATTTTCTCTTTTAAAAAAACAAAAAAAATTCTTTGTTTTCATGCATATGACCATATCCTAAAAGTTTTCTAAGCATATTTTTTACTAAAAAAAAACATCTTTCTCATGTTTTGAAATGCAAAAATAGAAATTGAATCCGAGTTGTGTTAAGCATTTGAATTTTATATATTTAACACTTTGTATAAATATGTAATTAATACATCTTTTATCTAGCAAATAGGGAGAGATAAGGAATTCTTGTCTTTTATTCGTGGAAAAATAGAATGAGAGTCGCTACCTAATATTTTGGTTACTAGGAATCTTAACTGGTCTTAGAGATCGGGTATGGAGACTGGTTGCGTAAAGGAAAGGTATTAGCACCCCAATTACGCCCGACCTAAGGTAAGCTGCATTATTTTCTTGTCTTTCTCGGTAATGAGATCCTTATCTTATCAGGTTAAACCTAACCGTTCTAACGTCATTAAAAGAACTACCTTTTTAATATCAAGAATGTGCCTTACGTATAAACGCATAATCCTTAATATTAAAAGAAAAAAAATAGGTTTTTTTGTTATTTTTGAAATATTGGCCTAGTTCTCATGACTTTAATAAACTGGTTATTAAAGCCAAAATGCATGCTAAAATCTTTTTTTTTTAATACAATATGATTTTTTGATTTTGTCTTTGAGAAACTCGGCCATATGCAAGAAAGCAAGACATATTTTTTTCATTTTGCAAAGTTTTAATGAAAACCGGGTGTTTTAATACTAGGTTTGTATCTTTACGGTATAAAAATACAAACCAATACTAAGCAAAATTCAGTAGGAAAATCACAGATTTTTTAAAATAATTTTTGAAGAAAATTTCCTTTTATTTATTTTTTAGCTGGGCCCAGCTCGACCCATGTGGCTGGGCTGGACTCAGCAAGCCTAGCTAGGTCACTAGGCCAAGCCAGTGACCTGATTGGCTTTTAACTGCAAGCATGCATGAATAATTCACACACACCTACTACAGCCAAATTGTAATTAAATTTCACATGCACAGTGTTTGTGCAATTATAAATGGAAGTAGAATGAATGAAAAGCTTACCTAGTTCCTAGCCATTGCTGGGAGAAGTCCTTCCTGAGCTTGTTGCTGGGATTCTAGGAAGAAGCTTTGATGCCACTTCCTACGTCTGGCTTCCCTTCTGTTCTGTCTTCTCCTCGTGTCCATCTTTTATCTCCTCTTTCTGCGTCTGGTTCTCTCATTCTCTCTGTTTCTTTTCTTTAGTTCTTCTCCCCTGTTCCACTTTGTCACCCTTGTATTTCCTCTATCACTCCTCTTCTCTTCCTTACACTCTCCCTCTCTATGTTCTCTACTCTCTCTCTCTCTCTCTCTCTCTTTTCTCCCCCTTCTGTCCATCTCTCCTCTGGCTTTTATAGCTCGAGAATACATGCGTTTTCGTGGTTATTACAGGAAGATTGTAACGGCCGACGTGCATTATGGTGACGAGGGATATCAGCCGTAGGACATGCTCCCCTAATTGAAGCAGCTCCACTTTCTTCTACTGTCGAGACCGTTGTAGATGAAGAAGGTAATGAACAGTTGTCAAGGAAATGACACCATTTTAACATTCAAAATGAACATTTCTGATTTGGTCATTGGATTTTTTGCAATTTTGTAATCAAGCCCCCCTGATAAATATAACATTCTATATAAATGTGTATCTATCGTGACTAATGAGATCTCTTCATCATTTAAGTATTATAATGATCATCAAGTAATTTTATCTTTAGTGTTTGGCTTATCCAAGACTTGTATATATACCCCAATAAGAGATTAATAAGATTGGTGTTACCAAATTTTTAATAAGAGATCTTCCTGAATGTTTTTTTTTTCATTAGCATTTGTGAGATTATGATATTTCCCCCCTATATTTTAGATGATTTGAGGTATTTTAATGCCCATTAGTGGTACTTATATATAGATGGCTCCCTTACCATATATTATCCCCTATATTTATACTTGAAGAGTGTAAGCTTTTAAGGCTTATATTGGGTTGAGCTCATTTTATCATGTTATTGAAAGAGATGAACTTATATCAGAGCATATATATATATATATTGATTTGAACAAATAAAGACTACATTAGTGCCGCTCTTATGAATGTTAGAGGCATCATCTATAAACAATTTCTTTCTCTTAATAATTGGAGCTTGTTTATTTCTTTATCCTAAAATTATTGAAGGAACATTCAATTTAAAGTCAGTGAGAGCCTGAGCCTTAATGATTAGTTAAATCTTATATTGTAGTCCAAATTCTACCAACTTGATGGTCTAATGGACTTACTGCCCTTGTATGTTTGGTTTATAGAGGATCTATCTAAATAGCTGATCGAAAAGCACTATAATTAGGTGAGCCTAAAAGTAGGGATGAATTTCCTAAATGTGCTAACTAATACGAAGACCATTTTTTCCGCCTTTAGATACCTTTTTTTTTCTATATATTGTAAAGTCTAACTAGCTATTATATCACATACCTTTAAATATAGACAAAATAATATTCTTTTCCATTGATTGTGATAAGTTATACAAAAAAGATAGGAAGACTTTTAGCTTTTCAAATACTTTTTCACACATTAGAGTCCATTAAAAGTTACTTATATTTTAAAGGTGCAAAAAAAAACAAGTCATTGTTTTTCTATCTGGGAAATGAAGTGATTCAGGACAACTTGTCGGCTAGGAAACTTTCATACACCTTTCAATAATTAGGGATGATCATGTCTAGAATGGCCTGAACTTTTAGCTCAAGGTTATGATTAATCCTTTTGATGCTTACAAGTAACCCTAATAATTTACTTCACATATAAAAAATACATACTTAAAACAACTTATATTTCTCTAGTATTTTTATAAGAACTAAGAATACCTCTTGTAGGCCTCAGATGTGCTTTTTAAAACTCATATATTTAACTAGCATGTTATCCATATTGGCCTTTATATTCCTACCTAACTAGTCGCCAAATACCTTATCCACCATCATCTAATAGGTTTTCCTTATGTTATTGAGGTTGAAAGGTATGGCTTTATAATAATATGTTCATCTATTTATGATGAAAAAGGTTGTTTTTGTTTCTCATCATAGGGGTACTTGGGTATCTTATAGTAGCTAGATTTGTCATCCAAAGAACTCAAAATCAATGATTGAGTCAATCATCATATCAATATTAATAAGAAAGAAGTTATCTTTCGAGCAAGACTTGTTGAAGTTGGTGACATTGGCAAACCAAATAAGAGTATATGACTTCTTGAATGATTCTCACTTTTAGAAGTTTACCACTTTATTGGATATCGTCTTTTATTTTTTTTCACCCTTCAAAACTCTTTTTCTTCTGACAAATATAAGAAAAAAATTGATATTAAGTCAATAAAAAGACATGTCTTAGATGATTCTAAGAATATCCACCAACCTAAAATGAAATCAATCTTTTAATTTTTAGGATCTCAACAAGTTCACTTTATTCAACCATTAAAGTTGAACCAATCTTCATTAAAGAGTCTAGATATTCCTCCTTTAAAACCATATCCTGCAATTCTCTAATGAATTTAGTTGAACTTTCTCTTCTCTTTAATGTCAAACCTTTTTGGTTATTAAACATGATGGTTTTCTTCATTTTTAGACACGAAAAGATGTATTTACAAAAGGTTAATTGGTTGAAACTAATCGTAACCACGTTGTCCTTTGTAGGGAACTTTAAAGTCAAACACTTAGTGTTAATGATTATATTAATGTCATGAAGGAGGGGTCTTCTAATAATGGTATTGTGTGCTAGGTTTATTTTAATGACCATGAAGATTTAGTAGAATATTCTGCACTAAGGGTATGTGCTCGTGGTAACGAGTATCTTAATAGCTCCCTTTATCCCTATTAAAAAAGTCTTGATCGAGCATAACTTGGAGGTATTAATCTTTATTAGGCGAAAGACCTATTTGGAGAAAACACTTATGATCGATGCTACTATTATCCATAAGGACTCAATGTATTTAGTGATTAAAAAGGATGGTGGTGGTGATGAATGATAGGTTTATACCAATGATTTGGTGTTTATAAGATGGTGAGAATATGCTTTCTATATAACTTCCTTATTTTTATTAAAGTCTTCCTCTACTGAGAACTTGTCTAGAACAAAGTTAAACTTTGTATAAAGGTTAAGATACTCACTTGGCTCTCCTCAGTTCTAGTATGAGTTGGTCTAATTTTTTATAAATTGTTTAAAGTAGCCTTTCATTATTAGACTTTATATCTCCTTCATTAGTATAAAGCAATCATCAATTTCATGAGGTCTTAGTATAAAAGATAGTATTTTATGGATTGTGATATTAGGGCATCTTTCATGGAAAGGTTGGAACAAATATAATTTTCTCTTTATATGATGACATATATTTCCATTTGAGTGATATTTAGAGAGGTAGTTTAAAGCTAAAAAATCTAAACGGTTGTGAATAAACCGTTTAATGTTTTCTTTAGGATTTGTAAATTATATAGAGACTTGTCTCTTTGGATTCTCTTCTTCTTTAATCTTAACAAATAAAGGTGAGCCTATCTTGCATCATTAACATCTTTTAAGTAAATTTAGATCTCTATTACACAATTTACTTGAAAGAGATTTCTTTCTAAAATAGTATAGAACTCACTTTATAGATTAGCATAATACTTCTTGTCTTTCAAGGTTTATATGGCCACTAACTCCATAAGCCATCAACTCTTAGTACTTTATTGATAAAGCTAGAGATGTAAGCTTTGGTACTCTTATTTTTCATTTATGTGATGATTAAAAAACATTAGTGGAACTTTTCTTGGCAGTGTTGAGTGACGAGTTCAAAACATAGGTCCTCAAAACCAAGTATGGACTTGAGGTGCAAATTATTGTACCATTTTATCGTTGAGCCTCTAAAAATAACGGGGAGGTGTTTTCATTTAGTATTCATTATTTAGATTATTAACTTAAGAGTACCACTTATATTTTACATGTGTTATCAAGGGTAACTCAAACCATCATAACTATTCAAATTCATCTTTATAAAGATAAATTCCTTAGATATTTTAATGATCAAGATATATGGAACAAGGGCAGAGGTTTGGACTTGGTGGTCATAATAGTTATGCTCAGGATGTTAAACCATTTTGACCTTATACCTTAGTAGGGGCATTTAGGTTCAAGACTAACTAAATTCATCTAGAAGTGTAAACCTTTTACATGATATCCCTTTTGACAATTCTCTAATTGCAACGACATTCCAACCATTTCTTCACTCACCCTCTCTTTTGTTTCGAACCTTGACTTGCTAACTTTTTTTCAACATAATAAGAACTTGTTTAGGGGATAGAGGAGTAATGGTTTTTTCTTCTTTCACTGTTTTTATTATCAAGTTAATTACATTCTTATCTAAAGAAAATTTTTTATGCACTTTTAATGGAGGTACAAAAGGGTAATTTTCATTTAAAGAGGAATGGTTGGTGGTACTAGTACTGCTAATAGAATAGGAAAAACCATTAGTTGTTATTGCATGGCTAAAAAGGCCTTTATCAATCTTTTCTCTCACTATTGTTGTTGGAGAATGTTTATAGGTTATAAATTGATGCTTATAAGGTTTAAGAAAACCCCTAAACTTGGTGTTTATGGGTTTTCAACTATGAAAAAAAAGCTTAGATGAGGAGGAAAAAAGAATGGAACTTCCTCGCTTTGTTTTTGTTGTTTTTCTCTCTTTGTGTATAATGTATGTTGCGTTCCTTTTGCTACCTGCTTTGAAGCAGTCCTGGCTTTCCACTGTGCGCGTCTTGTGTTTGGTTGCTGCTAAACAATGCTATTTTTCCTTGCCTTTTGCTTTTTGGTTAGGTCGGGCACCTTATCTTAGATTCAGTTCTCCATTTAACCAATGCTAGCTCCTCCCTTTGATTTGATAACTCTTTTTAGATGAGCTTGATGTAAATGTTTTGTCAGGGAGCCTGTTCTCTTTTGTATATCCTTGTATATGAACTTGCTAGTTCTTCAGCTTTGTATATTTTGATCTTTTATATATACTTACATTTTGATCAAAAAAAGAATGGAACTAGACATTGGACATGAAAATAATGTAAAAATTTAGGTGACGAGTTGTGCTATTTGCTTTTGGTGTTCAAGATATTCATTTAGTTCAAAAATTAATTAGTATTTATGTTTAAGATACTTCAAGAATAGTTCAAAAGTGTGAGGAGTTGTGCTGTTTGCTTCTAGTGTTTTTCATTCATTTATATATTTTCGCTTCTTATTTCCCTGTATTTCATTGCCTTCTTGTATTATACATATACCTTTATCAATTAAAAGAAATGTAGTTTCAAACATTGTTATCTGGTGTTTTTTCCACACATTTGATTACTAAACTCTGCTCTTTCTGGAATTCTGCTGAGCTTGCTGATTAGTACTTAAAAGTGCATTTTTATCAAGGTTTTATATCATCATTTTGCACTTGAAGTATCAATAACTCCTTAACTAGAGTATGTTTTATAATAACAGATCTGATAATATAAGATAGCTTTAATTTATGGTAAATGTT
>Ga0325404_1003358_pt1 | contig 17068 bp, 7 predicted proteins | sample PopdelMetagenome_18_FD_205664 | JGI IMG/M metagenome (GOLD analysis project Ga0325404, IMG submission 205664) | Populus deltoides microbial communities from Bellville, Georgia, United States - Xylem-Control-R1 | ecosystem: Host-associated > Plants > Phyllosphere > Stem > Wood/Secondary xylem... | reverse complement strand
TGTTAATTTAACAATTGATGCGACCCAGTGTGAGTGCAGGCTAGCCTTGCACTTGCAGTAAAATAGATAGATAGCGGTTTCAGAATCCTTTATTATTATAATCTGAATTCGGACACTCACGCTCTTCGCTTTCAACCTAACTAATTACCATCCACTTCAGATGGTACCAAATTATAGAAGTTTAGATCATTCAGTGATTTTTTTTTAATTTCATTTTTTAATATTCAATTTTTTTGTTAATTTTAATTTTTTAATATTTATTGATTTTAAATTAGTTTTCATAGTTTTTTTTTTTTTTTCCCTATCAAATTATAACAATTTCAAACAAACATCTTGAGATTTAGTTTGTATTTAATTTTACAAGTGTGAGGGCTGGCTACGCAAATCACAGTAAATTATCGGTCGTTACACAGGTATTCATCATCAAGTCCGTTTATGGGTTAAGTGAGGCCGGTTATGATAAAATTGTCTAATGGGCGAGAAACATTTTACATGAAGGGAACAGACTGAAACAGAACGTCTATGCTGCTAAGTTTATGATGAAACCCCTCGGTTTAGGATACTAGAAAATTGACATGTGTCCAAACTTCTGCATGTTGTACTACCTTGAAAATGCGAGTTCATGACATGTGGGCATTCTTATTAGAACCAAGAACTGGCATGAGAATGACTCTTGTAGCATATAAAAAACTAAAATACTTCCTAATCATGCCTAGACTGTAGATGTTATTCATGTTACCAAAGATTGTTGAGCACGTGACATGGCCCAATCACATTATGTGGTTGATAGAGTGATGGTGCATCCTTCTAATGGTGAAGCATAAAAACACTTTAACAGTGTGTATCCTCACTTTTCAGTTGAATCAATAAACGTGCGTCTTGGGTTGTGTATAGACGGATTCAACCCTTTCGAGTCATTTGCTGCTTCTCATTCTTGTTGGTCGGTTATACTCATGGTTTACAACTTGTAACTGGGGATGTGTATGAGGATGGAGTTCATATTTTTATCTACAGTCATATCCGGTCCTAACACTCCGAGCCGAAATATTGATGTTTGTCTTTGACCGTTGATTAATGAGTTGATACAATTGTGGTCCTTCGAGACTTTGATTTATGATGTATCGAGAAAACAAAATTTTCTTATGAGGGCAACTTTGATATAGACTATCAATAATATTCCAGCTTATGGAATGGTTTCTGGTTGGAGCACGCATGAAAAACTAGTATGTCCATACTACATGGAAAACAACAAGACATCCACTCTAACAAACGGGGGTAAAACATCTTGGGTCATATCCATATCGAACTTGTATTACCCAATAAAGGCATCAAACAAATTTTTCCATCTTTTCATCCTGGAATTGTCCAATCACATATACCAAGTGAGGGTACCATCACTCAAGCTATCTTGAAAGAAATGAATCAACAACTTTTCATTATGAATCACATCGACCATTTTGTTGTAGTATAATTTGAGATGGGTTATCGGGCATTTTGTTGTGATATATGTAATAAATTTCAGCCCTCTAGACTTTTTTTAAATTACAATATAAGGAACCAAACATATCTTAACGGCTTTTACAGGATCATAAAAACTAGTTCCCTTAATTTCTCTAATTTTTTCCTCTAGGGAAACCAATTTCTCCAGGCCATATTCTTCTATTATCTTGTCTTTTTAAGCTTCCTCCATTGTCAAGTCTATAGTGGGTGGCATCCTTAAAGGATACACTGGTTGAGCAGATGGAAATTGTGTAATATGTTGAGACTCGGGCAACACTTTATTTATCCCTAAATTATATGGATCGAAGGGAGTCGCAAGCATAGGTGCAAGCTGAGATATGACTACTAGCTAGACGGATGTTCCTTTTCCAGATTTAGTCCTCAAAGCCTGTTCAAGTAGACTAGTAAACTTGCAATGTCTCCTTTAAGACTTTTCCAACTCTTTTTGGTGTTAAGCTTCTAATTGGGCTCTTTTTTCATTTTTCATAGTTGAGTATTATAGGTGCATCTTAATAGGAGACTTATATTTTACCTAATATGTGTGTGTGTGTGTGTGAAATGCATAAGTATGGATTCATAAGATTTAGGTTATGACAATACATATAAACATTACACCTTGCAGTTAAGATTTTTTATGATGGTAAAAATAACGTTAACAACACCTGCACTTTTTTTTTTCATTGAGAAAAAAATGCTTCATCCCACACCATATTATATATAATCAAACTAGTAGAAACTCTTAATATATTGGAGATAAGGATATTCAAAGTAAAAAATTAATTGAAAAAACAATGAAGATTTAGACACTCAATTAGAAATAATAAAAGTTAGTACAATTGATTAGAAATTTTGTGTAAGCACAAGTACTAAATCTTTTAGTTTTTTGACAGTCTTAGTAAAAACTAGCTATTTGATCTGCGCTTCGTCGTTGGTTGGATATTTGTTTTTCAAAAAAAATATTAAACATACAAGCATTTGCAACATGTTTTTTCACATAAATAATATTAAATATAAATCAAAAAAATTATGCACACATCTAATTAAATAAATCAAAAAACATCTAAGTCAAGAAATGAAAAACAAAAGGTCAAGAAATAGATATAAATTAAAATATTTGATATCACAACATGATTCATTTACTTGATTGTGTTTAACAACTTTGTTAATTAAATTTATTTTTTTATTTGATTAAATAATCGTAAAAATAAATACACGCATAAAATTGATTGAATAAATTCAAAGAGAAAAAATATCTTGCAAGGTTACTTATTAGAAATACTATAGAAAAATAAATATTTTTTGTATTTAAAAATAAAGTTCAACTATATAAAACATATAAAAAAAAATTAGATGAATTAGAATAGTCTCTTCAAAAAAAATAACTAAAAAACAGCCATTATTTTTTAAAAAAAGGTTTGTTGCTACCTAATTTTTTACCCTATTTTTTAAAAAGTTTCGAAAAAAAACCAAAAATAGCAAAAAAATAACAAAATCCTAAAAAATATGTTCTTAACGTATTCCTGTCGTTTTCAGCATCTTTTCCAAAAAAAAATTAAAAAAAATAAAAAGAATAAGAATAAGAATAAGAATAAGTTGATTTAAGTTTTAGTGATCTAATTATAATTATGGAAGGGAGATCACCAATTTGAAAATTAGAAACTCTTTTACTAAGCAATCTTTTTTTCTAATCATATGATCTATAATCATTCTCTTAATCAAATTATCCATTTTTCTTTGCTTTGTTTCTAAGTTATTAAATAAATGGTTTGGATTTAATCTTGAAATCCAATGGTTGATCTTGATTTACTTTGCCTTCAAGCCAAAGAAAATTTTCACCTATAAATAAGTGATTACTTACACACAAAAGAGGGGATTTTAGAAAGACCAGAAAAAAAAAACAATTACTCCCACATTCTCTCCCCACACCCACATGACAAAAAAAAAAAAAACCCTAGACCTAATATCCCTAAGCCAGCCTTCAGCCCCAAAAAGGAACCAAAAACAAAAGTCATAAACCCGGGACCCTATCTTTTAGCACAACTCTCTCTCATAGCAATTAAAAAAATCAAATACCATCTAGTAGACCTTCTTTAGTCTTAATTTGTTTCCTCTAATAGTGGTAAGGTACATCGTCAGTACAAGGAGAAAGAAGAAGATGTTGTGTATCTCATAGATTGGTCTATTTACCCCGGGGCCCCATCGTCATGTGTGCTGATGTGCCACTAGTTACAAACCAATTCAAACGAGTACACTTGATGTGCCACCAGAGATTGATCCACCACAACCAGAAATCACAGCCTCGTCATTTCCTCTTCATTGCCAACAACTGCTCAAGTTGATTGAAATAAATAAAAAAAAAAGATTGAATAAGAAAATAAACAAAAAAAGAAATAAGGAAAATAAAACCAAGTGCTTATGTGATTTTCTTTGCTGCAAGTCACAATGAGAGTCACCGTTGGCATAGGCAGTACGAAGAGGGGAAACCGCTCCAAATCCACCTATTCTTTGGGTTTTGCTTGCGATCACACGCGCCACCATAATTCCTATAATCTTAGGATCTTTCATTTTGGTTATTGAGTTTCCAGCAGCCTCCCTAAGCTATCTTCAACATTAGGTTCTCTAGTCTTGAACTAATTCCTCTAGCAGTGGTAAGGTACACCATCAGTACAAGGAGAAAAAAGAACACGTTATGCATCTCATAGATTGGTCCACTTACCCCTGGGCCCCATTATTGTGTGTATTGACACGCCACCAGTCACGAACCTCTTCAGACGAGTACACTCTACATACCACCGGAGACCAGCCCACTATAACCAGAAATCACAACCTCATCCTTTTCTCTTCACTACCAACAACTACTCAAGTTGATTAAAACAAGTCAAAGAGAAGATTGAATAAAAAAATAAACAAAAAAAGAAAGAAGGAAAATAAAACCAATTGCTTGTGTGATTTTCTTTGTTGCAGGTCATGATTCACCACCAGCACAAGGAGTAAAAAGAGGGAAAACCACTCTAGATCCACGTATTTTTTAGGATTTGCTTGCGGTAGGGCGTGAACGCACACGCCACCAGTGGCAGTGGTGCATGCAGTACACATGCCACCACTGTTTCTGCAATTTTAGGATCTTCTAGTTTGGTTACTGAGTTTCCAACAACCTCCCTAAGCTATCCTCAGCCGTCGGAAGGTCCATTGTGGGATTCAGATGACTTTTTTATTATTTGCGTTTAATTACAATGTTGTGTAAATATTTATAATTGAATGAGAGTGTAGGTTAATTAGTAAAAAAAGATGAATGTGTGTGTTTGTATTTTCTTATATGTTTTTTTATGTTTAAAACCAAAAAGACAAAAAGAATTACACGTTTTAATTGTATACAACCAAGTTTCTCAAAAATGAAAAAATCATATATTGTTTAAAAAATAAAATACGTGGTATGTTTTATTTTTTTAGCATGCATTTTGGATCTAATAATTAGTTTATTGAATCCATGAGAATTTGAGTAGTATTTCAAAAACTAATAAAATTTTAATTCATGAGAATTAATAGTCAATATTTTGGTATAAATGATGGACCTATAGGCGACTGATATTTAAATATTAGAAGTTAACTAGAAAATTATCAGAGTTATTCTAAATACTCACCAATTTTAATTGGAAGTATTTTTCCCCACAACACACGAGTTGTGGAAAACCCTTCCACCTTCCAAGATAGGTGAACCTTGTTTGGACACCTACATGGATCCTCTTCATCAGAATTTATTTGGGGACAAGAACTCATAATAAATTCAAAACAACAGATTTATTTATTCGAATAAATCATTATCCTAAGCCATAGACAGACTATTGGTTAAGAACCCGTCAAAACTTTTAAACCACATTCAGGTCACACAATACAGCTTACCTCAGGTAGGGTGCGTTAGGGGTCCTAATACCTTTCCTATCCATAATTAATCTCTTACCCTTAGAATTTCTAATAAAACTAGTACACTCAGGTTTCCCAGCAACCCTAAACCAAAAAACTAGGTGACGACTCCCATGAACCCCTAATGTCACGCATCCACATGTGATAAAATAACAACTCCATTGGGGATGATATTGTTTTTACAGTATTGGACTAAGATTTGCGTGTTTTGTGGTTTATTTATTTTGAAGTGTTCACATTTTTGCATTTGACTTATTTTATTTTATTTACGCTTCAGTACATTTTATCCTGCCCATGCATGTATGTTCTCATGCATCGTTAGTTTATTTGAGATATATTACTCTGTGATGCACATATGAAAACTTCAGGTTAGGTAAGAGAGTAGCGGCTTACCTTATGACTTCCAGTCATGGTTTAAGCTTATGAAACCATCCATCTCTTTGTTGAGTGCTTGGACTAGTAGTGATTGATATACTTTTCATCCCATTACCTACTGAGCCTCTGATCGCTAGGACATCAAAAGATTATTTTTAAAGACCAGGTAGTAAACCTACCCCTTATCTCACATAAAAGGATTAGAACCTGCCTTTAGAGTGTATACTCCCTACACTTTGTTTTGCATCAAGGCAAGCCCTTCTTGAAGCATCTTGAGTTCAGGACTTATAGGTGACACAATGGCCATCAGTCAAGAAATTTTCGTTGTAAAGTTTGGGCGAGAATCAAAATTCTTGTTCATCATGTAAGTGTTATAATCATATGTCACCCTTTGAAGAGCAAGTTCATCATATAAATACATGTTCATACATTTAACAGGCATTGAAATATAGGTCACCCACTAAAGATCTACTACACTAACTTAGAGAAAAGATATAAAAAAAAACAATAAGAGAGCTTATCTTAATGCTTATTATCAGAATGAGTTAGAGTTTGTAAAAAATGAAGTTGTTTGGATGACAAATCTACTCGAGCAATTTTTAAGAGCCAAGAATAGGGAGAGAATGTTTGTATGACCTCCTACAAAAGCATCAACAGCCCATGTCCCTTATACATCTCAGAACTTAAGGGAAAACTCAGTAAATGGGTAGCATTTTATCCCTTTTACCCTCATCCAGCCAACTCAAGCTTAAGTCACCATGGATCTAACAATGAAAGGACCTTTTAATGATAGGTTTACCGGTCCCATAAACCATGATAAATGGGCTATTTTAGAAGAGAGATTGAGAACAGTTGAAGGAAATAATCTAACTGACCTCGTATTAATAGCTAAAGTTTGTTTGGTTTCAAACATTTTGGTTCCAAATAAGTTCAGAGTGTCGGACTTCATCAAGTATACTAGACTAGCTCGAACATGTATCTCCAGTTATACTACCAAAAAAATGGTTTAAGTGGTCTAAATAATAAAATGCTAATCTATTTCTTTCAGGATAGTCTTACAAAGTCTGTCTTGAACTAGTATATGATACTGGATAGTACCAAGATTAATAAGTTGAAGGATCTAGTAGATGTCCTTTTAAAGCAGTATAAATTCAATTTGAAAATTGCTTCTAACAGAACCATCTTGATGGCCATGAAGAAGGGAAACCACGAGTCTGTGAGGATATATATGCAAAGATGGCGAGATAAGGTAACACATGTCCAACCTTCACTAATAGAAACAGAAATGGTGATGTTGTTCTCCAACACCTTCCAATCCCTTTATTATAAGCATGTGATGGGAAGCTCAGCTTAGCATTTCTATGAAGCCATGAGGATTGCTGACATGACCAAAAGATTGATGTCTTCTCCCAAATGCAGGAGTGTCAAAGTAATAAATAACCCGGCAAGACCGGGGTCAAACCACAGGGAGGTTAATTGTATGAACTATAAATAAAAAAATAAATAATAATAGAAAATGAGTTGAAGAGAGCTTTGAGAAGTGATATTGATGTAAGGATTTAAACAAGGATAAAATAATTATCAAGGTTAGAGGATCCACTAATAGTATTTCAAACAAGTATAGTATAAGCTCTTATTATTCAACTAGAAACCACACACAAAGAAGGTTCCAATTGGATTATAAATTGTTAACATGATTATATTAGTTATCTTATTCGAATAATGCTAATACTTGTAAATGTTGCCAGGCATTCATGATTATAACTTATGTTAACAACAAATCAAGTTCCTTTCATAGCACAGGTGTCGATTATACCATACGGTTTGGGCTATGAAAGTGCCAAGTATTTGTTGTACCAAGGGTTATACAATATAAATCTAGATTAACCATTTAACAAGCAAAGTATTAAAAGTGAATAAGATAACAAATATAAAACATGTTACTATCAAACATTAAAGTCCATGTTGAGTTTATACTATACTTATTCTTACACCATTAGTGTAACCTTTTCACCTTAAAAATAATAAACTTAGCTAAACATAATGAAGAAGAGAAACATAAATAAACAAGATAAGAACATAAATAAGATATAAGTTAACTAAGTAAAGGAAATGAAATGAAAAGCATAAACAAGAGATTAATATAAATAAAACTTAAGTATTACAAAAATATAAAGAGAAAGAATAAGAACATGATCTTGATCTGAAAACCAAGATGCCTAAATGCATGGTAAATGCCTCCTTTTATAGGCCAAAATTGTTGAGTGGGTGGCCATATCTTGACTTGGTGACAATCCTTATCTTCTTGTCTGAACAAAACATCATTGATAACGTCCGAATTTGAATAGACTTAAATCATGAAAGTTCTAGAAAATTGTCTCAGCTTTCCAACAAAAAAAGAATCGGTATATTTGGACTTCTAAAACTTGAGATATGGGCTGAACAGTAAACAGTGTCGGGGCTGTAGGACAAATTCTGACTTCCCCGTTGTTGTAAGATTTGGACTTCCAAACAGCATAATTGAGTCTTGGACTCCCATGAATGTTTTAGGCTTATGTCTTAGCTTTCCATCCATATAGAACAGACCTAAATCCAAGATCTACAGCTCCAGATATGGCTCAATGACTGAACAGTGTTCCAGTTTGAATTGAACCAACATTTCTTTTCTAAGTTTGGCCCTCTCTTTGTCCTTTTAATTTCAGTAGTTAAACTCATCAATCAATCCTTTGATTTATGTGATAGGCTTGCATTTAAGATGAACATTTACCATAAATTAAAGTTATCTTATAGTATCAGACTTGTTATTATAAAACATGCTTTAGTTAATGAGTTATTGATGCTTCAAGTACAAAATGATGATATAAAACCTTGATAAAAATGCACTTTTAAGTACTAATCAATTGCCAAAAGAATTGAACAAGCTATCAAAATGGAAAAAAAAATGGAGGTCCTACCATGGGTTCTAGAATAATGACGAGAGATGAATCAGAAGATGGCTCTTGGGTGGAAAATTTTAGTTGTGTGATCTAGCTAGTTCTTGTTATGGCATTAAAATGTCTTTTTCAAATATTGACATACATTTGCCACTGGAGTTTGTCTACCAACATCTATTAGACTCTGAACTTATTGCCCAGACTCCATTAAATACTATACAACCACTGTTTCCTAGGTGGTATAATCCAGACAAGAAATGTAATTATCATGATAGAGTCCTGAGCCATTAGATTGAAAATTGTAAAAATTTCAAGTATCAAGTTCGGAAGTTGGTGAGCAAGAGATAGATTGAGTTTGTAAAGAACGGTGGTACCTACCACATAGTCACCTTTATCTCCAGTAATGACCAGTAACTTGCAAAGTGCTAACAAGGCATAAATAATATGCAGCTACCTAGAAAATGAGCATTGTATTTTGCTTCAATATGTTTTCATATATCGTGAGTGCATCACATACTTTCAATGAATTATTCTTTGTTCTTTGTCTTATTATTGTTGTCGCACGTGTGCGGCGTCGCGACGAAAATATCCACTCTCGTATCTTATCTTCTATCTATCTGACAAATATGAGGAAATAAAGAATTATTGTCTTTTATTCATGGAAAATAGAATGGGAGTCGCCACCTAATATTTTGGTCAGTAGAAACCCTAACTCATCTCAAAGATCGGGTACGGGGACTGGTTGAGTAAAAAGAAGATATTAGCACCCTAAATACGTCATACCTAAGGTAAGCTACATTGTTTTATTGTCTGATAAAATCTAAATCTTGTCGTGTTTTCTAGTTGTTGGTCCTTCTATGGTTTAAGAAAAGTCTTTCTCGGTAAAGAGGTCCTTATCTTATTAGGTAAAACCTAACTCTTCTAACGTCAACAAAATAATTTAATATCTGAAATACATCTTACGTATAAGATCGTAACCCCAGATACTAAAAGAAAACAAAATAATTTTTTTGAAATTTTTGAAATTTTGACCCAGTTCTTGTGACTTTAATAAATTGGTTATTAAAGTTAAAATACATGCTAATACATAATTTTTGAATTTTTGTTATATGAAAATATGATATGATTTTTTTCTTTGAGATACTTGGTCGTAGAATTGAAAAAAAAACATTTTTTTTTAATTTTTCAATGTTTTGACGGAAACTGAGTATTTTAATACTGGATTTGTATCTTTACGGTATAAAAATACAAGCCAATACTAAGTAAGATTCAGTAGAAAAATCTGTGGAAAATAACAGATATTTTTTTGAAATAATTTTTGAAGAAAATTTCTTTTTTTTATTTTTTTAGAATGGGCCGGACCCGGCCCAAAAAAAACTGAGCCGAGATCAACCCAATAAAATGCAAACTATCTCCTATTGGACTGGACTCAGCCTAGCCGCATAGACTGGGCTGATGATCTAACCCGGACTGGTTATTGTGCTCGTGCACAGTAACCAGCCCAAATACAATTACCCAGTTACTGTGCTCATCATACACAGTAACAGGGTAATTATTTTTCCTTACTTGCAGAAACATGCACAGTGCACGTTCTGCATGCAAGAAGATGAAATGGGAAACAAAGACAAGGGAACGAGAATTACCTGGAATGGAGGCGCTTTCGTTCACGGTGCTGGTGGCTCACAATGGCGTTGGTGTCGCAGTAGCCGGCTATGGTGGCAGACATTGGTTCTCCTTCTTCTCTCCTCTGTTTCGATGTGTTATCTTCTTCCTCTGTTTTTTATTCCCCTGTCAACAGTGTTCTTGCCTCTCTCGGTGGCTTTGCGGAGGTGATGTTGGTGTTAGCAGTGTTGTTGGTGGCGGCAAAGAGGAAGACTGGTGGTGGTACGCTAAAGACGCTGCTTTGGTTTCTCTGTATTTTCTTTTTCTTCCTCCTGCCTTCTGCTGGTGCTTCTCTTTGCTTTTTGTTTTTTTCTGTTTGTTCTTCGTTCACTCCTCTCTCTCTCTCTCTCTTAGCTTTTCTTTCTTTTTCCTATTCTCCTCTGTTCCCCTCTCTTAGTTTTTTTTCTCTATTCCATTATCCCTCCTCTGTTCTCCTCTATTCCACTCTCCCTCTCCTCATGGCGTCCGTCCTCCTTTTCTGAAACTCCCCCCTTGCTGTTCGGTCCCTTCTCTGGCTTTTATAGCCAGAGAATGCATGCGTTTTCCTGATAATAAAGAGAACGTTATTGCTGAAGCAATGGTAACAGTCGGCGATGGTAGGGGCGTCCGTTTTTCTCTAGCTTTATAGCAGAATAAATGTCATACGTTTCAATAATCGTATTGCATCGTGGCAGCTAAGGCTAATCATTTCTTCTTCTTCCTGTTGAAATGGCTCCCCTGGTGTAATGAAGAAGGTGATGAAAAGTGTCGGTGTTGTTTTGAGATGTGAAATGACCATTTTCAGTTTGGTCACTCAAGTTTTGAAATTTTATAATCAAGTCCTTGGATAAATTATAATTGGATCCCTGAACTTTAATTTCTTCCCAATAAAGCCCAAATTGACTTAAAAACATTTTTTTTCTTGCAATCAAACCCTCCATAAATTCAACTAAACCTTCTATAAAATTTAATTGAGTTCATAAACATCTGATTTTGAACTTTTATTCCTAAAATTGAATTTTCCTTGTTAACAGGGCTCTCATCAGTCAAAAATATATTGTCAAATTTTAATTCTTGTATTTTTGAACCTCCTCAACCAATTTCTAGCCATTTTATGGGCATTCCAGCATCCTTTTCTCGCTCCTATTATTTTTTGGATTTCTTCTGAATATTTTTTTATATATTTTTTTGTATTTTCTCATTTTCTTGTGTAGGAACCCAAAAATGAGTAACAAACAATATAAGATGACCAAACAAATTTTAAGCTTACATACAAAATTGAACCACGCATCATGGAGCTAAGTTTTAGCGGTATGCATAATGACTTGTAGTGGATTTTATAGTTATAAACCCACAAATCATGGTTCCTTGCAAGTCCAAATTATTGTGCTGGACAAGATCAAAATTTATCAGTTCTAACCGACCTTGCTTGAAATGAAAAAATGTCATCTTTGTTTATTCCTTTCACAATTCTTAAAAAAATTATATCCTTTGCAATCTCATTTTGAGTCTGGTGGATTATTTATTTAAAAAAATCATAACCAAGATCACACCCTACACTGCAATGAGAAATACCTTTTGATGATAGATAGAATAATAAGCATAATCAGATCAGCTAAAGGCAATATTGTTCTACGATAGCTAATGATTTAATAAACTTTATCAATAGTTGAGAGTAACACCACGCTTAGAGGCATGATCAAACTTGATAAACAATAAGAGTAGTAATCATCGTGGACAGTCCAGGATGGGCACTGCACTTATATTTGAGTGGAGGATTGGCATATAATGAACTCAAATGAGCTAGTGAATAAAAAAAACTGAGAAAGCTTTGGATAGCAAACAAATTCACCTTATGACGATGAAGCATCAAAAAAGAGGGCCTACATTTCAAACCAGGTAAGGATGTATACATGTCATCTAACCCCAAATCATTGCATACATGTTTTAAAATTTTCAGGAAGATCCTCATTGAAATCCAACAAGATTTTGATAAATCAAAGTTAACAAAGAAAAAATCCTTAAGCTATGATAGTAAAGAATTCAAGTTCAAGCCCTAAAATTGAGAAACATCAGTAAAACCCTGTAATCAAGAAGGAAAGAAAGAAAGAATAACCCTACTATTAGGAAATTCTTAAGAAAAGAAAAGGATCAACCCTACCACTAGGAAGAGTCTTCAAGTCAACCCTAAAATCAGGAAGCACCAAGTTTTCTAACCCCGTGATCGGGAAATTTTAGGTCAACCCTGCAATCAGGAAACACCAAGAAATTTAAACACTGCAATTAGAAAAAAAAGTGAGAGGAACTCTATTATTAGGAAATTCTCAAAGGAAAAGATCAACTCTATCACTAAGAAGAATCTTTAAGTCAACCTTGCAATCAGGAAACACCAAGTTCAAACCCTGCTATTACGAAAGAAAGTGAGAGGAACTCTATTATTAGGAAATTCTCAAAGGAAAAGATCAACCTTATCATCAAGAAGAATCTTTAAGTCAACCCTGCAATCAGGAAACACCAAGTTCAAACCTTGATATAGGGAAGTATCAGGTCAACCCTGCAATTAGGATGCACCAAATTTAAACCCCGCAATCAGGAAATTTTAGGTCAATCCTACAATCAGGAAACACCAAGAAATTCAACCCTGCAATCAAAAAGAAAAGTGAGAAGAACCTTACTATTAGGAAATTCTCAAGAAAATAATAAGATCAACCTTGTCATTAAGAAGAATCTTCAAGAAGCACTAAGTTTTCAAAACTTCGTGATCAAGAAGTAACAAACATTTTAGTTTTGGTTAAAGGAGATCACCAAATGAGATTTCAAGTTGACCAAGCTGAAGACAAAGACCAAGGTTCTAGTTAAAAGGGGTCTCTAGATTAAGATTTTAGGTTAACCCAACTAAAGGCAACATTTTTGTTCTGGTTAAAGGGGATCGTCAGATGGGATCTCAGGTTGACCAAGCTGAAGACAAAGATCAAAGTTCTAGTTAAAGGAGGTATATAAATTGAGATTTCGGGTTAACCAAGCTGAAGAAACCATTTCAGTTTTGCTTAAAGGGGATTTCAGAATAACCAAGTTGTATACAATTTGATCGCAGTTCTGGTTGAAGGGGATTGCTACGAAAACAGAGTTTCAGGTCAACAGAACTAAAAGTTTTAAGAAGATTAGTTTTGGGAAAACAATTTGTTTGTCTTTACAAACTTACTACATCAAGCACTCAACAAGTCTTTGCTCTATAAGTATTATAAAGAGTGGTCATCTATCACTACCAAATTTTTTACTCTATTTTTGAAAAAAAAAATCAAAAACACCGAAAGACAACAAAAACCCAAAAAATATGTTTTTAATGTATTTGCATCATTTGCAGCATCTTTTCCAAAAAAAAAAAAGGAAACATGTATTTAATTTTTAGTGATCTAAATATAATTATGGAAGGGAGATGACAAATTTGAAAATTAGAAACCCTCTCACCAAACAACCTTTTTTTTAATCATATGGTCTACAACCATTCTCTTAATCCAGGGGTTCATTTTTCTTAGCTTTGTCTCCAAGTTATCAAATAAATGGTTGAGATTTATTCTTGAAATCCAATGGTTGATCTTAGTTTGCTTTGCCTTTAAGCCAAATAAAATTTTCACCTATAAATAGGTGATTACACACACACACACACACACACAAAAGGAGGAATTTTAGAAAGACCAGGAAAAAAAAACAAAAATTACTCCCATGTTCTCTCCTTACACCCACACAACATAAAAAAACCCCAGACCTATTATTCCTAAGCCAGATGCCAACCCCAAAAAAGAACTGAAAGCAAAATTCACAAACCCAGGATACCACTCTCAGCACAACTCTCTCTCACTGCAATTAAAAAAACAAAATACCATCCTCACAAACCGATCATCTCCAAAGCATCTCCCCTTCATCTTCAATCAACACCAGCCTAACTTACCAATAACCCCTATCTCAACCAAGCCAAATCAAGACAATAAACAATTTTTAGTGCTCCCTCATTGTCTTTCTCAAAGCTTAAACCCAAGCTCATCCTTCACAAGTCATCAGCCACCACTAATTTTCTATCCTTCTTCACCATGTCGCCAAAACTGTCACCATATTAATAGCCTCCCTCTTATCTCTTTCAGCAACCTACGGTTGCCAACCACCCAATCACATTAGCGGCTCTTTCATCTCCTTTCTACAACCAACAAACCCACCAAATCATCATCAACACATACCTATAGCCGATCTCTAAGCTCTTCTCAAACCAACACAAACATATCGCCCCTCTTTTCACTCTTCACCTTCTTAGCTCTAGCCAATCAGATCTTGTTCTTCTCCAGTCGAGGACCTTCGTAACCAGCCATTGTTGAAATTCTAGTATAGAAAGAGAGCAACAACAGACCTTCACTAGTCTTAATCTAATTCCTCTAGTATTGGTAAGGTGCACCGCTAATACAGGGAGGAAAAAAGGTGTTGTGCATCTCGATGCGTTACCAGAGACCGACCCACCATAACCATAAAACAAAACCTCATCCTTTCATCTTCACTGCCAATAACTACTCAAGTTGATTGAAACAAATAAAAGAGAAGATTGAATAAAAAAAATAAACAGAAGAAGAAATAAGGAAAATAAAACCAATTGTTTGTGTGTTTTTATTTTTTACAGGTCACGGTAAGAGTCACCACCAGTACAGGGAGTAAAAAGAGGGGAAATTGCTCTAGATCCACTTATTCTTTAGGTTTTTTTTCCTACGGCAGCGCTTGAACTCACACGCCACCAGTGGCGATGGTGCGTGCAGCACATATGCCCCCACTATTCCTGCATTTTCAGGATCTTCCAGTTTGGTTACTGAGTTTCCAACAACCTCCTGAAGCTATCCTCAGCCTTCGGTAGGTCCATTTTGGATTCAGATGATTTTTTTTATTATTTATGTTTAATTACAATGTTGTGTAAATATTTGTAATTGGATGGGTATGTCGGTTAATTAGTAAAAACATTGGTTGTATATATTTGTATTTTCTTATATGTTTTTGAATGTTTAAAACCAAAAAGACAAAAAGAATTAAATGTTTTAATTGCATACAACCAAGTTTCTCAAAAATACAAAATCATATCTTGTTTAAAATATAAAATACATGGTTTGTTTGTTTTTTTAGCATGCATCTTGGATCTAATAATCAGTTTATTGAATCCATAAGAATTTGGTCAATATTTCAATAACCGATAAAATTTTATTTCATGAGAAATTAATGGTCAATATTCTAATATAAATGTTGAACCTACATGTGAAGCTTATATTTAAATATTTGGAGTTGACTAGAAAACGCTCAGAATTATCTAAATATTTATCAATTTTAATTGGAAGTATTTTTTATCACAACACATGAGTTGTGGAAAACTCTTCCGCCTTCCAAGATAGGTGAACCCTGTTAGGGCACCTACATGGATCCTCTCCTTCAGAATTTATTTGAGCACACGAGCTCATAATAAATTCAAAATACCAAATTTATGCACACGAATAAATCCTCATCATAAGTCATAGACAGACTACCAGTTTAAAACCTATCAAAACCTTTAAACCACATTCAAGCCACACAGTGTAGCTTACCTTAGATAGATGCGTTTGGGGGTGTTAATACCTTCACCAATCACAACCAATCCCTTACCCTTAAAATATATGATAAAACCAATACACCCCGCTGTTCTAGCAATCTTAAACCAAACAACTAGATGACGACTCCCACGACCCCTCGATATCACGCGTCTACATGTGACAATGTTAAATACAAAAATATGAAAAAGAAGAGAGAATGGACATTAATTTCTATAGAAATTAAAAAAATTATTTTAAAAAAATAGGAAAATAAAAAAAAAAAAAGGCCTGACTAGCACCTAACCCATTTAGAAAGAGCCCTATTTTCTTATACCAATATTTTTTGAAAAAAGAAACTTCGGACAACACTTTACGTGGTATTCCTTAGATTTTGATGGGATCTATGCTTTTTTAACCCAAAAACTTATTTTCAACCCAATTTTGACCAGAAATACCTAGAAAAGAGCCTAAACACTTTGATAAACCTATAAATAGCTTTAAAAAACAAAAAACAAAACCCTTGAAATCAATTTAAAATAAAAACTCTTCTCGAGCTTAGATTTGGATTTTAAAGCAATTTTAACAAGAAAACACTTAAGTTGAACTCCCTTTACCAAATAAAATATCTTGACACTAAGATCAATAATTTTAGTGGTTAAAATCGATATCAACATTGATTTTTTCTTTCTATCGTTTGAATCCAACGTCCTCTCTCTTATTTCTCAAATTATGGACTAAAAATAAATAAAATAAATTTTTATATCAAAATTAAATTGAAAAAATATTGAGGGTTCGAACAGGTATAATTTATAAATTAATTTTATTATAATAGCTTTAAAAGCATTATTTATTTATGGCATTTTTTTCATTTTGATTCTCTTTTAATTTTTTTCTTTACTCAACAAATTTAGTGCCCAAAGAAAGATGTAATCGGGAAAAATAAAAATTTGAAAAATAAAATAAAAAAAACAGTAAATCTTTAATAAAAATGTGAGAAGGTAAATAATACATCCAGAATGTTTATAGTCTTTGTAATTAAGCCGGCCTTCCTTTAAACGGGTCAATAATATGTAAACCTGACCCGTATCCACAAGAAGAAAGATTCAA